>ENA-OQCN01000251-OQCN01000251.1-human-gut-metagenome-genome-assembly--contig:-NODE-251-length-28027-cov-3.522186_pt1 | contig 28027 bp, 36 predicted proteins | sample MGYA00242497_ERZ504576 | MGnify/ENA primary metagenome ERZ504576 (study PRJEB26092, sample SAMD00036296) | human gut metagenome | host: Homo sapiens | study: EMG produced TPA metagenomics assembly of...
GCTCGGGCCAGCCGGCAGCGCTCTCCTTTCCCACGAAGGGGTGGCCGCGCGGCACCAGCAGGCAGGCCGGGTCGGCCCGCAGGGTGGGTGCGGGCCAGCACCGGTGCGGCACATCCCAGGTCCATCACAAGGCCCGCATCCAGCTCGCCCTGCTCCACGCCCTCGGCCACGGCGTCGTTGTCCAGCAGGCGGAACCGCATCTCGATGTGGGGGTACTGCTGGCGGAACTTGTCCAGCTGGGTCTCAAGGCCGGGCAGATAGTCCGGCACCAGCGAGACGCTGATGCCGATGCGCACCGGCTGGGCCGACTGTATCTCGCGTGGAGCGCCGCCTGCATCTGCTGGAACTGCTCCACCACCGGCGCGGCATGGCGCTGCAGGCTCACGCCCCGGTCGGTGAGGCTGAGCTTGTGGTGGGCGCTGAGGAAGAGCGGCCCGCACAGTTCAGCCTCGAGGGCCGAGATGCTCTGACGCAGGGCCTGTCGGGATAAAAACAGGCGCTGGGCCGCGCGGGTGTAGTTCATCTCCTCGCAGAGGACCAGAAAATAATGCAGCTGGCGGATGTCCATCGTTTCCTCCTGAATCTTAGAGTGGTATGGGTAAAGAATACCGCCTTTTGGCCGGATTGTAAAGCCACTGGAAGCAAAATCCCGCTTTTTCTCCGCTATTGACGCCGTGCTTTCCCGCGTGTAAGATAAAGGAAAGGAGCTCTGCCCATGAAACATAACACTCCAGCACAGGAGCCAAAAGCCTCGGGACGCTGTTTTTCACCTTTTTCAAAATCGGTCTGTTCACCTTCGGCGGCGCTACGCCATGATTGCCCTGCTGGAAGAAGAGTTCATCCAGCGCCGCAAATGGCTGGACAAAGACGAATTCCTCGACATGGCCGCCATTGCAGAATCCACCCCCGGACCGGTGGCCATCAACAGCGCCACCTACCTCGGCTACAAGCTGGCCAAAGTTCCCGGCGCGGCCACGGCCACGGTAGCTGTCTGCCTGCCGTCCTTCCTCATCATCTACGCCATCTCGCTGTTTTTCGAGCAGTTTACCCAGCTCACCGTCATCGCCAACGCCTTCAAGGGCATTCAGGTCTGTGTCATCTACCTCATCTTCTCGGCAGGCGTGCGGATGCTCAAAGCGCTGGACAAGTCGCCCTTTACCACTGGCGTTCTCGCCGCCGTCATGCTGGTGATGGTGGGCCTCTCGCTGGCCGGTGTCAGTATCTCGTCCATCCTGCTCATCCTTCTCAGCGGTGCGGCAGGTGTGGCTGCATGGCTCATCGGCCGCAGAAAGGAAGGGAAGTAAGATGTTTCTGAAATTATTCCTCACCTTCCTGGAGATCGGTGCCGTCTCCTTCGGCGGCGGCTACGGCATGATCTCCCTCATCCGGGAGAAAGTCCTGCTCAACGGCTGGCTCTCTGAGGCCGAGTTTCTGAGCTTCATCGCGGTGTCGGAGTCCACACCCGGCCCGCTGGCTGTCAACATGGCCACCTTCATCGGCGCGTCGCAGGGCGGGGTGCTGGGGGCGTTCTGCGCCACGCTGGGCGTCGTTCTGCCGTCCTTTTTCATCATTCTGCTCATCGCGGCCCTCATCCACGACCTGCTCAAGTACGCCGGGGTCGAAGCTTTCCTCTCCGGCGTCCGGCCCTGCGTCGTGGCCCTCATCCTCTCCACGGCCTTCACCATGGGGCTGAGCACTCTGCTGGGCATCTCCACCGCCGCTGAAACGCCCTCGCCCGCATGGCGGGGCATTGGCATCCTTGCACTTCTGGCCATCATCCGGCTGGTCTGGCAGAAAGCGAAGGGCAAAGCCCCTTCGCCCATCGGGATGATCCTGCTCTCGGCGGTGCTGGGCGCACTTTTATACCAATAAAAAGAACGGCATCTGAGCTTTTCTCCGATGCCGTTCTCTATTTTGCTCTTCTGAAATCCGATTCACAGACCAGGCCATTCTGGGCCAGAACGCGGCGCAGGACCTGTATCACGCCGGAGCTGGTGTTGGGCGGCGCGAGGAAAGGCACCTCCTCCCGGAGGGCGGGCGAGCCGTTCTCTACAAGGAAACCGTATTTTGCCGCCTTCAGCATCTCCGCGTCGTTGAAGGTGTCGCCGAACGCCATCATGCCCTCGGGCAGGACGCCCAGACGCTCCCCCAGCCGAAGCAAGGCCGCGCCCTTGTGGACGCCGGGGTTCATGATGTCCACCCAGTCTGCACCGGCCACCGCCACCGAGAAGCGCCCGCCCCAGACCGGGCCATAAAGCGCGTCGTAGCCCTTCTGGGCATCTCCCTCGGGGAAGTAGATGGTGAATTTATCCACCCGGGCGGTCACGTCCTCCAGATGAGGGACATATTCCACCTTGGTGTAGAATCTCTTGAAGACCCTGTCGTATGGCCGGAACTGCTCCTCCACATAGGCCGTTTCCAGCCCGCAGAGGACGGCGGCGTGGCCCGCGCTCCGGGCCTGCCCGGCCAGCGTGTGCCAGTCGGCAACGTCCATCTCGGAGAGATACAGGCTCTCGCCCTTCCAGCAGATGGCACCGCCGTTGTCACCCACAAGGATGATGTCGTCCTGCAGGGGCGCGAACATCTCCTCTAAGGTATAGATGGGCCGTCCGCTGGCGGCAGCGAACCGGATGCCCCGCTCTGCCAGAGCGCGGACAGTCTCCGCAAAGTCCGGCGGGAGCTGGCTCTGGTCGTCCAGCAGAGTGGCGTCAAGGTCGGAGGCAATGAGGCGGATGACGTCCATGCGCGCCTCCTCAGCCACATAGCTGATGTTCACGTCGATCTGTCCGCCGTAGCCGGGGATGCGGGCGGTGCAGGTACCCTGCCACATATCGCAGGCGATGGGGCTGCCGGCCACATTATAATGGGCGTTCCAGATGCTGTAGCTCTTCAGCCGGTTCAGGTCGATGCGCTTGCGGAACCACAGGGTGGAGGCGTAGACGCCCGGCTGATAGCCCTGGGCCTTGACTTCCTCGCAGAAGGCGATGGCACACTTGGTGCGGTCCTCGACGCCCAGACCATCGGCACGGCCATTCTTGCCGCCGGAGGCCTCAGTATCGAAGTAGATGGGGTAGTCGAGCTTGCGGCCGTTCAGGACATAGGCGCAGCCCTGCGCTTCTTCCCGGGCCTCGTTCTCGTTGACTGCCTGACTGAAGAAGTAGACGCCCACCTTGAGGCCCGCGTTCCGGGCGTGGTGAAGTGCTGCTCAAACATGGGGTCCAGCACCAGTGCGCCGCTGCCGTAGCCGCGGTAGCCGATGCGGATGATGACGAACTTGACGCCCGCCGTCTTGACCTGCTCCCAGTTGATGTTCGACTGATATTTGGAGACGTCGATGCCGAAGGTGGCGTCCTGCTGGACACCGTTGGCGTCGAAGTAATAGAGCTTGTTGTCGATGGACTGGATGCCCGTGACCGGCTGGTTGGTGTACTGGTCATAATAGTAGGTCTTGCCGCCCACGGTGCGCCAGCCGGAATAGACCGGAGCCGGAGCCGGGGTGCTGCTGTCATCGTCTCTTTTCCCGAACAGGAGCTCCACAGCCAGCTCAGCAGGCCGTTCTCGTCGGTAAGACAGGCAGTATCAATGTTGCTCGCATCCAGCGTACCCGCATCCAGCGCCGCGCGTATCTCTTCCGGCGTCAGCAGATGGTGCCTTCCTCGGTCTTCACTGGCAGAGCGCTCTGCTCTTCGGAGTTCGTCTCCGGCTCGGCGGGCTGAGACACTGCATCCTGCTCCACCGGGGCGCTCAGGGGGTCTTCGGCGGCCAGTGCTCGGTCTCCTGCTGTAAGCGGGGGAAGCCGTTCTCCTGTTCCAGCTCGTCGATGCCTCCCATCATGGGGGCAGAAGGAGCTGTTTCCGGGGCTGCAGGCTCTGCGGCAGTCTCCTCTGCGGGTGCAGCCGGAGCCGCCGATGCAGCGGGCTCTTCTTTCACGCTCTGGCTGGGAGCAGACGGCTGCGCGGCAGACACAGCAGTGCTCTCCGCCTCAGAGGATGCAGAGTCATTTTTCGGAGTTTCCGTATTATTTTTCTTCGTTTCCTTTTTGGTGCTGTGGGCCGCATCGGTCTCGCCCTCCCACAGCAGAGCCGACGGCTCCACCGTCAGACCCGCAGGCTGGGACGCCAGCAGGGCTGTGGTGCCACCGCCCACCGCGATGGCAAGAGCCATCACCGCCGAGGCCACCATCTGGCCCGCCGCACGGCGCGTCTTCTTTTTTGGTGTTCCTGTATCTTTCTGTCTCATTCCGCTTGCTCTGCCTCCAAGCTGTATTCTAACGCGGCCTCTCGCCGCCGAAAGTGCTTCTTTTACGTTTATAGTATACACCCAATCCCAAGCTCCCGTCAATGTCCTTCGGTGTCTCATGCGGGGCGTTTCGTGGAAGTTTTCCACCACAGCCGACGCTCCATGTGGAAAACGGATCGGGCCGCCGTATTATTGCACCCAAAAGAAAAAAAGATGAGTTCCGAACGGGATTTTTGCGTTTTCCTCTTGCTGTCTTGACACGTGTATGGTATCATGATGGTCATGCAGCTTTTGCTGCACTCTGAAAGTGTTAAGACGGAAAGGCAGATTCTTTATGTCAAATGTAAAAGATTTCTTAAAACGCAAGGACATCGTCATCACCCCCCAGCGCTACCTCATCGAGGCGCTGGGCGCGATGGCACAGGGCCTGTTCGCCAGCCTGCTCATCGGCACCATCATCAAGACGCTGGGCCAGCAGACCGGGCTTGAGACGCTGGTGGACCTGGGCGGTTACGCCTCGGCCATGAGCGGCCCGGCTATGGCCGTGGCCATCGGCTGGGCGCTCCACTGCCCGCCGCTGGTACTGTTCAGCCTCGTGACGGTGGGCTACTCCTCCAACGCCCTCGGCGGTGCAGGCGGCCCTCTGGCCGTCCTCATCATCGCCATTGTGGCCGCTGAGCTGGGCAAGGCCGTCAGCAAGGAGACCCGCGTCGACATCCTTGTCACCCCGCTGGTGACATCTTTGCCGGCGTCGGCCTCTCGATGCTCATCGCCGCCCCCATCGGCGCAGCCGCAAGCCAGGTGGGCACCCTCATCATGTGGGCCACCGAACAAGCTCCCTTCCTCATGGGCATCCTCGTCTCGGTCATCGTGGGCGTCGCCCTGACCCTGCCCATTTCCTCTGCCGCCATCTGTGCGGCCCTCGGCCTGACGGGCCTCGCCGGCGGCGCTGCGTGGCGGGCTGCTGCGCCAGATGATCGGCTTTGCCGTCATGAGCTATAAGGAAAACGGCGTCGGCGGCCTCATCAGCCAGGGCCTCGGCACCAGTATGCTCCAGATGGGCAACATCGTAAAGAATCCCCGTATCTGGATCGCCCCCACGCTGGCCAGCGCCATCACCGGCCCTCTGGCCACCTGCGTCTTCCACATGGAGATGAACGGTGCCGCCGTTTCTTCCGGCATGGGTACCTGCGGCCTCGTGGGCCAGATCGCGTCTACACCGGCTGGGTCAGCGACATTGCCGCCGGCACCAAGCCGCCATCACCCCGATGGACTGGGCTGCCCTCGTCCTCATCTGCTTCGTCCTGCCTGCCGTGCTCAGCGTCCTCTTCTGCGAGATCGAGCGCAAGCTTGGCTGGATCAAGGACGGCGACCTGAAACTGAACTGAGCGTATAGAAAAAGCCTGCCGACAGCAGGCTTTTTCCTGTTTATACCACTCTTTTTCCATCCAGCACCGCCTGCCGGAGGACATCCCCCTCATACACCAGCTTGAGGGAGAACCACGGATGTTCCTCGTTGAGCAGCTTGAAGAAAATTTTATCGCCCTCCCAGATGGGCAGCTGCTCCACCTTTCCTTCGGCACCCATTCCAGCACGCTTCCCGGCAGGCATCGCCCTGTATCATCTCGCCCGTCCACCCGTCGGCAGTGTAGAGGTGGATGAACTCGGTCATATTGCCCCAGATGAAGGTCAGCAGGCCCCGGCTGCGCCAGTGGGTCAGCGTCAGGCCCGTCTCTTCCTTCACTTCACGGAGAAGGCAGTCCTCCGGGCTCTCGAACCGCTCGAATTTTCCGCCGACGCCACCCATTTGTCGTGGTTGTAGTCGTCCTCCTTCTTCACACGGTGGAGCATCAGATAGGCGTCGTCCCGCTCCAGATAGCACAGCGTCGTGCTGAAGATCGGGTATTCCGGATTCATAAAGGCCCCAAGATTCATCTTACTTTCCCTTTCTTTTAACAGCAAAGCGCCCCGCAGATGACCCCTGCGGGGCGCTGTTTTTATGCGTTTATGCCTTGCGGCCTGCGCGGCCCTTGCCCGCATTGTTCAGCTTGCGGACGAGGTCGTTCTGATGTTTGCGCTGGGAGGGCGTCGGCTCCGGATCATGGGCCTCTTCGGCCTTGGCCCGGGTCTGCTGGACGGTGGGGTCCACACGCTCAAGGTTCCACTCCTGATTGCCGCCCGAGACGAAGTTCCAGATCTGCGCCTGCGCACCGTTGGAGGTGTTCATGCCCACAAGGTCGATGTACTTGTCGGCCAGCACGTTGCGGATGCGGGTCCAGCCATTGCGGGTAGCTCGAGCGCCCAGCACTGGCTCAGTCCGCTGGTGCGGCCCCACTGATGGAGCCAGGTGCCTTCCACCACGCCGCCGAGAGCGAGGTCCATCATTTTGCCGGTAAAACGGTTCTGGATGCGCCAGCGTCCTTCGCCTGCATCCACGAATTTCCACTGCTGCCACGGATGACCTGCGTAGTCCCACAGACGGATCGCAGCGCCGTTCTCCGTGTTGAAGTTCTTTACTTCCAGCACCTTTCCATTGGGGGCCTTGATGAGGTAAAATTCATTTTCTGATAATACGACCTGCGATGCCTTTGCCATAACTGCGTTCTCCTTTCAGCGTAGACTTTTGATGCTCCTATTATAGCGCATTTTGGTTTGGGCAGCAAGAATAGTTTTCCATAATTTTTGTGGATTTCTTTATGCATTCTGCTCGTTTTGCTGAGATTTCCTCACTTTACCCTCCGGCCCGGATTCCACCGCCGGAGCTCACTTGTATACATCTCAAAAACGACCCCGCAGCTTTCGTTTTCCACCCTGTTTTTGCTCCAAGAACAGCACCCCCGTTTTCGGCCCGTTTCAGCTCCAAAACGGGCCGAACTGTCCCTGCTGCAAGGCCAGTTCAGTGCAGTGACTTCAGTTTTATAAATCAAAACTCACTTCGGCACTTTACTTTAATGATAGATATTGCATTTCAGAAAGAGCTTTAATTTGTTTCACGTTTTCTGCTATTGACTTTATTTCAAAACCGGTGTATAGTAAGCTTGCAGGGAGCGGAAAGCGCCCCCGTAACAACGAGCTTCAGGCTCCGCACACTGCGGGCCTGTGAGAAAAATATAGGAGGTTTGACTATGTATTACTACATTCTGGGCTGCGGTATCGCTTGTTTGGTCCTGTTCGGCATCAACAGCATGGAGACGGTATGCGTCAAGCCGGCTGAGATGGTTGGCAAGGTCCTGCTGTGGCCTGTCACCCTGATGGAAGCAGTTGTCCGTTACAGCTCCACTCATCACAACTTCAAGGCTGCGCTGTAAAACGCATCACGTCTGAGGACGTCGAAAAAGCCATCAAGGCTGCCGTACTCTTTGCGGGTACGGCAGCCTTTTTGCTTTACACCCGGGGGCCGGATGTGGTACACTGTATATTGTAAAGCGATTTCCCGCCGAACCTTATCGTGCGCAGTTCCGCGCTATTTTTCAGGAGGACTATGAAACCCGATTACAAGCTGGTCGCCAAGGCCAAATACATCCACATGACCGCCGACCTTGCCAGCGAGGTCTGGCACGAGGTCTACAAACGCTATTTCCCCGCAAAGCAGCTGGACGCTCTCGTGGACAGTCTGCAGAGCGCCGACGCTATCGAAGAGGACATCGACAACGATGTGAACTACTTCCTCGTCTTCCTCGGCAGCAGCCTCATCGGCTACTTCGCATGGAAGATGGAGAACACTTCGCTCCATCTGCTCCACCTCTACCTCAAGCCCGAATACCGCGGCAAGGCCATCGGCCGGGACATCGTGGCGTCCTGCGAGCGTCTGGCCCGGGGCGAAGGCCGGGGCCGCGTCTGGTGCGGCGTCAATGCCAAGGCCTGCCGGTGCAGCAGTTCTTCAAGGCCCGGGGCTACCGCTCCCTCGGCCTGCCGAGAGTGAGGGCGGCATCGAGCGCAACGAGCTGATTTTTGAGCGGATGTTGTAAATTTCCTGCAAAGGCCATTGCTTTTTCTGCTCATTTGTACTACACTAAAGTAGTGTATTGAAGTACCCGTCTGCGGGTCCAACATCATTGAATGACCGGGGAGGAACTGTATATGGCAAAGGACCATCCGACCGGAAAATCCGGCCTGTATGCCGCTTTTCTGGAGCTTGAGACGCCCGAGGAGTGCTACCGCTTCTTGCAGGATGTATGCAGCTACGCAGAGCTGAGCGCGATGGAGCAGCGCTACAACATCGCCGAAAAGCTCATGCGCAAGCAGAGCTACACCAGCATCATGGGCAACATCGGCGCATCCAGCGCCATCATCAGCGCGTGAGCCGTGTGCTGGGCCGGGATGACAGCGTCCTGCGCCGCATTCTGGAAAAGAACGGCGTCTCCGCTGACACCGAAGACTGAATTTCTACTGACCGCTGGCGCACTGCGGGCCGGGGACGCCCCGCCTGCGGTGCGCTTTTTCTTTGATTTATAAAAGGAGTATCTGATTATGAGCAAAGCTGTTCTGTTTTTTGCCGACGGCACCGAGGAGTGCGAGGCCCTGCTGGTGGCCGACCTTCTCCGCCGCGCCAGGGTCGAAGTCATCATTGCGTCCGCCATGGGCCGCCGCGCCCTCGTCAGCAGCCACGGCATCCACCTGAACGCCGACGCGCTGGCCGAGGATGTGGATTACAGCGACGTAGACATGGTCATCCTGCCCGGCGGCATCCCGGGTACGCCCAACCTCGCCGAGAACAAGACCGTCACCGACACCTGCGTTTCTTTTGCCAAGGCAGGCAAGAAGGTCGCCGCCATCTGCGCCGCGCCAGCGTCCTCGCCAGCCTCGGCCTGCTGGAAGGCAGGAACGCCACCGCCCACGCCGGATTTCAGGACAAGCTGGCCGGTGCCATCGTCCACGATGAGGAAGTCGTCGTAGACGGCAACATCACCACCAGCTACGGCCTCGGCGGCGCTATCCCGTTTGCCCTCGAGCTGGTGCGCCAGCTGGCCGGCCCCGCCGAAGCCGACCGCATCCAGAAGGCTATCGCGTATCGGCACTGAGAAGGAGGCTTTTCTATGCGTTTCATCACCTGCCGTCTGCCCGACGGCGTGGAAGACCCGGCCATCCTCTCTGCCGATGGCCGTCAGGTCTGGCCCCTGAGCTGGCTGGGCCTTTCTTACGAGACATTGTCCGACGCCATCCCGTTCCTGACCCCGCAGGTGCGGGCCGGGCTTTCGCTGGCCATCGCAGGCATCCCGGCGCTGCCTATTGAGGCCGTCACGCCGGAAAGCCCCATCCCGTCTCCGGCGCAGGACGTCATCTGTCTGGGCATCAACTACATGGCCCACTCCGACGAGGCCGAGAAATACTCCGCCGACGCTTTTGCGACCAAACATCAGGACGCCATTTACTTTTCCAAGCGGGTCACCCGGGCCGTGCCGGACGGCGGCTTCATCGAGGCCCATACCGACCTCGTGAAAAAGCTGGACTACGAGTGTGAACTGGCCGTCGTTCTGGGAAAGGACGCGAAGGACGTTCCCGCAGGTCAGACGAAAGACTACGTCTTCGGCTACACCATCCTGAACGATGTCTCCGCACGGGATGTCCAGACCGCCCACAAGCAGTGGTATTTCGGCAAGAGCCTCGACGGCTTCACTCCCATCGGCCCCTGCATCGTCACGGCAGACGAGTTCGACACCTACCCGCCCAAGCTGCCCATCCGGTGCTTCGTCAACGGCGAAAAGCGGCAGGACTCCAACACCGGCCTGCAGATCTTCGACATTGACCATGTCATTGCAGAGCTTTCGCAGGGCATGACCCTCAAGGCCGGTACTATCATCGCCACCGGCACCCCGGCGGGCGTCGGCATGGGCATGGAGCCGCCCTGCTTCCTCAAACCGGGCGACGAAGTTCGCTGCGAGATCGAGGGCATCGGCACCCTGACGAACACAGTCCGCTGAGCAGGTTTGCATTCCATTTTGTATTATTTTTCTGAATTTCTACTCATTCGATGCATTTTCGTCTGAATTGCTCTTTTGTTCACGAACAATTCATATTAAATTCATATTCCGTTCATGCATCTTCGGTATATGTATGGCATCAAAGGCGCGGTGCGCGCCGAAAGTCCCTGACAGCACACTCCATATCGCCGCTCTCCCGGGCGGCTGAGGAAAGGAATCGGAAGAATATGAAAATTGGTTTTTGGGAACTCGTGGTCATCGTGGTCATCGCGTTCGTCTTCATCGGCCCCGACCAGCTGCCCGTCTACGCAAAGAAGCTGGGCAAAATGCTGCGCGAGCTGAAGAAGTACACCGGCGCTGCCTCTGAGGAGATTCAGAAGAACGTCGTGGAGCCTCTGAACGAGATCCAGGCCCCCCTCAAGGAAGCCGTTGCCCCCCTGACCGACATCAAGAAGGACATCGACAACAGCGTGAAGGATGTCACCAAGAGCTTTACCGGCATCGGCAAGACCAGCAAGGAAGAGGCCGCCAAGGCCGAGCAGGCTGAGGAAGTCACCGAGCTGGAAGAAGTCGAGGAGCTGCCCGAGGAGACTCCTGCTGAGGCGCCCGCAGCCGAAGCTCCCAAGGCAGAGGAGACCCCTGCTGCTGAGCCTGTGAAGGCCGAGGAAAAGACCGACGCCCCCGCAGAGGCAGCACCCGTGGCCGAAGAAGCCGCCCCCGCTGCCGAAGCCGCACCTGCCGAAGAGGCAAAGGCTTAATCCCCCCACCGATGCACCCGCGCCCGCGGTTGCCTTATACATTGTAATCAGCCCGCCTCGCGGCGCGGCAAAGTAAAAAGGAGATCATTATTATGCGTATTGGTACTAACGAGCTGCTTATCATCCTGGTCGTCGTCCTGCTCATCTTTGGACCCAAGAACCTGCCGAAGCTGGGCAAGATGTTCGGCAAGACCATGAACAACTTCAAGAAGGGCATGGAGGAGTCCGAAGACGAGGACGCGACCACTGCCAAGGCCGAGACCAAGACTGAGAAGAAGGACGACGAGGAGTAATCTGTGGCTACGAACGTAAAGCGCAAAAAGAAAGCCGAAGTCATGCCTGACGACGGCAACATGACGCTGACGGGCCACCTGAAAGAGCTGCGCAACCGGCTGATCGTCTGCGCCGTGGTGTTCGTGGCGGCGGTCGTGGTCACACTGCTTACGCCGACCGCCTCATCGACCTGCTGACCGCCATGGGCCAGGGGTTCTACACCTTCGTGTCCATCGCCCCGCAGGAAAAGCTGATGCAGTATTTCCGCGTCTCCCTGCTGGCGGCTGTGGTCGTCACAGTGCCTGTGGCGCTGTATCAGGTGTACGCCTTTGCAAAGCCCGGCCTGAAAAAGAGCGAGACCTTCTTCCTCAAGCTGGTCATCCTGCTGGGTCTGGCCCTCTTTGTGGTGGGCGTGATGTTCGCCTACAAGCTCATGATGCCCTTCATGCTCCGGTTCCTCAGCACCGGCATCGAGGGCGCCGACTACATCCAGACCACTACCAGTATCGAGAGCTATGTCAGCCTCTGCCTGACCATGTTCATCATCTTTGGCTGTGTGTTTGAGATGCCTCTGGTCACCATCATCCTCTCCAAGATGGGCATCGCCAACCCCGAGATCTTGAAAAAGGGCCGGGGCGTTGCCATCGTGCTCATCTTCTTCATCGCAGCTGTCGTCACCCCGCCGGACATCGTGTCCCAGTGCATGGTAGCTATCCCCATGGTGCTGCTCTACTTTGTCAGCATCTTCCTGAGCGGCATCTTCTACAAGCCCCGCTCTGAAGACGGCGATGACGAAGAGGACGCGGAAGAGGAAGACGAGGACTAAGGCTTTTTCATCCGTCACGAAAGCGCACTCTGCTGCTTGCAGGGTGCGCTTTTTTCCGGCCTGTTTTATGCCATTCTGCCAAAAAGGCGGTGTTATTTCCGTCTGATTGCATAAAAACCGGCCCGCCCCCTGCTCTTTTGGCCCGGAGTATGTTATACTGATGTCAAATGATAACCGGCGGGCGACCGCCGCAGAAAAAAGGGGTAAATGAGTTATGAAAGAATACGCATTCGGCATCGACTCGGCGGCACCACGGCCAAGGTCGGCCTGTTCACCACCTCGGGCGCTCTGCTGGAAAAGTGGGAAGTCCCCACCGATACCTCCAACGCCGGTGAGCACATCCTCGAGAATCTGGCCGACGCCATCCACGCCAAGATGGCCGAGAAGGAGATCACCTCCGAGCAGGTGGAGGGCGTCGGCATCGGCGTCCCCGGCCCCGTGCTGGACAGCCGCGTCGTCCCCATCATCTGCGCCAACCTTGGTGGCTGGGGCGAACGGAACGTCTCGGCCCAGCTGTCCGGCCTGCTGGACGGCATGAAAGTGCTGGTGGGCAACGACGCCAACGTGGCTGCTCTGGGTGAGATCTGGATGGGTACGGCCAAGGGCTGCCGCAGCGCAGTCATGGTCACGCTGGGTACCGGCGTCGGCGGCGGCGTCATCGTCAACGGCAAGGTCATCGACGGCGCACACGGTGCCGGCGGCGAGATCGGCCACATCACCGTCAACCGTCACGAGACGGCCACCTGCGGCTGCGGCAAGCACGGCTGCCTCGAGCAGTATTCCAGCGCCACCGGCGTCGTCCGCTGCATGAAGAAGCTGCTGGACGAAAACCCCGACGCAGACTGCGTCCTGCGCGGCAAGGATTTTGAGGCCAAGGACGTCTTTGATGCCGCCCGCAACGGCGACGCCCTCGCTGCCCGCGAGGTGGACGAGATGACCGACACCCTCGGTATGGCTCTGGCCTCCATTGCCAGCACCACCGACCCCGAGATGTTCCTCATCGGCGGCGGCGTGGCCCGCGCAGGCGACGTCCTCTTCGACCCGCTGGTGGAGCACTTCAAGACCTACGCCTTCAAGTCCTGCCGCGAGACGCCCATCAAGGCCGCAAGCCTCGGCAACGACGCCGGTATTTACGGTGCCGTGCGGCTCATTGTCGGAGAGTGATCGTTTCTTTTTGATATAAAAATAAGAGGCTGCCTGCAAAGTACAACCTCTCAGTCTCGCTGTCGCTCGACAGCTCCCCTAGTAGGGGAGCCTCTGGCGAAGAGATGAGGCTTTCCGCCATGCCAAAGCCTCCCCTCGGTAGGGGAGGTGGCACGCGAAGCCGTGACGGAGAGGTTACTTGCAGCAGCCTCTTTTATTTTTGTGATCAAGCTTATAACGTATCTTCCCCGGGCAGCTGATTCCACAGGCGGTAGTAGACGCCCTTTTTCGCCAGCAGCTCATCGTGGGTGCCAGACTCCTCGATACCCTCTGCGCCCAGCACAAGGATACGGTCGTAGTCCTTGATGGTGGTCAGTCGGTGGGCGATGGTCAGGGTCGTGCGGCCATGGGCCAGCTTTTCGAGGCTCTGGCCCACAAGGATCTCGCTCTCGTTGTCGAGGGCGCTGGTGGCCTCGTCCAGAATGAGGATGGGCGGGTTCTTCAGGAAGACCCGCGCGATCGCAATGCGCTGCTTCTGACCGCCCGAGAGCTTGACGCCGCGCTCACCCACATAGGTATCAAAACCGTCCTTCAAGGCGCTGATAAAGCGCTCTGCGCCCGCCAGACGGGCCGCTTCAATGATCTCCTCCCGGGTCGCGCCGGGCTTGCCGTAGGCGATGTTATCCGCCACCGAACCGCTGAACAGATAGACGTCCTGCTGGACGATGCCGATGTCCTCCCGCAGGCTCTTGAGGGTGACGTGCTGGATGTCCTGCCCGTCGATGAGGATACGCCCTCCCGTCACCTCGTAGAAGCGGGGGATGAGGTTGCAGAGCGTCGTCTTTCCGCCGCCGGACGGGCCGACCAGCGCCAGACGCTCACCGGCCTTGATGTCAAGGCTGACATGGTGGAGCACCTTGTTGTGGTCGTCGGGGTACTCGAAGCTGACGTCCTCGAAACGGATGGCGCCCGGGCCGGGCTGCAGAGGCTTTGCGTCCTCGGCATCCTTGATGGTCACGGGGGTATCCATGATCTCCGCAAAGCGCTCGATGCCGGTCATGCCGCGCTGGAACTGCTCGGCGAACTCGACGATGCGGCGGATGGTGGCGATGAGAGTGGTGACGTAGAGCATATAAGCCACCAGGTCACCGGCGGTTATCTTGCCGTACACCAGCGACAGACGCCCGCAAGGATGACCACCAGATACATCAGGCCGTCGAAGAGGCGGGTGGAGGTGTTGAACGCAGCCATGGCGTAGTAGCCCAGCGTCTTGATGTGCTCGAAATCCTTGTTGCCCCTGGCGAATTTCTCGCGTTCTTCGTCCTCGGCGGCGAAGGCCTTCACCACGCCCTGACCCAGCAGGCTGTCCTCGATGGTGGCATTCAGCTCACCGATCTGGACGCGCTGCTGGCGGAACCGGGCGCGCAGGCGCTGGTTCAGCTTGACGGACACGACGCCCATCAGCGGCACGCAGGCGAACACGGCCAGCGTCAGCGGCACACTGGCCTGACACAGGATGAGGAAGGACGCCAGGATCTTGATGCCCGCGATGAAAAATTCCTCGGGGCAGTGGTGGGCGAACTCGGTCACGTCGAACAGGTCATTGGTGATGCGGCCCATGATGGTGCCGACCTTGGTGTTGTTGTAGTAGGTGTGGTCGAGCTTGAGCAGGTGGTCGAAGGCGTCCCGGCGCATGTCCGTCTCGATGTGGACGCCCATGATGTGGCCGATGCCCGACATGAAATACTGCGCAGCACCGTCGATGATGCGGAGCACGAAGTACACTGCCGCCAGCTTGAGCACGATGCCCGCCGTGAGGGTGATGCCCACGCCCATGGCGGAGTTGGTGATGGTGCTCATGATCTTGGGCAGGATGATGTCGCACAGGGTGGTCATCGCCGCACAGAACAGGTCGATGAACAGAGTCTTTTTGTATTTTGCCAGATAGGGCAGAAAGCGCCGGATGAGGCGCCGCTGCTGGTGTGCCGCACTGCGGGGTCGTTAACTTTTTGCATAGTTCCTCCATTTTTCAAGCTGGCTTGCCCTCTCAGGCCGCTTATTTCTTACTATAATCTCTCTCGCCGTAGATGGCCGTACCAATGCGCACGAGGGTCGCACCTTCGCGGATGGCGTTCTCAAAGTCGCCGCTCATGCCCATGGAGAGGGTCTCCATCTTCACGTTCTGGTACCCCCGCTCCCCGGCCTGCACGAACAGCTTGTACACCTGGGCCAGATACCGGCGGTTCTGGGCGTCGTCGTCGTTGACGGGCGGGATGGCCATCAGACCCTTGACCCGGATGTGCTCTTCTGCGGCGGCAGCGTCCAGCAGGGGCCAAAGCTGTTCCGGCGAGACGCCCGACTTCGACTCCTCGCCGCCGATGTTCACTTCCAGCAGGACGTCCTGCACGATGCCGGCCTTGGCGGCTTCCTTTTCGATCGCGGCCAGCAGATGCTCGCTGTCCACGCTCTGGATGAGGCTTGCGCGGCCCAGCACCTTCTTGATTTTGTTGGTCTGCAAATGGCCGATAAAGTGACTGGGCTTGCCGCAGTAAGCACCGGCGTCGTAGTTGGCGCAAAGCTCCTGCACATGGTTCTCGCCGAACACATCGATGGCAAGGGCCGCGCTGGCGGCGACGGTGTCCGCGGTGCGGGTCTTGCAGCCGCGCAGAGCTGCACTTCGGCGGGGTCGCGGCCTGCTTCCCGGGCCGCTGCGGCCATCTTTTCGCGGATAGCCTCCACTGCCTCCCGCATCTCTTCCAGATTCTTTTCCGCCATAAGGCTCAGTCCTCCTCGGTATATTTTGCGCGCTCGCCGCCGATGAGCTTCGGGCGGGTGCGGGCGCAGAGAATGTTGGCCTCGCCGATCTTTGAAAGGCTCAGCCGCACCGGCACAGCCACCCGGCGCAGATGCATTCCGATGAGGGTGCCTCCGATGTCGATGCCTGCGTGGGCGCGGATCTCCTCCACCGCGATGGGGTCTTTGAACTGCTTCCAGCAGGTGGTGGCCCAGCTGCCGCCCGCATGGGGACGCGGCACGACGCAGACTTCCTCCCAGCCGTATTTCTCAGCGGCTTCCCGCTCAATAATGATGGCCCGGTTGAGGTGCTCACAGCACTGTGCGGCCAGCCAGATGCCGTTTTCGGCCAGCACCGGTGCGACGCCGGCGTAGACAGCCTGTGCAGCCTCAAGCTCGAGTCCTTGCCGATGTGGCCGCCGACGATCTCGCTGGACGAGCAGCCCACCACAAAGACATCGCCCTTTTTCAGCTTTGCCTGGGCCAGCAGCTCCGTCACAGCCTGTCGCGCTTCGGTCTCGATTTGCTTTTTGAACTCTTCCGTCATAAAAAACACCTCGTTTTATACTCTTGCAGACAGCAGGCTGGCAGAGCCTGCCGCGCCGAAATACACTTTGCTTCCCGCCGGGCACACCGCCGTGCAGCCGTCCAGCTCTCTGCCTGAGAATGTCTGCTTCCAGCTTCCGTCGGCGGTGTCCACAGCCTCGGCGCAGGGGGCGTCCGCAGGCAGCTTGAACAGCTTCTTCTGGATGTTCTCACCGGCCCGCAGGGCGATGCCCCGCAGAAGGGTGCTGTCCGCGTGCTTTTCCAGCCAGCCGCTGCGGGTCCAGCGGTAGCTGATATAGAGAGTGCCGTCCTCGTCCAGCGCCAATGCGCCGGGGTATCCCGGCAGGCCGGACACAAAGCTCCCGCAGTTTTTGCCGCCGGCGGTCAGCTCCCGGCGTCGGCGTCCACACTCCAGATGCAGCGATTCCCGAGGTCAGAAACGTACAGCGTTCGGTCATCCTCCGAGAGGGCCAGACCAGCCGCACCGGCCACGCCGCCCAGCACCTGTTCCACTGTCCGGGCCGACGGGTCATACACATAGACGCAGCCCGTGCCGGTGTGGGCGATGAGCTCGGTGCGGAGAGCGCTTTCCAGCCCGTTTTTCGCAGCGGCTTCGCTGGACACGGCGAAATAGACCTTCCCGTCCGGGCCGGTCTCCACCGCCGACAGCACACCCAGCGGTGCGCCGTCGATCTGAGTCACCACCTGTTCCACTGAGGTCCCCCAGCTGTCATGCCGGGCGCGGCAGAGCGCCCCGCCGGAGGACGTCACCACCGTCAGCCACAAGTCGCCGTCAGCGTCGAAGGCAAAGCTGGTCAACTCGCCCTCCACCGACAGGATGGCCGCGTAGTGTCCTCCGTCGTGCGGACAAGGTCGCTCTGACGCTTTTTCATGGCCGCACCGTTGTAGGCAGCAGCGTAGACAAGGCCGTCCTGGGTACGGACGCAGTCCACGCCCAGATAGCCGCCCAGCTTCCAGCTGTCCTTGCTGTCGGCGGAGAGGGCCGTCTGCGCGGCACCGGTGTCCTGCCGCACATCCGGGGCGGTGTAGGCTTTCGGCGGCGTGTCAATGGGCCGCAGCAGCAGGCCGTACGCCAGCGCCGCCAGCATCAGCAGGGCAAAGATGTTGCTGGCCACCCGGAAGCGGGTCATCAGAGCTTCCCGCTCGATGGCGGCCTGTGCTTCCAGCTGGGCCTTCCGGCGGGCAGCGGCGGCAGATGTGCGCTGGGCGCGGCGGAGCCACCGGTCCGCAAAGAGGGCCACGTTCGGCCCCACCGTGATGGATGCAATGAAGAGGAGCAGTACCAGCTCTACGAATCCAATGCGCATGAACAGTTTTTCCTTTGTATTTGTCAGATTTCGGGGAAGTCTTTTATCATTGTAGTATAGCACACTTCGGCTTTTCTGCGCAAGATGAGGCCAAGCTTGACAGCCCCCGAAGCGGCCCTTTATAATCGGAGCAGACACGAAACGCACCCACTGGGATGTTTTCCCAAAAAATCTACTCAAACTTCACAAAAATTCCTAATTGATAGGGTATGATAGACTTAAACGCAGTATACAGTTCCGCCGGGCTGGCTCTGAGCAGCCTCCGGCGCTTGGGAGATAGAAGCTTTTAGGAGGAATGCCTTATGGCAAAAATTCTTATCGTTGACGACGAGCCCCGCATCCGGGAGCTCATCCGGGAGAATTTACAGTATTCGGGCTACACCTGCGAGGAGGCAGGGGACGGCTCCGCCGCCCTGTCGCTGCTCACCGGCGGCGGCTACGATTTGGTCATCCTCGATTTGATGATGCCCTTCATGGACGGCATGACCTGCCTGCGGGAGATGCGCACCCGCCGCATCAACACCCCCGTCATCATCCTGACGGCCCGCGGCGAGGAGTACGACAAGCTTGCCGGCCTCGAGGGCGGCGCTGACGACTATGTGGTCAAACCCTTTTCCCCCCGGGAGCTGGTGGCCCGTGTCAAGGCCGTGCTCAACCGCACCATGCCCCGCACCGAGGCTTCTGACAGCACCATGACCTTTGGGGAGCTGTCCATCGACACGGCCAGCCACACCGTCAAGGTGTCGGGCGAGGAAGTGAGCCTCACACCCAAGGAGTTCGACCTGCTGGTCTTTCTGGCCTCCAACAAGGGAATCGCCCTCAGCCGCGAGAAGATTCTGCAGAAGGTGTGGAACTATGACTACTTCGGCGAGGACCGCACCGTGGACACCCACGTCAAGATGCTGCGCGGCCATCTGGGCAAGTGCCGCGGCTACATCGCCACTGTCTGGGGCATCGGCTACAAGTTCGACCCCGACGCGGCGCGTTAAGCGGAGGCTCTGCTCTTCATGCGGCAAACGAGCAAAACACGGCGCACCATCGGCATCCGGGGCCAGCTCATGGGCTTTCTGTGCTTCATCTGCCTTTTGCTGGTGGGGCTGTTCTGGTTTCTGAGCACCCAGCTGCTGGAGCCCCTCTACACCACCCATATCCAGAAGCAGCTCACCGAGCAGGCTGAGGCCATCGTGGCCCGGATGGACGAGGCCATCGGGAAGGGCGAGACCATCTCCTACTGGGCCTTCGGCAGCCGGCTGTACGTCAACAACACCTTCTTCAACGCGCTGCAGGACGACATCTTCGAGCTGGGCGGGATGAGCAGCTTCTGCATCGACATCTCCGACACCACCCTGCGGCAGATCTTCAAGGTGGATAACCTGTCCTACTGCAACCTTCACCGCACCCGCCCCACCGACACTGCCGACGAGCAGACCGCCTACACCACGGCCCGCGCCATGCGGCAGCTCTGCCGGGAGAGCGGCGGCACAGTGGTGCGGAAGATAAACCCGCCCACGCCCTCCGGCTCCGTCCAGCTGATGGTGGGCCGGATGACCTCCGACGGAAATTACACTGTGCTGGTGACTACCAGCCTGATGCATGTGGCCGAGGCCGGCAAGGTGCTCAGCACCGTCCTGCCGCTGGCTGCGGCCTCATTTTCGCGTTCTCGATGTCGGCGGCATGGTTGTTCAGCGAGTGGTTCACAAAGCCTCTGCGGGCTCTCTCCGGGGCTGCGCGGCAGGTGGCACAGGGCAACTACGCCGTCCATGTGGACTCGGTGCGGAACGACGAGCTGGGCGACTGGCCCAGGAGTTCAACCACATGGCAAAAGAGGTCCAGCACGCCTCCCAGATGCAGCGCGACCTGCTGGCCAACGTCTCCCACGACCTGCGCACCCCGCTCACCCTCATCAAGGGCTATGCCGAGACGGTGCGCGATTTGACCGGCGACGACAAGAAGCACCGCGACGAGCAGATGAACATCATCGTGGACGAGACCGACCGCCTGACGGCCCTTGTTTCCAGCGTCATGGAGCTGAGCAAGGTCACGAGCGGCGCACTCAAGTGCGAGAAGGTCCACTTCGACATGGGCCAGCTCTGCGACGAGGTGAGCGAGCGTTACGACGCCGTCTGCGCCCAGAACGGCTGGCAGCTCAAGCTGGAAATCCCTGACGAAGAACTGCCGGTCTGTGCCGACCCCGACATGATGCAGCGCGCTCTGCATAACCTTTTGGGCAACGCCATGCACCACATCGGCGAAGATGGCATCTTCGTGCTGCGGGCGCTGCGCTGCCCCGAGGCGTCCGGGTGGAGGTGGAAGACCACGGCCCCGGCATCTCTGCCGAGGACCTGCCTATATCTTCGACCGCTACTACCGCTCCCGCTCCGACGCGGGCAAGCAGGGGACCGGCCTCGGCCTCTCCATCACCAAAGCCATCTTCCAGCAGCACGGCTTCCGCTTCGGCGTCCACAGCACTGTGGGCAAAGGCACTGTGTTCTGGTTCATCATGACCGATACCGAAGATGCAACTGCACAATAAAGCTGCCGACATTTTGTCTTTTCTTCCAAAATCGTATTTCTCTCTTGATGTTTTTTCTTCGACGCCTATAATCGAGTTGGATTCAATTTATTGTATCGTGTAATACAGGAGGAAAGAATATGAAGCCCTGTCCGCATTTTCTGAAAAGATTCGCAGTTCTGGCAGCTGCCTCACTGATTCTGAGCGCGGTCACTTTAAGTGCCAGTGCCGCAGCAGCTCCCGTAAAGTATGAAGAAAAGCGTTCCACGGTTACCACTGTCGATGGCGCACAGAAAAAGAAAGATCTGGCTGTGACCGTCGAATATCAGATCGGCTCCACCTCTATCCGGGCTTATACTGTAGAAAAGGATGAGGTCATCGGTGTATCAAAGGACATGTGGTCTCTTTATGGTGCCTTTACTTCTGATTGGATCACCGATGGCACCTATACCCTCTCTCAGCCGCTGAACAGTGTGGAACAGATCCCTGTAAGCGTTCCTTACGGCGACACAGCCCGCACGAACGAGAGTTATTTTGTATTCCATGTTCCCGAAGGCACCGTCGTCACTACTCCTTCCTGGAGTTATAACATGGACCTTTATAAGGGCAAGACCATTGCAGATGTAAAAGCCGTAGTGGAAGCCGGTCAGGACCCCAATACCCTCATTGACATTGAGGACGATTACGACCCCTTCGGGCCCGATCTTGAATATACCGACACTTCTGCGATCTATCACCTCCGTAAAGGTTACCTCTACCGTGTAAGCGTCAGCTCCGCCGAAGAGTCTTTCCCTGTTCCGGAGAATTTCTATTTCTGTGTAGATTAAACAACGACCAAAAACAGGAGCGAAAAGCCGCAGGCTTTCCGCTCCTGTTTTTCATGCCGCATTTTCTCTCTGGCAGTACACCACTACCCTCGCTTTTCCACCGGGAGTACAGGTGTAGAGCACGAGAGGACAGCCGCCCTCCCGCAGGGCTTCGGGTTCTTCGGGCGAGACCTGCGCAGTCCGCTCCACAGTGTACACTGCCTCAGCGCCGTCCTGTGAAGTGAAACGCACCTCGTCGCCTTCCGAAAGGCTGCTCAGCCGCCCGAAATGGGACTTGTAGTTGTGGGCCGCGATGACAAGGTCTCCGCCCGCCGTACTGCCGCATTGACGGCAGGGCGAGACCTTGAGGTTCGCTTTGCTCCACTCGGTCTGCACCGGCAGTTCCAAGCCCAGAGCGGGGATGGTCAGCACCCCCAGATACTCCCGCTCGATGCTTGACGCCGGGGTTTCCGAAGCCGACTCCGATTCGGACTCTGCATCTTCCGTGGGCAGGCTTTCCGCACTGTCTGCGGGCTGTTCTGTCTCCGACACTGCCGCGATGCTCTGGCTCTGGCGCAGCTGGCTCACCGCCAAAGCGGCCTGAGCGCCTGCCCTTGCATCCTCGAGCCGGTCGTAGACGTAGAGGCAGACCGCTGCCAGCACCAAGCACTGCCCAGCATCAGGCAGAGCCGCTCCGGCACCAGCCTACGCATCGTGTCTGCGCTTCCGGCTCAGCCAGAGGCCAGCCGCCACGAGAGCGATGCCCCCGCCTGCCAGCACCGGCACGGGCCAGAGCAGCTGGCCGGTCTGGATGAGGGTCCCCACCGGTTCCGGCTCCGCAGCCGGGATGACTTCATCCGGCATCTCTGCCGAGGGTGTCGGCGGACGGATGACTGTTATCTCGCCCGGCTGATCCACCGGCTTCGGGGTCGGCGTCAGCTTATCCGGCACATAAGGCGGCGTCACCGGTGGGGGAAGGGGGTCGGTGCTGCGGTAGCTGTTCTTGAAGACCAGTTCCGCCTTTGCCCCGTCGTCCCCATCCCGCCGGACAGACACGTGTCCTTTCAGCTCACCGTCGGTGTCCCACGCCACCATGACTTTCAGGTAAAAGACGGTGTCGTCGTAGTCGGCCCGTTTCCGTCCGCCTGCGTCCTGAGTGACCGTATACTCGTATATGCCGGGCGCGGTGTAGACGATGGTATCAAAAGTCTTCGTCAGGGTCTTGTCGTCGGCGTCGCGGCAGTCCCGGGCCGGAAAATCCAGCTCAGCCTCGTCGTCACAGCCTTCCGGCATCGGCGCGCCGTCCAACGCGGTCAGCCGCACCGTCAGCGTCTCGTCAGCTGCCTCTCCGGTGCAGCGGACGGACGCCTCCAGTTCCAGCTCCGCCCGCTGGTCTGCGGCCAGAGCGGGCAGGGCAGCGCTTACTGCAAGCGCTGCTGCCAGCAGGGCCGCTGCCATTTTCGGGAGCCTTCTCATGATAAGCTCTCCTCCTTTCCGTTTTGCAGGTCTGACATTGGTTCCATCCGGGCCAGCACCACCGTCCGCGCGTCGGTGTACTCCCCCGAGCAGGTAGCCATCGCCAGGAACTGCGCTCCTTCCGGCTCCTCTTCCAGCGCACGGAGGGCCTGTGCATCCATCTGAAGGGCATTCTCCTCCACAAAGGGGAGCAGCCCGCCTGCGTCCGAGCGCCACTTGCCCGGGGCAAAGATGGCCTGTTCCGACGCAGGCACCACAAGGCAGGCCAGCACTTCCAGCCGATAGCTCCCGCCGGGCAGCGTCAGGGTGCCGGTGGTATTCTGGCGGAAGAATGCGCCGTCCTTGTATTTGTCGAGGTCGCCGAACATCCGCCCGTTCTCCATATGGTGGCCATAGAGCAGGGAATACCGCCCGCTGAAGTCCGCATCGCAGTCAACATCCAGAAAGATGCTTCCCGCCAGCGCAAAGCTGCCGTAGACGTCGGTGTTCAGATAGGTGAAATTGCTCTCGCCCTGCACCACCGGGTAGTCGATGGCCGTGCCGTCCAGCGTCAGCCACCCGCAGACATCGGGGTTGATGTCCCGCAGCTGGCCGAAGGAGAGGCTGTTGTCCTCCTGCGGCTGGGGCTTGAAGGCCAACAGCCCGGCCTGCACATTGTCGGCAGCGGCGTACACCCGGCTGTTGTCCCACAGCGCATAGCCTGACCAGACCACCGCCAGCAGCACCATCAGGCTGTCACCCCGTCCAGCAGGCCGTTCGCCGCCCGCAGGGCCATCTTCTGCCACCGGATGTTCCTCACCTCCCTTGCCTTATTTCCTCCGCGCTTACTTCTGATGGCGGCGGCGCAGGGTCAGCAGCAGCCCGACGCCCGCAGCACCCGTCAGGGTGAAGAGATAGGGTGCGCTGTCCAGCACCACACCGGCATCCACGGTGCCGCCCTTGGTGTTGGTGAAGTTCGCCTGCTCGACCGCCTCATCCACTTCGCCCTCGGTGCCAGTCTCCGTCGTCACATAGTCTGCGACCGGCGTCTCAGACACCTTGTACTCGACACCGTAGGGCAGGTTCTCGATGTGGATGGTATCGTCGTCTTTCAGATAGAAAGTTGCTTCCGTCGTCTCGCCGGGCTTGATCTCGATCGAGGTGGGGTTCGCGTCATAGCTGCCGCCGGTGATGGCGTAGCTGTCCTGATAGGTCTTGCCCTCCTCGCCGGTCAGCTGCACCGTGAACTCGAAGTATTTGTCCTTATTGCCCATGATGCCCTCGACGTCCTTGTGGACTTCCAGCTTACCGGCAGAGTAGAGGTTGTCGAAGTCGTCTTTCTTGCCCTCGCCGGTGGACTCCGGGTCCTCGGTGTGGACAGCGGCAATTCGGAGCTTGCCGTCCTGCTCGATGACCGTCACCCGCAGCAGGATGCGTCGTCGTAGTAGGTCACGCCTGCGCTGTTGCCCGCCACCTCATGGATGATGTAGGTGTAGACACCCACGCTGTTGTACTTGGGCAGCTGAATTTCGATCTGCCTGGTCTTGTTCGCGCTGCCTGCTTCGCCCTGCTGATAGGTCACGTCGCCGACGATCGGCATATAATCTGCGGCGTCAATGCCCTCCGATGCGTCGGTCACGGTACCCGGGTCGATCGTAAACGTAAAGGTCTCTTTCGGGGAGAGCGTACCCGTGTTGGCCAGCTCGTAGTTTTTGGTGAGATACACCCGGGACATATCCTCATACGGAGGACCTTGCACCTGTGCCGCAAAGGCGGGCATGACGTTGACACCCATGGCCAGAGAGATGGAAAGCACACCTGCGAGAAGCTTTTCTACCTTGTTCTGTTTCATCCTAGAGTTCCTCCTATGTTGTCTTGTATGGTTTTTGGCGGCTCAGAGCCCCCGCCGCCGGATGAGGGTGATGACTTTTGCCTTGACCGCACTGCACTGCACCGGGCCGAAGTCACGGCTGTCCTCGGCTGTGTGCGGCAGTCGCCCAGAATGAAGACGCTGTCCTCCGGCACAGCGTAGGGGTAGCTGAGCAGAGATTTGGGTAGGTGGGGTAGAGGATGCCGCCGCCCTGTGCCGAGCCGTTGACCTCCACAACGCCGCTCTCGCTCAGGGTCACGATGTCCCCGCCCCGGGCCAGCACGCGGCCCACCCGCAGCCTTCCCGAGCGCTCATATACCACGACATCATTCTTGGCATAGTCTTTTTCCAGCCGGCAGCCCAGCACGAGGTCGCCGTCCTTCACGGCGGGAAACATCTCGTTGCCGGACGCCTGCGTCACCAGATACACCTGCGTCAGAAGCACCCAGAGCACGGCGGCGAACACCGCCAGCCGCACCGCCAGACTGCGCACTTCCCGCAGCAGGGGGCTTTTTTCCGGCTCGCCGGTCCAGACAGGTTCGCTTCCGGCGTCCCGGGCGGGGCCTCCGGGGCAAGCGCCTCGTTTGGTTCCTTCACTCATCTTCCTCCTTTTTCTGTTTTGCAGCCCAGAACGGCCGCACCGGCACACAGCATCAGCGGCAGCCCGAAGAAGTCTGTCTCCACGCCGGTGTCCGGGTCTATATCGGCCAGAACGTAGTGGGCATAGAAATTGACGACGCCGTTTTCCAGCTCTTCGTCGGTGGGCTCATAGCCCTTTTCCCACTCGTCCTGCGATACCTTTTCCTTCGGGTCCGGCTCATCCGTCACCGAACCGGGGAGCTCTTTGTACCAGCCGTCGAAAACGTAGCGCGCACCGCCGATGTCGAGCTCTTTTTCGATGTCCGCCGTCGTCTCTTCCACCCGCTCGCCGCTCTGGTACTCGCGGCTTTCCCGGATGCTGTAGTCGTCCTCGCCCGGGGCGCGGACGTGAACCGGGCCGTGAAGTTTTTCCTGCTCTTGACGCTGATGATGCAGTCGATGTGCTTATCCGGTTCTGTCCCGTTGTTGCGCGAGATCTTGTACGGCGTCACCACGATGCTCTCCAAATCTTCCTGCGTCAGCCCTTCGACGCCGGTAGCCTCTTCGATGGTGTCCTTATATTCGTCCCATATCTCATCGACGACCTCGTCCCAGTAGTCATCGCCCGGTTTCAGCGACCATGCGTCACCAATCGCGCCGCCCGGCCACGATACAACATAGTCTGACACATTTGTCAGGATGTTCTTGCCGTTATCTTCCCATGCCGCGCCGTAGGTCTTCACCTTGCCGACCCACTTGCACTCGCTGTTGTCCGGCGCCCACTGGCTGGGGTCATTGCTGCCGGGCAGACTGGTGGGGGTCTTGAGCAGGAAGACTGCCGCCGACTCTTCCTGAGTCCAATCCCCCCAGCCCGGTGCATCCTCATCAAGTTCGTCCGCAGGCAGGGCGTTTTTGTCCTCGGCTACGCTGTCGTCAGCCAAGTCGGCATCTTCCTCAGAGAATCTGTCTTTTTCGGGCTGCTCTGCCTCATCCAGAGGCGTTTCATCCTCGGCGGCAGGCCGTTCTTCCGACAGCTCCGGCAGAACGGCGATGTCTTCCTCCTCGTCTAAAACGGGCTCTTCCTGCTGGGCCTCATCGTCGGTGAAAGAGGCGTAGAGGCTGCACTCGCTGTCCGCTTCCGGCCAGAGCAGTCCTTCATCCGGCATGAAGCGGATCGCCGTCCCTTCGTCGTCCCGGCTGTACCAGAAGCGGAAGCTCTTTCCCTCCACCTCCGGCTCTTCGGGCATCAGAAGTTCTTCGCCGCTGCCCACGATCTGTTCCGCGTAGGGCAGGCCGCCGTCGGCCTCGTCCGACTCGCTGAGCCAGAAGAGATAGGTCTTCTCAAAATGCTCGTCCGCTTTGACGGCCCCGCTGTCCGGCGTCGGCGTCTCTTCGGGCAGCCCGATGTCGTCGAGCCCGTCCACCACGACGGGGATGCCGCCTTCTGCGGGCAGGAGCACCGGCTCGTCTGTCCGGATGTCCTCTTCTTCGTCCCCGGCAGGCTCGTCCTCTATTTCCTCGTCCCATGTCTGGTCCGGCACGCTGTCCGTCCGCTCCGGCCCTTCGGCAAATGCGGGCAGTAGACAGCCGCACAGCAGTACCAGCACGATGCACAGTGCTGCGGCGCGCAGTGTCAGCCGCCTCCGTTCCAGTCGATTCCGCATACAACAGCCCTCCTTCATTCTCGCTCCCGGCGGGGATGCCGCCCTTTGCGTTATCAGGATACCGTTTACCGGACACGAAGGATGTCATTGCGTGCCAGTGCAAAAAATTTTGCGCATGAAAAAACCGCCGCCGGGGTCTTTCGACTCCGGCAGCGGTCTGCTGTCTCCGAATTTTCGGTTTTCAGGTGCGGGTGGTGGCTTCCATGCAGTGCTCTGAGGGGGCGTAATATTCCATCAGAGCAATGTAATTCTCGCAGTGATGGCAGAACGCCGCCCGGATGGCGTCGTCGGGCGCGCTCTTCATTGCCACGAACATCAGGATGTACTTTGCAATGAGGCTCACAGCCTCGCTCTCGAGGCCATAGCAAAGGCCCACGGCCAGGATCGGCACGACGATCTGCTGCGCACGGATGGGGATATTCTCCGCATCGACCCGCTTGAGCACGGCACGGCTCATGGTAGATGCCGCCCAGACGGCACGGGAGATCTTCCAGTAATCCATGTTCTTCAGATGGGTGAGAGTGCGCAGCCGCTGGATGACCTCGCCGTCGTCCAGAACTTTGTTCTGCGTGACCTCCTCCTCCGAGCGGATGAAGGCACACTGTATCATGTCCATCAGCGCGGCTTCGTATTTTTCGTGGTAGTTCTCGCGGGAGATGAAGTACTCCTCCATACTGAGCATGACTTCGTCCGTTTCTTTGTCGGTAGCCAGCCAGCTGAAGTCCAGCGGCGTCGGGCCAAAATCATTCTTGCCCATCTCGTTCAGGTCTTCCAGCTCTTCCTCGTTCCGGGTGGAGGGAAGGAAGCGGTCGTTGCCATTCCGGTGGAAGCTCCACTCTTCGGGCAGAAGATGCGGCACGATGTCGCCGCTGGAGATGATGTTGAAGATGTTGCTCTCGCCCCAGCTCTCTTTCAGGCTGCCGTCGGCGTTGTGGTTGTTGTCGTAGTCCTGCTGCAAGTTGGGGTAGTCCTGCGGGCCGAGGGCCACCGGTGTCGCAAAGGTGTAGACGAAGACATTCTCCCGTTCCAGTCCGGGCAGCTCCTTGTTGACACGGGCAGCCAGAAGGTTCGCCACTGCCGCACCGCGCTGTAGCCGCCCATCCAGAGCTTGACGACGCCCAGCCCCCCCTTTTGCTGAGCTACCGCCAGATAGTTCTTCAAATCGGCAAACACCTCATGCACCGGGATGATGAAGCCGCTGTGGGCATGGCCCGTGCCGGTGTGCAGATTGCTCACCCCACTCGCCCGCCGTAACCCGCCGCCGCGCAGGATGAGCGCCACGATGGTGGTGCGCTTGCCGTTCAGGTGATCGTC
>ENA-OQCN01000252-OQCN01000252.1-human-gut-metagenome-genome-assembly--contig:-NODE-252-length-27985-cov-7.775504_pt1 | contig 27985 bp, 22 predicted proteins | sample MGYA00242497_ERZ504576 | MGnify/ENA primary metagenome ERZ504576 (study PRJEB26092, sample SAMD00036296) | human gut metagenome | host: Homo sapiens | study: EMG produced TPA metagenomics assembly of...
AAAATAAAAAAAAGTGTTGCAATTATTTTACAGGTATGTTATAAGTTATCCATGAGATGTGCGCTCGACCCAAAAGGAGCGTATGAAAAATACAAATCATTCTTTGTTTGACAAATATGAGATGATTAAAGATCTCGGAACCGGCAGCTCCGGTAGCGTTACGCTTGTCAGACACATATCTATGGATCAGGAGAGAGCTCTAAAGAAAGTTCCTAAATCTTCTGCTTTCTCCGAATCCGCATTATCAGAAGCAAGACTACTCAAGTCTCTTGAGCATCCGTCTATACCACGTATATTTGACTTCGAAGAGGACAATGCTTTTTACTATATCGTCGAGGAATATATCGACGGCGAGACATTAGATTCATTTTTGCTTCATCAGCAGTTAATTTCCCCAGGTTTATTTTTTAATATTTGTGAACAATTATGCAATGTTTTTATCTATCTGCATACACAGATATCTACTCCCATTATTTACAGGGACCTTAAACCGGAGCATATTATAGTATGCCACAATAAGCTTAAGCTTATCGATTTTGGCGTATCGGCATATGTTATCCAGGATGGAAATAACTTCAATCACTATGGGAATATAGAATTCTCTGCCCCCGAATGCTTTACCGAGGATACAATTACACCGGCGGCAGACATTTACAGCTTAGGTCAGCTTCTGCAGTATATACTGACCTTTACCCCAGACAGCTTTTCCCATAAGTTTCAGCATATTATCCAAAAAGCAACAACATCTGATGCATCACTGCGTTACGTGACTGTCGCAGAGCTATATCAGGAAATACAGGAAATTCAAAAATTAACTGGTCAGCCACATCTCATACACAAAATAGCAGTTTTAGGCAGTCACAGAGGCTGCGGCTCCACCCACGTGGCCGTTTCACTCACCTGCGAACTCAATATCCTTGGATATCATGGTATCTACATAGACTCAGCAAAAAGCGTACTTTGCCATGGTAATCACGACGGACTGCAGATTTTTAAGCAGAAAAACGGATATTATTATTACAAAAGCTTTCAGGGCATACCCGACTACAGTGACGGTATACAGTTTAATATTCCAAAGGATGCTATACAGATATACGACCTTGGCACTGATGTGTGCAACGAGAAAATATATGACATGGATCTCGTATTATATGTATGTAACGGCAGCTTTTGGCATCTGAATGATATCTACAGGAATCATTCTATTCTCAAAAAAATGACAGCTTCCCTGAGTGTTATATGTAATATGTACAGCAGACAGGATGCCTCCGCGATTGCGGCACTACTTAATTGCAGTGTTTATCACTTTCCTTATGACAGCGATATGTTTAAGAGCTCAGTTCAAAAGGAAACACTGATTCAAAAGCTGTTAGAACTAAAGGGAGGAGCATCACTATCAGACACTTTAAAAGGATATTTAAGAAAGTCCATTCTGCACCACAGTTAGTTGGGGTCTGTGGCAGCGTTCACAATGTAGGCACAACACATATAAGCCTTGCTCTTTGTAATTATATGAGCAATAAATGCATGTATAGAACCGCCTATGTTGAGCTGAATGGTACACACGAAATTCTTTCACTGTCAAAGACAGCAGACGAAAAGGTTTTTACTTATAAGAATGTAGATTTTTTTCCTCACGCAGTCATGTCCACACTAACTGAGATTTTAAACATGAGATACGAGCGTGTGATTATTGATTTCGGCATACTTAATCCAAACACCTTAAAGGAATTTATGAGGTGTGACGTAAGAATCGCTGTGTGTACAATAAGTAAATGGAACCGGGGCGCTTTGAACAGAATTATCGAGCTATTCAATTCAAACAAAATAACTGATTCAGAAAGCGTAAAAATATTGTTTAATCTCGTGGAAAAGAAAAAGACAATTAACCATAAACATTTTAAGTATCCGGTGGTAGGCTTTCCTTACTTAGAGGACCCGTTCCTCATCAATACCAGCCTGTTTGGCACTCTGGATAAGATATCAGAAAGGAATTAATATCACGATGCAAAATGACATCTTTAACCAGCTGTTTATCAATTTTATGTCCGAAGCCTTCGGAGGGCTTATACTTTTAATGCCACAGAGCGCTTCATGACATAGGGCCATTTGTTACTTGTTAGTTTTTACTCATAATCAGTATATATAGACGGAGGTATTTTTATAGAAGAATAAACTATATTTATATATTGGAATTTTTACAGATATTTTATCAAATTAAACGAAACTAAAAATCAGCAATTAAATTGGGTGTGGAAAGCTCCGGAAATATCAATTTCTATAAAAAAATCATTCATTACCGATTAATATCATTTTTATTACTCTGCAGAAATCGATGTCAGCATATTTTTGGTCCTTTACCCCGTTTAAATGCAAAAAGACAACCAAAAGACATATTTTAAAAAGAAAAGCTATGTGCGCGGAGGAAGCTTTTGCTCCTTCCGCGCCAAAATGCATAAACAAATTTCTTAATTTATTACAAATTTATTTCATATTATTTGAATATGCTTTTTCACAATGGTATAATTAGCTTAAGCAATTTCGACACCAAATAATAGGAAAGGATTTTTACACATGAAAAAGAAATTATTGCCTGCACTTATAGTAACCGGACTTATTATCCTCGTTGTAATAATAATGGGTATAACTGCTCTTATCAATAAATACACCCCTACGAAAAAGACAGAGGATCTTAAAGAGTATTTCAATATCTCTTCTGATGATGAGGCTGCTCTCATTGTAGATAATGAGCTATCCGATTACAAGGCTAAAATAATAGATAAAAAAATATACGTTGATTACAAATTTATTCACGACTCATTAAATTCCAGATTTTACTGGGATGCAAATGAGAATGTGCTTCTTTACACAACCGCATCTGATATCATCTCAGCTGCGGCTGACAGCAATAGCTACAGTGTCACCAAGCAGACCAATGACTTTGGCTATCCGATCGTGAAAGCCACCTCTGACTCTGCGCTTATCGCTTTAGACTATGTAAAACAGTACTCCAATATCACCTTTAAGTCATATGATGACCCGGCACGCATCGTCATCACAAGCAAATGGGATGAAATAGACAGTGCCACTGTCAGCAAGTCTACCCAGGTCCGCGTAAAGGGCGGCATAAAGAGCCCTATTCTAAAAGAGGTGAAAAAGGATGACAAGATTACTATTCTTGATTCCGGTGACAAATGGGATAAGATTGCCACTGAGGATGGTGTTATTGGATATATAAAGGGCAAGGCTCTGTCCGAGAGCAAAAAAACTAAGCTTACGAATCCTGACTATGAAGAAGAGACCTTTACGCATATCAAGAAGGATAAGGATATCTGTCTTGCCTGGAATCAGGTAACAAGCCAGTCAGCAAACAGTAAAGTGCCCCAGGTAATTTCATCAACCAAGGGCATAAATGTAATGTCACCAACTTGGTTTTATTTAAATGACAACAACGGTAATCTGGCAGATATAGCAAGCAAGGATTATGTCAGCTACTGCCATTCCCAGGGCATCGAGGTATGGGGACTGTTCAGCAACTTTGAAAATACTGATGTAGATGCAGCATATGTGCTCACACATACATCCACGAGAACTACCCTGATCAATCAGATTATGTCGGCTGCATTTAACTATGAGCTTGATGGTGTAAATATTGACTTTGAAAATATCACAGAAGCAGCATATGGAGACTCTTACATTGAGTTTATCAGAGAGCTCGCCATAAAGTGTCACAATAACGGTATATCACTTTCAGTTGATGTCACAGTACCTGCCAGCTTCAACAAGTTCTTCAATCGCTCTGATATGGCAAACTTTGCCGATTATATTGTAATTATGGGATACGATGAACACTATAAGGCTCTGATGCCGGCTCAGTTTCTTCTATTCCTTGGGTAACTGAGGGTGTTGAATCCACTCTGAAGGAGGTTCCCGCTGACCAGATTATTCTCGGCATGCTTTTTATACCAGAATATGGGAGCTCACTCCAAAGGAGGACGATGATGCCGTAACCGATACCGAGGATCAGTCAAAGTACACTGTTGCCTCACAGGTATATAGTATGGACGCAGCTGCAGCACAGCTTGCCACAAACAATGCCACTGCTGCTCTTGATGAGGAATCCGGTCAGAACTACGCTGAGTGGTCTGTATCCAACAAGCTGTACAAGGTATGGCTCGAGGACAATACATCTTTAGAGAAAAGGCTCAAGCTCGTCGACGACAATAAACTCGCCGGTGCAGCATTCTGGAAGCTTGGCTTTGAGAATTCATCTGTCTGGGATACTGTTATCAAATATCTGGACTGATTGCTTAAGGCTTACTGAAAGAGGCCGTACCTTTACAGCTACAGTCTAACTCAGTACCTTTTATAGGTAATAAATGATATCAGCCAATCATATAATATACAAACACACCCGATGCCTTCTATGTGCATCGGGTTTTTTATAGGTATCTTATATGAAAAAATATATGTACATTATTAAGAAAAACAAATACTGTCTTATTTTAGCTCTCTTTATTCTGTCCTTCTACCTCGGAAGAGGTGTCTGCGCTCTTGCAAAAAACACCGGCAAAAACACTAATTCAACTGTTATTGTAATAGACCCGGGCCATGGTGGAAGTGATCCCGGTAAGATTTCCACCTCCGGCGTCATGGAAAAGGATGTCAACCTCAGTATTGCAATGGCTCTTAAACAGCTGTTTGAAAACAGAGGCTTTACTGTTGTCATGACCAGAACCACCGACTGCGACCTCGCCCCGGATAATTCCAAACATCCAAAGACAGATGATCTGACAAAGAGAACTGCCCTGATGTCTAAAAGCAATGTGGCAGTCAGCATCAGTATCCATCAAAACAGCTTTGAGGACAATTCAAGCTGCGGTCCACAGGTATTCTATTATGAAGCCTCTGATGCAGGAAAAGAGCTCGCATCCTCTGTCCTTGGAGCTTTAAACACTTCTCTTTGTGTCGCAAAGCCACGAAGCATTAAGCCCAATAAAGAATACTTTATACTTAAAAAATCCACATCCCCGACCGTAATCGTAGAATGTGGATTCTTGAGTAATCCTGCTGAGACACTTCTTCTTACTGACAAAAACTATCAGGATGACCTGGCACATGCAATATATATCGGTGTTACAGACTATCTTGCGCAATCACCCTCTGGACATTTACAATAAACTGCTCTGCGATGTGATATAGTCTGGTTGTCTGGACACTTTCACTGCCATCAAGCTGCTTTTTAGTCTCATTATCTGACTCAGTATTCGATTTCATATCTGACATCTTAGACTCTTTTGCAGATATATCATGCTCCAGTGCCACATCTATGCGCACACGCTGTTCACCATCACTTATTCCTGCCTCAAACATAGTGATATTATCTTCAAACAGCTTTTTAGTCTGCTCATCGTCTGTGACTATCATAGCAGATACTGAGTTTTCCTTTGCCTCAAAATATGCAGCTACCCTGCCGCATTTTTTATCCTCAAGGAATATGTCAACCAGTCCCTTTTTATCTTCACCTCTTACTATGCGAAGCTTCATACCTGTGACCCCGTCTGCAGTCTCTATTGGTACAATATAGTTTTCCTGTCTCGACATATTTGAAGCTATCCTTAGCTGGCTGCATAATAGCTTCATCTGTCTGATGTCTATTGAACCGGTGTGCCTATCCTCTATAATCATCGAATCCATAACATGCTCTGCTGTATCAGCCAGCGTTTCCTGCGCCTGCGCAAGCTCCTTTGGATTTTTGACCGACTCAGAAAACCGTCTGAGAGTCTCATCCAAAAGAGCCCTTGCCGTAGCACTGTCTCCACGCTCCCAGAGATTTCTTACTGCCTCTGACGGATTTTTCATTAGCCGTGACGCAGCCATGAGGTTTACCGCGGTTGTTTTTACATCATATTTCTCTAGAAAAGCATATACGTTCTCAGGCACCGAAACTGCCTGATTGAACTGTCTTAGCTGTTCTGTGGCATATTGCTCTGACAGTGCGTTATCCTCGTCTGCCTCATATACAGCCTGCCTTAACTGCTCCGGAGTCATATCAAGCCAGCTGTCATACTGCACAAACTCCATTTTCTCAGGTGAAAGTGTATCAAGCACATCCCTTAGGCAGTTTGTATGATATGCGCTTTCTATCTGTGAGTCAATTTTAATGCCACTGCTTACACTGTCCACTCCGGCAAAGGTATCGTCCACCTTATAGTCCATGGCACTCTTTCCTCGTACCCGGACCGCTGTAAGCAGATTTTTCATTGTAATATCTGCTCCCTGATTAACAAGTGAGCCTATCACAGCACCATCTGACTGCTCCACCTGTGAAATAAGCCTGTATATGCCTATATATGAGTCTCTTTCCTCCTCTGAGATTTCATTTTTCTTTTCAAGCTTCCAGAGAAACTCGCTGAATTTCTCATCCTTTTCGTCAGGATTTTCTGATTTTATCCGTCTGGCAGTGTCACTTATGTCACTCATGCTCATATCAAGCGGTGATATGCCTCTTTTTATCATCTCAATCGTCACCGCCGGTGTCATATCGCTGAATGCTCTCTGCACCTGCTCATCTACAGACTTTATCTGCTTTATATTGTCCTCTGTGATGTCGGTACTATTGTACGCAAGTATCCGCACAGCCCTGCGATTGCTTTCAGATGTATCTATCTGAAGCTCTTTAAGTATATCATCCACATTCTGAAATGCTTTTGACATACTATCTCCCATATCTGCCCGCGGTGATGTCATAAGAGTCTCATATCCTGAGGCTGCTGCTTCTAATGACTGCTTCATTGCTTTGCCTGCTGTATACAGCTCATACACAGTGTCATCAGCGGATTCCAGGGTCAGTACATACGCCGGCTGCTGCTTCATCTGATTGAAAATATCACAGACATTATTGTACATACGTACCCTATCATCAGATGCCTCTACACTGCTCTCACCAAACAGCGCTCCGTAGTATTTATTTTCCTGCTGCTTAAGCAGCTCCACTACACGTTCAATAGGCTCTGTGTCTATTGAAACTCCTTTTTTTATGAGTGAAAGGTTGGCTTCTGCTGTCATGGAAAGTCTCGCTTCCTCAAGCTTTCTTTGAGCTGTCACAAGCCTTGCTTCCCGGCTGTCTGTAATCTGATTATCCGCAGCTTTATTCGCTGAGGCTTGCGATGCTGCACTATCCTTGCCTCTTGCAGCTATAAGCTTTGACAGATTCTCTATCGTGACAGGTATGTTATCTGACTCTAATGTGACAATGTCATCTGCGGTCGCCTCACCTAATACATCACAGGCTTTCTTTGCCATGTCAAATGTCAGACCATCTTGTGACATAGTGGCATCTGTAGCCTTTTTTCCCATTGCCAGTGCTTCTGTCACTGCCCTTGCATAAAAATCACTGCTCACATTTTCTTCTGCTGCGTTGATGCAGTCTACCTGATTCGCAAGCAGCACATTATCAGGTGTAACGGCTATATCTTCATCTATCAGCCATCTGCACTGATTCAGATTCTCATCACTACTGTCTATATGAGCTTCCTCTAATATCTGTTTAAGCTGTGGCTTAAGCTCCTCAAACAGCTCATCTGATATCTCCGTCATTTTGGTTTTCTGCCTGTAATCTTGTACCTGACTGCTGCTGTACGTAGCCTTGTATACATTGGAAACCGTCGGATTCATGTTATTTCTGACCAGATATGCCTTTGTCTCATTGGATATATTTGTAAGGCTCTTTGCCCGGTCTATGGCATCTGTACCTGCCTTTATATTATCATCTGTAGCAGGAATATCATATGCTTTCATCTGATTGACAAGCATGGCCGCTTCAGTCTGGCTTCCCGTGATGTCTGTAAGCTGCTCCATGCTCAGATCATCTCCATATATGGATATATCTACACCTGCCTTTGCCAGCACTGCTTTTATCTTATCGGTCTCAGTGACAATGACATCGTAGCCGTCATCCTTTGCAGCTTTGTAATCATCACTCGTGGTGGTGCTTGCAGTGACAATCATATCATTTCGCCTGTTTTCTGAGGTCTGATTCATGTCATTTAGCAGATTTTCTGCCATATCTGTGTCATCGCTGTTCCCGGCTTCATTTTTAGCCTGTGGTCTTGCATATATCGTATCCGACATATCAACAGAGTTTGACGAACCGACAACAGCCGCCTTTTTTGACATATTGTCACTACTGTCTGTCTTTATGTAGTCTGACACACGCATACCCGTTGTCATGTCATTTATGGTTTTTGTGTCCGTATTTTTCGTATCTGTGCTTTTATTAATCAAATTCTCTATCTGCATATTTCCTGCTCCGTGCCCTGCATATATACCATCTCTGCAGCCTTTATTTATGGATATTTTTTTCTCATATGTGAGGGGGTGGTTCTGAATAGTTATCTTTTTATTATATATCGACATATAATACGCAAAAATAAAGACCGCGCCTTAAATTGGCGCGGTCCTTTAGCCTGCTGTTTACCGGTATATTAGTATTTAAATACAGCAACTCCGTAAGGCGCAAGTGGATAAGCAAATGAAAATGGTCTGCCGTCACACTCTGATTTGACTGCCTTATAGTCCAGCTTCTTATATGACTGTTTTGCTGCCTTGCCTCTGCCCTTTGCAGCCTTCTTTACAGGCTCTTGTACCGTTTTGCCTGTAAACTTAGGATCCTCACTATCTAAAACAAGCTGATATGTCTTGTGCTTTGGCACTCCGACTCTGTAATCAGGTCTCTCTACCGGTGTGAAATTGATGACAAAGAGCATATTATTCTTGCCATCCTTACTCTTTCTGATAAAGCTGAAGATGCTTCTGTCTGCATCGTTTGCATTTATCCATTCAAAGCCTTCCCAGCTTGAATCCAGCTCATACAGACAGCGGTTTCTCCTATAGAGGTGAAGCAGCTCCTTTACCCAGTTCTGGATCTTTTTATGCTCCGGATTCTCAAGCAGATACCAGTCGAGTTCTCTTTCCTCACTCCACTCCTGCTTCTGTGCAAACTCCTGTCCCATGAAAAGAAGCTTCTTTCCACAGTGTCCCATCATAAATGCATATCCTGCCATGAGGTTCTTGAATTTATCCCCTTCTAAGCCCGGCATTTTGTTGAGCATAGAACACTTCAGATGTACCACCTCATCATGTGACAGTACCAGAATATATTTCTCACTCTCATTATAGCTCATCGCAAATGTCATCTTGTTGTGGTTATTTTTACGGAAATATGGATCCAGCTTCATATAATCAAGGAAGTCATGCATCCATCCCATGTTCCACTTGTAGCTGAAGTTCAGTCCGTCTTCCTCTACCTTGCCTGTTACCTTTGGCCATGCGGTAGACTCTTCGGCTATCATTACAGTTCCGTGATTTCTTCCAAGTATGAGTGTATTGATATGCTTGAAAAACTCTACTGCCTCGAGGTTCTTATTTCCTCCAAACTTGTTTGCACCCACTGTCCGTCGTTCTTTCCATAGTCAAGATAAAGCATTGACGCAACTGCATCCACACGGAGTCCGTCTACGTGGTAATTTTCTATCCACATAAGTGCACTTCCGATAAGGAAGTTCTTTACTTCATTCTTACCGTAGTCAAATATCTTTGTGCCCCAGTCGGGATGCTCTCCCTTTCTTGGGTCTGCATACTCATATGTGGCTGTTCCGTCGAAATTGGCAAGTCCATGCGCATCCTTTGGGAAATGTGCAGGTACCCAGTCGAGGATTACTCCGATATTATTTTTATGGCACTGATCAACAAAGTATGCAAAATCCTCAGGCTCTCCATACCTCGATGTAGGTGCATAGTAGCCTGTCACCTGATATCCCCATGAGCCATCAAACGGATACTCTGAAATACCCATAAGCTCAATATGTGTATATCCCATAGTTTTCACATAGGATATGAGTGATTTTGCAAGCTCCCTGTATGTATAAAAGCCCTCATCATCCCTGCCCGGATGTCTCATCCATGAGCCCGGATGACACTCATATATAGCCATAGGTGAAGAATATACATCAGCATCTGACTTTGCTGCTCTCTTATCCATCCACTCTTTGTCAGTCCATGTGAAGTGCTCGATATCTGTGATGATTGACGCTGTTCCCGGACGAAGCTCTGCGTAGTTTGCGTATGGATCCGCCTTGTACAGCTTATCACCCTGTTCAGTGACTATAATAAACTTATACATCTGACCCTTTTGCGCTCCCGGTACAAAAAGCTCATACACTCCCATGGTTTCCGGCTCTACACGCTTCATCTCATGACTGGTCTCATTCCAGTCGTTAAACTCACCAAACACGTATACTTCCCTCGCATGTGGCGCCCAGACGTCAAAGCACACTCCTTTTTTCCTTTACGCTCAGCTAAGTGAGCACCCATCTTCTTGTAGATATCATAGTGTGTTGCCTGACCAAACAGGTAACAATCCATTGCTGTAAAATTACACATATATATACCCCCCATAAGTATTTATTTTTCCCTGAAATGATCCTCTTTGAGTACAATTCGGTCATCATCTGTATATCGCCTGGCTGTCAGAATACTTATAGCCTTCTTAAGTCCGCTGTGAGCCTCCCTGTCTATGGCCTCGTCAATTATATCCTTGACCTCTGTCAGAGTGGTAGCCTGGTCTATCCTCTCAATATTGCTGATTCTGTTATGCAATGCCAGAATAGCCATCTCATCTATCTTGTACCCAAGCTCTGCAGAGTACGATTTGGCAAACAATACGAGTTCATCATTTGTAAAAATAGGAACCGATATCTTTTCCGTGAACTTGGATGCAAAGCCCTCATCCATTGAGAGAGCCTTCTTTATACCCTTTGATGTATCCTCAAGTATATAGAGTGTTCCTGTAATATCATGCTCCATCAAAAATGATAGCTGGGCAGCTATGCTGCGGTCGATATCACCGGCTCTTTCTATGATGAGACAGCTCCTGTTATCTTTCTGACTACCTGCTGCACATCCTTTTTATTGAGTGCGGCAGCATCAATCTTGCCCATCTTTCCTGTAAGCTGTTCACCATCTTTTTGTAATACCTTTATAAAGCTTGTAGCAAGCATTGTCTTTCCGCAACCCTGCTCTCCCTGTATAATGAGGTTGCCTGTGGATGCGTTTTCTTTCCTGTTGAAATGATCAAGCACTGCATTATATGCCTTGCAGATCTGATCCTCCATACCCTTTACCGGTATGAAATATGAAAATATAGCTTTCTGTTCGCTTGTAAGCTCTTTTATATGTTTTGTTTCTTTCAATTTCGAGTCATCTTCTTCGCTGTCTAAATCCTCCGGCAATGAAATATCCGGCATTTTTCTTGTCTTAGCCATATCCAGCTTCTTCTCCAGTCCCGGATTTTTTGCTGTCATCTTGGCTATTTCCTGCTCGATAAATGATGTCACATGATCAAAATCTCTCTTCTCAGAAACGTTTTCTTTCTCCTGTGAAGTCTCATCATCTGATGTATCATCATCGACATTTAACATATCATCTGTTATTTCAGGCATCATGGTAGTCGCTGCATGAGTATCTCTCTTTCTCAGACTCCTCTGCCATAATTATATCCTCCGGCTCTCCAACCGGTTCCCTGGCTTCATCTGCAGCCTCTTCAGGTACTTCCTGTGACTCCTGTGCTCCGTCTATAGTATCTTCAGGTGCTTCCTGCGGCTCCTGTGCTTCGTCTATAGCCTCTTCCGGTGCTTCCTGCGACTCCTGTGCTTCGTCTATAGCCTCTTCCGGTGCTTCCTGCGGCTCCTGTGCTTCGTCTATAGTATCTTCCGGTGCTTCCTGCGGCTCCTGTACTTCATCCACAGTCTCCTCTGCATAAAGCTCCTGCATATCCGGTTTCTGCTCTTCTTCAGGCTCCTTCACGGCAGCTTTCTGCTCTATAATATCAACCGGGACCTTCAAATACTCCTCCTCAAGAAGTTCCTTCGGAGTGACACCTGCATCCAGCTTTGGAATGACATCATTTAGTCTCTCCATGATGTCTCCTGCCTCCTGAAGTGCTCTTGCCTTAGCTGACTCAAGCTTCTGCTGCTCAGCCTCTTTAAGGGCAATTTCAGCCGCATGTCTGGTCTTTTCCCATTCTTCAAGCACATCCTGTATAGACATCTGTCCTGTAATCTGATGCTCAAGCTGAGTCTTTTCACTCATGACCATAGACATCTGTCCGTCAGCGTCTTCACCCAAAAGCTCCTTGAAATTCAACTTAAGTGAACCATCTATCTCTTCATCTGTAGCGATATGCTCTGTCTCTTCCGGCTGCTGTACATACTCTTCCTGCTCCTTTTCGAGCTTGAGATAAGGAATATCCTCAACTATCTTTTTGATGGTATCCATCGTATCAGCAACTTCATTCTTGCCCTTGGCCTCCATGATCTGCTGCATACCCTTGGCAATCTCCTGCTGTAAATTTACAGTATTGAACTTCTCCTGATTTACAGTAATCTGCGGAATAGTTACGTCATCATGCACTATCTCTCCGCCCTTTACCATCTCCATGGCACCTATCTCAGTGACCTCAGCCTCATCCTTTATCTTAGCCGGCTTTTCCTTCTCTGCCTTGAATCGTCTGTACTTTTCCTCCTGAGCCTTGGTAAGTGCTGATAAAGCATCTTAAGCTCCAGCGCACGCTCCACATATGGTCCGTCTCCGAACCACAGAATGAGCTCATCGCAGGCATCTATACACTTATCGGCTTTTCCGGCCTTGTGGTATAGATATGCAAGCTCATATGCCCACTCCTCAGTGTATTCTTCATCCTTGTACTCTTCAAGAATAGTGATAAGCTCATCAAATGAAGCTCCCTGCCCTTTTTTGATGGCATATCTTAATACATACTTCATATCATCATGAGGCGCTATCTCAACAAACTCATCATAATACTCTGTAGCAGCATCATAATCCCCCATCTTGATGCGACCTCAGCCAGTCTGTATATAATCATCCTGCCGATTGGTGAACGGTCATAGGCCATTAAAAGTATGTCCCTTGCATCCTGGTATCTTTCGGCCTTCTCGTAGATTTCGCCGATTTTAACGAGTGTATTTACATTTTTAATTTTGTTCCAATTTATGCTATCCGCAATCTCTGCTGCGCTCATATAGCCCTCCTCGGCGCTTAGGGCTTTTATCTGATCCAGCTTGAGATTGTATTCGTATTTATCCACTTATTTCACCTACTCGTATTTAAGCTTATTATTTTTGGTATCTACGCCTGTTGTCTTTGTATAATCCTTGTGTCCTCAGGAAGCTTCTTTTTCCTGAGAGCATAATTAACAACTCTTTTCACAATATAGTATATCACAGCAAAGGTTGGAACACCAAGTAACATTCCAAGAAAACCAAACATTCCTCCGCCGATTAGTATGGCAAACATAACCCAGAAGGTCGAAAGACCGGTAGATGAGCCAAGTATCTTAGGCCCTATTATATTGCCATCCACCTGCTGCAGCACGACAATAAATATCAGAAGATAAAGCGCATGCCACGGACTCTGAATTACTACTATGAGTAACGATGGAATTGCACCGATAAACGGTCCGAATACCGGAATCACATTTGTGACGCCGATAATCACTGCAACGAGCACCGATGATGGAATCCTTAAAATCAGACATCCGAAATATGCAATCACACCTATAATCAGTGAATCTATAATCTTACCGCTTATGAAGCCTCCAAAAATCTCATTTGTCTTTCTGATCGTCTCAATGATGATATTGCCTGTCTTTGGCTTGCAGACAGCATATATTATCTTTTTGCTCTGTCCTGCGAGAGTCTCCTGAATACTCATCACATAGACCATCACGATTATTCCGATAATAAAATTAAATAAGCCTCTGACTACCGAAATCACACCGGTTGTAATCTGTGCAACATACTTCTGTGCCTCAGGAATCAGCTTTTCTGTGGCATAATCCTCAATGTAGTCGGTTGCATTCTGTAAACCTGTGCTCGCGAGCTCAGCAATTTTGCTGTCCCCGAAATTGCCGTTCTTTATCATGTTGATGAATGCCGCAACATCATTTGGCAGTGTCTTCATAAGTCCTGATATACTTGCTATGACAGAAGGCACAATAGCCGCAATGAGGAGCGAAATAATCGCTACCAGAATAATAACCGAGCCTGTGATTGCAAGAGCTCTTGAAACCTTTCGCAGCTTGCTTTCGCTTTTCATCTTTTTGGAAAGAAGCTTTTTAAAGCATCTTTCCAGCCACAGCATGACAGGATTCATCAGGTATGCAAGCACAAGTCCCATTATAATAGGCATTGCTGCCGCAAGCAGCTTGCTCCATATGCCTGCAAAGCCCTCAAATCTGTACAGTGCAAAGAAAAACAGTATACTGACTGCAAACGTGACAAATACCATGACACCTATTCTGATCAGATGTGGCCATTCCTCACGCCCCGGGTGCGAATTCTGCTTCGCACCCTTATCTGCATTTATCTCAATGTTTGATTTTTTACCAGCTTTTCCGGTTTCTTCCATCGGATTAAACTCTCCTTATTTACGATTATAGTTGATGAGACATCCCTTTAATATTATCTCTCTTTCATCATCTGTGAGCTCACCCATCTTCAGTGTAAATGGCTTTAATTCACCATCCTTGACAACATATGCCTCAAACTCCGTCTTTGCATCCTCGATTTCCTTCTTGATTCCCGGAAGGAAGATATAGTCGAGGTTGTGGAACGGAAGCTCTCCCTCATCGATGATGAATGGAAGCATTCCCCAGTTGATAAGGTTTGAACGGTATCTCTTTGTGGCATACTCGTTTGCGATATTTGCCCAGCCTCCGAGTACCTTCTGGCAGCTGGCAGCCTGCTCTCTTGCTGAGCCGTCACCCGGCTTAACAGCAAAAATTGTGCTTCCGAAGCCCATATTCTCATGGCTTGCCTCAGGGAATTTTTTCTTTACTACTCCCATGATTTCAGCAACCTCAGGAACAGCCTTTCCTGCGCACTCACCACTCTCTATAGCCTTCTGGGCCTTCTGGATTTCCTTTGCTCTGCCTACATACTCAGGATCCTTTCTTGAAAGTGCGAACTCTGCAAGTCCAAGAGGGTTTGAACGATATGAAGATGTCTCTCCTGAAGGAATGAGCTCATCTGTTGTAGTAACAGGATCATGAATCTCTGAAACCACCTTAAGGAGCATATTCTCAGGAAGCGCGCTCATTGCCGGCCAGTCCTTGATGTTTGGTCCGAACTGGATTTCAACTGAAGGATCTGCCACTCCATGGCTGTCAAATACACGGTTCTCATATATAGTCTTGTCAAAGAAATATTTTGGCTTTGTAAAGTTGACATCAATATCCGCTGCTGATGTAAGGAAGCCCTTGTTTGCTGCTGTTGCAGCGATTGAACGTGCATCCATGAGTGCCACTGAGCTGATCTGTCCGTTCTGTACCTTAGAACCCTCTCTGTTAGGGAAGTTTCTTGTTGAATGACGGATAGAGAATGCGTTGTTGGCAGGTGTATCTCCTGCACCAAAGCAAGGTCCGCAGAAAGCAGTCTTTACGATTGCACCTGTCTCAAGAAGCTTTGCTACAGCTCCGTTTTTCACAAGCTCCATGTATATTGGAGTAGATGCCGGGTAAACACTCAGTGTAAACTCGTCTGCTCCGATTGAATGTCCGTTTAATATGTCAGCCGCATCGCAGATATTCTCAAATCCACCGCCTGCACAGCCTGCGATGATTCCCTGGTCTACATACAGTTTTCCGTCTCTTACCTTACTCTTTAAATCAAGCTTCACCTTGCCGTCAAAGCTTACCTCAGCTCTCTTCTCACAGTCATCGAGAATATCCATGAGGTTTGCATTGAGCTCATCGATAGTATAGGTATTGCTTGGGTGGAATGGCATAGCTATCATTGGGCGGATCTGGCTTAAATCAATCTCAATAAATCTGTCGTAGTAAGCCACCTCACCCGGATTAAGCTCCTTGTGGTCCTCAGCCCTACCGTGAATCTCAAAGAATTCCTTAACCTGGTCATCTGTTCTCCAGATAGAAGAAAGACATGTAGTCTCTGTTGTCATAACATCGACACCTATACGGAAGTCAACGCTCAGATTAGACACACCCGGTCCTACAAACTCCATAACTTTGTTCTTTACGAAGCCGTTTCCGAATACCTCTCCGATAATTGCAAGTGCGACATCCTGTGGTCCAACGCCCTTGATTGGCTCTCCTGTCAGGTAAATGCTACTACCTCAGGCATATCAATATCATATGTCTGTTCAAGAAGCTGCTTAACAAGCTCAGGTCCACCCTCGCCGACTGCATAGTACCAAGTGCACCATAACGTGTATGTGAATCAGAACCAAGTATCATTTTTCCGCCGCCGGCAAGCATCTCTCGTGCAAACTGATGGATAACTGCCTGATGAGGTGGTACATAGATTCCGCCGTACTTCTTTGCACATGTGAGACCAAACATGTGGTCATCCTCATTGATTGTTCCACCAACTGCACAAAGGCTGTTGTGACAGTTTGTAAGTACATACGGGATAGGGAATTTCTCAAGTCCTGAAGCTCGTGCTGTCTGGATGATACCTACAAATGTGATATCATGCGATGTAAGCTTATCAAACTTAATCTGAAGCTTGTCCATATTGCCGGATGTATTGTGCTCCTTTAAAATACCGTAAGCAATTGTCTCCTGCTTAGCTGTCTGTTTATCGATGTCCATGCCGGTCTTGCTTTTGACAGCTGCCTGAGCCTCTGGTCCATCAATTATTACTTCCTTACCGTTTAAAAGGTAAGCACCATTTTCATATAATTTCACTTATTCTACCTCCGTATGTGTATTTCAAAATTCTTTTATTTACTATTATATAATATTATAGGTAATTGTGGCAATAAATAAATCACCATCTACCTTAATTTCGAATTTTCCTCCCATCAAATGGGTCAGATTCTTTGCAATCGAAGTCCAAGTCCACTTCCTTCAGTGTTCTCGACCTCTCTCCCCTCACAAAACGCTCTGTCAGGTCTACATTTCCGTTGCTTACTATGTCAAGCTCGTTCTTAGACACATTCTTTATTGTAAAAACTGCCTTTTTATCTGCCTTTTCAAGCTCTACATATACTCTGGTATTTTCCAGTGCATATTTTGCGACATTAGTATACAGATTTTCAATAGAGCGGTAAAGCTGACGCCCATCCGCATAGATAAATATCTGTTCTGATGGAATTTTTGTAACTATTGTCAGATTTCTCGACTCAAAGCGCTCATTGAATTCACCTCCGGTCTGGTATAAAAGCTCAACCAGATCAAGCTTTTGCATATTGAGCTTCACATTTCCCGAGGTAATCTTTGATGTCTCTACCAAATCCTCTGTAAGCTGCTTTAAGCGCTGTGACTTTTCCTCCAGCACATGTATATAGTATTTGGCATTTTCATTTTCCAGATTTTCCCTCTTAAGCAGGTCAACATAGTTGACTATTGATGTCAGAGGTGTCTTTATATCGTGTGATACGTTTGTTATTAAGTCTGCCTTTAATTTTTCATTCTTAAGACTCTCATTCACCGAGCTCATAAGACCCTGGCGTATATGGTTGACAGCCTCCGCCACCTTTTTCTGCTGCCCATGAAACTCATTGACATTGAGTGTAGTGTCAAGCGCTCCTTCCGAGATAGCTTCAAGTGCCTCCTGTATGCGCATTATCTCTTTGGTTTTTTGTGTGTGGATATCCTTTTTCTCAATAACTCTTTTCAAAAGCTCATAGCCCTTGTACATCAGGCTGTGTGTGTAAAGTATATTGCCTTTTATCTTCCTTACAATGCTCTGGTATAAAATAATAAAAGCCAGATCAAACAAAAAAGTAAATGTGCCGGCCGTCATAATGAGTGATGCATAGTCAAAATGCTGGTTTTTTACGCCTGAAATCACTTTTCCCATAAATACCATGAGCAGTGTAAATATCACCAGCATCACATCAGAGTATACCTTGTCAATCGGTAAATAGTATATTGTGTAATCATCCTCTGATTTTCTGCCTGCCACGTTTGCCATATATGCCAGGCTCACAAAGCTGCCTACCAGGCCCGCCAGCGATATTAGTGTATATATATCAATATTTTCATGCGCATCGTGCCTGAATGCATAGCCTGTGGCAAACACTCCTGTCACCATAAGTATCATGAATAGCTGATGCAAAACTATGACCGCCGCTTTTTTTCCTATCGTATACTGCTTCATTTGTTGTCCTCTATCTTATAGCCTACTCCCCAGACCACCTTCAGATAGCGTGGCTCCTTAGGATTTATCTCTATTTTTTCCCTGATATGTCTGATGTGCACAGCAACTGTATTGTCGGCGCTATCGCCTCCTCGTTCCATATGCTCTCATATATTTCGTTTATTGAGTAGACCTTTCCCTTGTTTTTAAGGAGTAAAAGCAGTATATTGTATTCAATCGGTGTGAGCTTTACCTCCTCACCATCCACAGTCACCTTTTTTAAATCATCATTTACCAAAAGCCTCCGGCTTCATAAACCTTGTCTCCGGCTGCATCATTGCTTGACAGAGTGGTATATCTGCGAAGCTGTGACTTTACCCTTGCCACAAGCTCAAGCGGATTAAAAGGCTTTGTGACATAATCATCAGCTCCCACATTGAGACCTAAAATCTTGTCAGCATCCTCTGTCTTTGCCGATAGAATGATTATCGGCACCCTGCTTTCCTTTCTTATCTGCAAAGTGGCTCTTATTCCATCGAGCTTTGGCATCATGACATCTATTATCATGAGGTCTATTTTTTTATTCTTCATAATCTCAACTGCCTGTATGCCGTCGTAGGCCTTCTCCACGTCGTAGCCCTCCTGCATCAGGTAAATCTCGATTGCCTCAACTATTTCCTTGTCGTCATCACAAACTAATATTGTCATATTATCCTCCTTCTATGAATTTTGAACAGAAACCTTCTCCTGCCGTTAGTCAGCTATATTTTATCAGATTATCCACTTTGTTTTTCTTAAAATCTGCTTAATATTACTCACTTTTAAATATAAGCCAAAAAGCAGCCGTTCTGTTTTGAACTGCTGCTTTATATTACATAGGTGTGTTTCATTTCCCTTTATTTCCGGTGATGCTCTGCCACATTCTGTGGATACCGTCTGTGAGCTCCTTCCCTTCCTTTGTGTTGATAACAGGTGGATTGCCGGCTTTTCTGCTTATTGCCTTATAATCCTCATCAACAGACGATTTTGAGCCGGCAGCTTGGCTTCATCCTTATCATTGCTATGATTTAATCCGGCATCAGGTGTATCGTCTGCAAGCTTCACTTCACCCACTACACCATCTCCCAGGTCCTCGCCCTCAGCAAGTCCCAGTTTTCTGATATAATCCATATTTACCTTGATTTCAGTCTGTCTGTTTGCATAGATGGACTTCTCTTCATTGTCAATAGTACGCTCCTCTACAGGTTTACCTGCATTTTTCTGACGTTCTATCTCCTTATTTCTGTCATCGATAATCTTAAGATACTTCTCCGTATCGGACAAATCCTGAAGCTGTCCCTTGAGCTCATACTGGTTAGTTTTAACTATCTTCTCCTGCTCTGCAATCTTATCCTTCATATTCTTGCACAGCTTTTCAAGTGACTCGTTGGTATCATTGATGATATCACGCACTCTTGAAAGCGCCTCATCCGTATAGATAACCGATGCTGCATACACATCCTCAGCCTTTCTGCTTGCATCCCAGACTATCTGATTCCCTTTCTTTCTGAACTCTCTCTCTGCGTGATTGCGACTCTGTTCAGTAAGCTCATACTCATCCTGTATTGCATATATACACTTATTCAGCTCAGCAAGTAAATCTATCATTTGCTGCTTGTTTATGATCACCCTGCTCGGCTCCGGCTTATACGGCTCCGCCTTTGAGAGCATGATATGAATTTCTCTTAGTACCTTTTCTGTTTTATCGTTCGCATTCATTTTCTATTTCCTCGGATTTAAATTAACATTATAACTATTCAGGGTGGTTATGAATACTCACCACTTACCCATATTTTATATGAAAATCCGCTTCTCGTAAATAGCCAAATGAATAATAATAGTTACTATAATTAAATCAATCCCGCTGCCGCATTTCTCAGTTCATCTGCCGCATGCTTTATCTCTGCAGCCTGCTCTTCGCTCACATTTCCGGGCTTTGTCCTTGAAATAAGCTTCTTCACATATGAAAGTGACGATTTCACACTCTTTTTCTGTGCGCTGTCCATAGCCTTTCTTTTTTCCTTGTCAGCCATGACATTTTCCACCTGTCGCACAAGCGTATCAGCCTCACTTCTTGCATCAATATAAGCCTTTCTCTGTCCGTCTGTTGCCTCATACTCCTGTGCCTCGCGGATTGCCTGCTCAATCTCAGAATCAGACAAATTTGAGCTTGCGGTAATCGTAATCTCCTGATGCTTTCCTGTGCCCAAGTCCTTTGCAGAAACCTGCACAATGCCGTTTGCATCTATATCAAACGTCACCTCTATCTGCGGCACACCTGCCGGAGCCGGCTTGATGCCCTTTAGCCTGAAGTTTCCAATCAGCTTATTGTCCCTTGCAAACTGCCTCTCACCCTGCAAAACCTTTATATCCACAGAGGTCTGGAAGCTTCCTGCAGTTGTAAAAATCTGGCTGTATCTGGTAGGAATAGTCGTATTTCTGTCAATAATTTTGGTTGATACTCCGCCGACCGTCTCAATTCCAAGTGAAAGAGGTGTGACATCCATCAGTATAATCTCTGCCGCACTGCTGCCTGCGACAATTGCTCCACCGAGCTTGCCGCCCTGTACTGCTGCACCGAGTGCCACGCACTCGTCAGGATTCAGGTTGTGTGAAGGCTCTTTTCCTGTAATTCTTCTGACCTCCTCAACAACAGCCGGCACACGTGTCGAGCCTCCTACCAACAGCACCATTCCAAGCTCTGCTGCGGAAATTCCCGCATCTGAAAGTGCCTGATTTACAGGAATAGCAGTTCTCTCCACCAGATCCTTTGTTATCTCATTAAACTCAGCCCTTGTGAGGTTCATCTCCATATGGACCGGCTGTCCCTTTACAGTGGTGATAAACGGCAGGTTGATAGTGGTTGAGGATGAGGATGAAAGCACCTTTTTTGCCTTCTCAGCCTCCTCCCTGACACGCTGCATAGCCGTATTATCCTTTCTCAGATCCACATTCTGCTGTCTGTAAAACTCTGTGACAAGATAATTTGTGATTCTCTCATCAAAATCATCTCCACCCAGATGATTATCACCGGCCGTGGCAAGCACCTCTATCAGATTGTCCCCTATTTCGATAACAGACACATCGAAGGTTCCTCCTCCGAGGTCGTAGACAAGAATTTTCTGCTGCTGTCCGTGGTCCAGTCCGTATGCGAGTGCCGCAGAGGTTGGCTCATTTATGATTCGAAGCACATTAAGCCCCGCAATCCTTCCTGCATCCTTAGTTGCCTGCCTCTGCGCATCCGAAAAATATGCAGGAACTGTGATTACAGCGTCTGTCACTGCCTCACCAATATAGTCCTCTGCATCCTTTTTCAGCTTTCTGAGAATCATAGAAGAAATCTCAGGAGCTGAATACAGCTTTCCGTCCACTTTTGCCCTGAAATCGCTTCCCATCTGTCTCTTTATTGAGAAAAATGTCCTGTCCACATTGACTGCTGCCTGCCTCTTTGCAGCCTCGCCAACCAGTCGCTCTCCATTCTTTGTAAAAGCCACTACAGACGGAGTTGTTCTCTGACCCTCGCTGTTAGTTATGACTACCGGCTGATTGTTCTCCAATACTGCCACACAGCTGTTTGTTGTTCCTAAATCTATACCTATAACCTTACCCATGATTTTCCTCACTGTTTTTTATATTTAAGTCTCATAAATAATTGCTTTTTATGACTTACTATTTCATCCTAATACTACTTTAAGCTTCGAAAATTCACTCGTCAAGGCATGAGGCTGTTATTTCAGAGAATGTTTATATTTTTAATTTTTGTATAACAACATAACAACAAAGACACCGCCGAAGCAGTGCCTTTGTTGATTAGTTTATAGATTGGATTAAATGATAATTGAGGATTGCTTATTCACTTACTTTTTTCTTGAGTAATCCGAGTAATCTACATGCAATGAAGGCTCCGATTACTAATGCTACAAGATACATTAACGGATTTCCGATTGTAGGTACTACGAAGATTCCTCCGTGAGGTGCCATGAGTGTACATCCAAATGCCATTGAAAGTCCACCTGCCACTGCTGAACCAACTGCACATGCCGGAAGGACATGAAGCGGATCAGATGCTGCGAATGGGATTGCACCCTCTGTGATAAATGATAATCCCATGATAAAGTTCGTAGGTCCTGCCTTTCTCTCCTCTGCTGTGAACTTGTTCTTGAAGAAGATTGTTGCAAGAGCGATTGCGAGTGGTGGAACCATACCACCAATCATAACTGCTGCCATGATATTGTAGTTTCCGGCAGCGATTGAAGCTGTACCAAATACATAAGCGGCTTTGTTTACAGGGCCACCCATATCTATTGCCATCATTCCTCCGAGAAGTACTCCGAGAACTACTGCGCTTGCACCGTTAAGTCCATTAAGACCGTTGTTGATAGCTGTATTTAAAGCTCCGATTGGAGGCTCAACTACAAACTGCATTATAACGCCTATGAGGAATATACCAAGCAGCGGATAAAGAAGAACCGGCTTCACACCATCAAGACTCTCAGGAAGCTTAGAGAATATCTTCTTTAAGAGATTTACAATATATCCTGCAACGAAACCTGCAACCAGTGCTCCAAGGAAGCCTGATGTACCGTTTGCTGCGATTGAACCGCCTACGAAACCAACTGCAAGACCCGGACGGTCAGCAATACTCATAGCGATAAAGCCTGCAAGGATAGGAAGCATAAATCCAAATGCTGTTCCACCGATTCCCTTAAACAATGCTGCGCCCTGTGTAATAGTACCGAAATTTGCTCTCTGGTCAGCCGGCAGTGAATTAAGGTCAACACTGAATCCATCGATAAGGAACGCGATTGCGATAAGGATACCACCACCAACTACGAACGGAAGCATATGTGAAACACCGTTCATCAGATGCTTGTAAATCTGATGTCCAATGCTCTCCTTTCCACCAATAGATGAATGTGAAGCCTCTTTTTTACCTGATGCCTTAAATACAGGAGCATCACCGGCAGCAATTCTCTTTACGAGCTCCTCTGTCTTATTTATTCCGTCAGAAACCTGACACTCAATAACCTTCTTTCCGTCAAAACGGTCTGTAGGCACATTTGTATCACATGCAACGATAACACCGGTAGCCTTTGCAATCTCATCATCTGTGAGTACATTTTTAGCTCCGGCTGAGCCTCTTGTCTCAACCTTTACCTGATATCCCAGCTCCTTGGCCTTTTTCTCAATAGCCTCAGCAGCCATATAAGTATGGGCAATTCCTGTAGGACAGGCTGTAACTGCAACGATAAATACATCGTCCTTCTTCACCTCAACAGGTTCCTTTGTCTCCTTTGCAGCCTCCTTCTCATCCTTTGCCTTTTCAGCACTGTCGATGATATTTAAAAACTCATCTACTGAGCCGGCATTGATAAGAGAATTTGTAAACTGCTCGTCCATCAGCATAACAGAGAGCTTGCTGAGCACCTGAAGATGCACATTGTCCTCTGTGTTTGGTGCAGCGATAAGGAAAATAATCTTTGCAGGTGTACCGTCGAGTGATTCAAAGTCAACCCCGTCCTTTACAACCATTGCCGCAAGACCTGCTTTAGTAACAGCATCAGACTTACAATGAGGAATTGCTATACCCATTCCAATTCCTGTTGTGCCTTCCTCCTCTCTTGCAAAAACACCCTTGCGATACTTCTCCACATCGGCTATTTTGCCACTTTTTGCCATCAAATCAATACACTGATTCAATGCTTCGGTTTTTCCGGCAGGCGTACCATTTAAATTGATACTCTCAGCTGCCAACAAATCCCTGATTGTCATACATCATTCCTCCTAATAGAATATATTAATTATTTATATCAACCTTTTTGATACCGTTTGTTTAATTGGAAGCACTGTCCCATTTATCAATAAGTGCTTCAACCTCAGGCTTTGTAGCCAGCTCCTCAGAAAATGCACTTGCACTTCCTGTACATACTCCATAAATAAATGCCTGCTTATAATCATTTGATTTGAGGTATCCGTAAACAAATCCGGCTACCATCGAATCACCTGCGCCTACAGAGTTTTTGAGCTTTCCTTTAGGAGCCTGTGCCTTAAATTCCTGTCCATCCTCGGTCACAAGCACTGCTCCGTCACCTGCCATAGAAACAAGCACGTTTCTTGCGCCCTGCTCCTGAAGCTTCTTTGCATACTTTATCACATCGTCCTTGTCTGTAACCTCAACCCCGAATATCTCACCGAGCTCATGATTGTTTGGCTTGATAAGGAATGGCTTATACGCAAGCACATTTGTGAGCAGATTTCTCGTCGCATCAACCACGATATTTATTCCGCGGCCCTCAAGATGCTTCATGATATCCATATACATTGATGAAGGCATCACATCAGGAATACTTCCTGCGAGCACAAGCACATCAGACTCCTTTAAGCAGTCAAGCTTCTCATAAAGCTTTTTAATGTTGTCCTCAGTGATTACCGGTCCCTGACCATTAATCTCGGATTCCTCATTTGAGCGAAGCTTCACGTTAATACGTGAAATACCATCCTCCACCTCTATAAAATCAGTATTAACGCCTTTTTTTCCTAGAAGTCTTTTAATTTCATTTCCTGTAAAACCCGCTGTAAAACCAAGTGAAGTATTGCTCATTCCAAGATTCTTAAGAACCATGGAAACATTGATGCCCTTACCACCTGCAAAAATCTTCTCTCCGGTTGTTCTATTGACTACTCCTGTCTTAAAATCTGTTACATCAACAATATATCTAATGATGGATTAAAGGTAACTGTGTAAATCATGTTAGACCTCCTTAATATTTTTGTATTTCTTATAGTTGTCATTGCTTAGTGCATTTGTAACAATTACAGCATCTTCAAAATCAGCAAACTTGATACTTGATACCTGTGAAAACTTACTGTCATCCGCAAGAATGTATTTCTCCTTGCTATTCTCCATGGATTTCTTTTTAACCATGGCCTCCTTTATCTCCGGAGTTGTAAATCCATTCTTCACAGTAATTCCGTTGGTCCCCCAGAAGCCCTTCGTAAAATTATATTTATCGAGCGTCACAACGGCCTCATCTCCGACAATAGCCTCAGTAGTAGACTTGAACTCGCCACCCAGAATATATACTGTATATCCCCTATCGGAAATTCTCTTGGCATTAGTCAAAGAGTTTGTAACAAAAACCACATTCTTTGCAGTAATATAATCAATCATGACTGCTGTTGTAGTACCGGCATCTATATAAACAAAATCATTATCCACAATAAGTGATGCCGCATATCTGGCAATCTGTTCCTTTTCGCTGCGATTCTGCTTAAGCCTGTTGATAACCTTCTCATCCTGAGTATGGATATTCGTATTATTGGCAATCGCACCACCATGTACCTTGGTGAGATACCCCTTCTTGTCCATTGCAACCAGATCACGTCTGATTGTTGACTCGGATGTATCAAGCTCATCCATAAGCTGCTGAACAGTCACACTTCCCATCGAATCTAATATATCGAGTATTTTTTTACATCTATCTTCCGCCAGCATCTAATCACCCCTGTTTTCAAATTGCTCAAAGACTATCATTTAATCTTTTATATTCAATTATTTTCCTTTTTTATTAAAATCAATAATCATCTAACTTGTAGTATTATTATATTTTCAAAATCAGTCATTGTCAATCATAATCAGTCATTTATATTCACAAATAATCACCATGAAAATTGTTAAAATTATATAAGGTCAAATTTCAAATTGTGTAATATATGCAAAAGTAATATTCTAATTTTGTGCAGAATATACTACATAAATCTTTATTACTTGCCTAATTGCTAATTTTAGTATCTTTTCTATTACTAGTTTATAATCTAAAATATAGTTCAAATTAACTAATTTTAATTTAGTCACTATCAAATTTGACTGTTTTTGACTGTTTTGAATCTAAATGCATTGTAATTCATAATTCATCATGCTAGAATATGTTCATTATGGTACATATTTTATGATTAAAGGGTCAAAAGGTATCATCAATGAGTTTATATTTTGTTATTTCACAACATTTTAAATAATTTATGTACCATCACAGCTACAATACTTTAAGTTAAAAAGGAGGATTTCACATGAAACAGCTTAATTGGGCAACACTCGGCTGCGGCGTAATAGCTAATGAGCTCGCGCATGCTCTCTCAAAGGAAGGACGCACTCTTTATTCAGTTGCCAACAGAACTCATGAAAAGGCCGTAGCTTTTGCACAAAAATATGGCATTTCAAAGGTATATGACAACATTGATGACGTCTTTTATGATCCTGATGTGGATATCATTTACATCTCCACTCCACACAATACTCACATCAATTATCTAAGAAAAGCCCTTTCTAATGGAAAGCATGTACTCTGTGAAAAATCTATTACTTTAAATATCGCAGAGCTCGATGAAGCCGTCTCACTGGCCAAAGAAAATAACGTTATTCTTGCTGAAGCCATGACTATATATCATATGCCTGTTTATAAAAAGCTAAACGAAATAATTGCAAGTGGACAACTCGGCAGGCTAAATTTAATTCAGGTCAATTTTGGAAGCTACAAGGATTACAATATGACAAACCGATTTTTCAGTCGTAAGCTTGCCGGAGGAGCATTGCTTGATATTGGAGTTTACTCACTTTCTCTTATCCGCTGGTTCTTCAAGGAAACACCAACACAAGTATCGTCACAGGTTAAATATGCACCAACCGGTGTTGATGAACAGGCAGGTATTCTGCTTATGAATGATGCAGAGGAAATGGCAACTGTCACATTATCTCTTCATTCAAAGCAGCCAAAACGCGCTACGCTCTCTTTTGACAAAGCATATGTGGAAATCTTTGAGTATCCAAGAGGAATGCAGGCAACTATTACATATACAGAGGATGGTCATAAAGAAGTAATTGATGCCGGTGATACATCAGATGCACTGTATTACGAAGTACGTGATATGGAAAAAGCTGTAAGCTCAGCATCATCAGATGAAATAGAAACCCTCATGCACTGTCAATATACATATGATGTAATGAAAATTATGTCAGATATAAGAGCTGAATGGGGTATGAAATATCCTGAAGAAGAAAAATAGATTTGTATGTTCACTGTTATAGTTATATTATAAAAAATAAATAGTTGTTAAAAAAGCAATATAATTCTGATTATCAGTTTTATATTGCTTTTTGTATATAAAAGAAAGACCACATCATAAACTGATGTAGTCATTTTAAGAGAGGTGACAGCCGGATTTGAACCGGCGATGACGGTGTTGCAGACCGGGGCCTTACCACTTGGCTATGTCACCATATATTATACTAAAAAACTCCCCGAGTAGCTCGAACCTACAACAACTCGGTTAACAGCCGAGTGCTCTACCATTGAGCTATCGAGGATTATTAAGGTTTGTACCTTCAAAACTTCATACAAATCCGATTTGTTTTTCTTCGTTATTAACCAGATTAAGCCCTCGACCTATTAGTAACAGTCAGCTCCACATGTTGCCATGCTTCCACCTCTGCCCTATCTACCTTGTAGTCTTCAAGGGGTCTTACTCCCGAAGGAGGGATATCTCATCTTGAGGGGGGCTTCACGCTTAGATGCCTTCAGCGTTTATCCCTTCCAGACTTGGCTACTCTGCCATGCCGTTGGTCGACAACAGATACACCAGTGTCCGTCCATCCCGGTCCTCTCGTACTAAGGACAGCTCCTCTCAAATATCCTCCGCCCGCGCCGGATAGGGACCGAACTGTCTCACGACGTTCTGAACCCAGCTCGCGTACCGCTTTAATGGGCGAA
>ENA-OQCN01000253-OQCN01000253.1-human-gut-metagenome-genome-assembly--contig:-NODE-253-length-27907-cov-2.422174_pt1 | contig 27907 bp, 30 predicted proteins | sample MGYA00242497_ERZ504576 | MGnify/ENA primary metagenome ERZ504576 (study PRJEB26092, sample SAMD00036296) | human gut metagenome | host: Homo sapiens | study: EMG produced TPA metagenomics assembly of...
CTGTTTTTTTATTAGTGCCTTTATCAAAAGTTGGGGTAAATTATGGTTTAGATTAAATAATTTTAAAATTCAGGTCAACATTATAACTCGTAATAAATTTTTATTATTTTTCATCGGATTTTTTATTGGATTTTTGCTTTACCTTAGACAAAGGATTTTTCTCGGCGGCATTTTTCATCTGCTCGGAACTTAAGTGGGTGTAAATCTCGGTTGTGCCGAGGTTTTCGTGACCGAGCACATCTTTTAGCACTCGTATGTCAACTCCGCCGTACTGATACATCAGTGTTGCCGCAGTGTGCCTTAGCTTATGACAGGAGTAGCCCTGTGCGTTCAGACCGATTTTTTCAAGATATTTATACACCATAGCCTGTATGGTTTTTACGCTCATTCTGCGGTGATTCCGGCTGATAAACAGCGCATATTTGTCCTTAACACCGTCAACGGGCCGCACCCGCATATAATTTTCGATTGCGGAAACGCAGGCGGAATTAAGGTAAATAATTCGTTCTTTGTTGCCCTTGCCGACAACACGCATAGTGTCATCCTGATGAATGTCCGTGTAATTCAAAGACGCCATTTCAGACACACGCAAGCCGCAATTTAAAAACAGCGTGAGAATACAGTAATCACGCTCCTTATAATCACCGTCGACTGCATTCAGCAATTCAAGACTTTGCTCAAGCGTAAGATACTTTGGCAAAGATTTTTTCTTTTTGGGAACTTCAAGCTGTTCAACAGGATTGCTGTCAAGCACGCATTTTTTTGTTGCGAGATAGTTAAAATAACCCTTAAGGCTCGAGCATTTACGGGCACGGGTAACATTTTGATTTTTGCGCTCACGCTGAATATAATTCATAAATTCATATGCATCGTTCAACGTGACGGTTTTCACAAGTTCAAGGTCAACATCAGAAATCGAAATGTTCTCAAATTCAGAATCATTCGGAACAAGTCCACGCTGTAATTTTATAAATCTGAAAAATGTACGCAAATCTATGTAGTACTCATCAACGGTTTTCTGTGATTTTCCTTTGACCGTCTGCATATAAAACAAGTAATCCTTGATTATCTGCGGCGCTTCATCTATGAAAGAAATACTCATTTAAATGCTTCACCTTCCCTCAATTATACAAAACATTGATTTTGTATAATTAGCTGTATTTTTATACAAGGGTAGAAAACCTGTAATTCGATTACAGATTGCAGGTCTTCTACCCACTTTACTTACACATTATTATATCATATGACATATAAAAACAAAGCGTTTTCTCAATTGCATTTTACATATCTTCTGCGTTGTAAATAGATGTGACCATCTGTACTTTTTCTCGGTACCGTCAGTTCCGAATATCTGCGAATTGCCTTCTTCTTACACTTGACAAACTATATCCGTATTTTCTACTTTTCTTTTTTTATTGGTTCACATCATTTTAACACACACAATAAAAGCGGTATTTGCAAAAATATAATAATTGACTTTTACTGCAAAAAAGACTATAATTTACTGGTATGCTTTTGTCTTTACAATATTGCTACAGTAAATTGTAGGGGCGGACAGTGTTCGCTTGGTCAAAGCTTTTGCCAATTGTCACTCTCCGTCCTTTAGTTATGCAATAAATACAGCATATTAGATTTTTCTATGAACAGGGGTGCGTGAATGGAGCAGTCAGAAAAAAATACCATTATATCTTTAAGGGATATATTCGTCCGATTTGACGGAGAGGTAATATTAAACCATATAAATCTTGACTTTAAAGACAAGGAATTTATTACTATTCTCGGGCCGAGCGGCTGCGGAAAAACCACTACCCTAAGAATTATCGGCGGTTTTGTCGAACCTGAAAGCGGAGATGTTCTCTTTGACGGTAAAAGAATCAACGGCACACCGCCAAACAAAAGAAATGTTAATACGGTCTTTCAAAAATATTCGCTTTTCCCACATCTTAATGTGTTTGACAATGTCGCTTTCGGTTTAAAACTGAAAAAACTACCGAAAAACGAAATTAAAGAGCGTGTTTCAAAAATGCTTGCGGTTGTTGACCTTAAAGGATATGAAAAGCGAGCTATCACAAAACTTTCGGGCGGTCAGCAGCAGCGTGTTGCCATTGCAAGGGCTTTGGTGTGTGACCCGGAAGTTATTTTGCTTGACGAACCGCTCGGTGCGCTTGACCTTAAGCTAAGAAAGAGTATGCAGATTGAATTAAAAGAAATTCAGCAAAACTCTCAAAAAACTTTTATATATGTAACACACGATCAGGAAGAGGCTCTTACAATGAGCGATACCGTTATTGTAATGAACAACGGTGTTGTTGAGCAGGTTGGCTCACCTGAAGATATTTACAACGAACCCGTAAATGCGTTTGTTGCGGATTTTATCGGCGAGGCAAATATTCTTAACGGCACAATGCTCGGCGACTGCCGTGTAGAAATTCTCGGCAAACAACTTGAATGTGTTGACAAGGGCTTTGGCGAAAACACACCTGTCGATGTTGTAATCCGTCCCGAGGATATTGAAATTACAACTCCCGAAAAAGGTCAGCTTGCAGGCACTGTAGTAAAATCAACATTTAAGGGTGTTCACTACGAAATGAGCGTAATGTGCGGCAAGTGTGAAATTCTTATTCACTCTACCACATCAGCCGAAATCGGCAGTCAGATCGGTATGCAGGTAATTCCGTTTAATATTCAGATTATGAATAAACTCCTGCCGTTCTATAATAATGAAATCGAAGTAACGGTTTCTTCCGCAAACGAAGACGAAAATACATTCAGCTTTGAGTTTGAAGACGAAACCATTGAAGTGCCAAATCATTATTTTAAGGAAGGCACAAAGTTAAAAATCATTCTTCCGCCGGACGCACTTTCACTTGCGGGTGACGGCAACGGTGACCTTACGGATTTATATATTGAATCTGTTATTTATAAGGGCGAACATAATGAGATTATCCTTGAGTCGGACACACGAAAATGGCTTATGCTAAGCGACACTGACGAACAGGTGGCCACTTATGTACCGCTCTCGTTTGATTTTGATAAAGCGAAATTTGAAGTTTTATCCGATAAGGAGGGCTAAAGATGAAATCACGCAAGCCTCTATTCCCTATATAATTTGGATGGCAGTATTTACAATGATACCGATGATAATGGTCGGTATTACAGCTTTTACAGGCAAGAACGGCGGATTTTCGTTTGAGGCTTTTGAAAAGGCTTTCTTTTATAAAGAAGTATTTTTAAGGTCGCTTTGGATTGCATTAATATCAACCGCAATCTGTTTGCTTATTGCTTATCCGCTTGCTTATATGCTTACAAAAATGAAACCGTCAACGCAGAATTTTGTAAATATGCTTTTGATGATTCCTATGTGGATGAACTTTTTGCTTAGAATATACGCATGGGTTACGATTTTACAGTCAAACGGTCCGCTCGATACAATTTTATCATTCTTCGGAATACACGGTACATACCTCGGAAATTCGGGTGCGGTTGTGCTCGGTATGGTTTATGAGTATCTTCCGTTTATGATTCTTCCGATTTACACCGTAATGAGCAAAATAGACAACGGTCTTATTGAGGCGGCTCAAGACCTCGGTTCAAACGGATTTCATGTGTTCAGCAAAGTTGTGCTTCCGCTTAGTATCCCCGGTGTTATTTCGGGTGTAACACTTGTTTTTGTTCCGTCGGCAAGTACATTCCTTGTAGCGCAGTACCTCGGCGGCACAAACGATATTATGATCGGTGACATTATAGACAAGGTGTTCTGGACAGACCAAAGTACGGGTTCAGCGATTTCGCTGATACTGATGGTATTTATCCTTGTGTTCCTTGTGCTTATGAATTTCTTTGGAGATGAGGAGGCGATTGCATAATGAAAAACAAGCATATTGCCTCAAAGAATATATGTACAACGGCTTTGTGGAGTGTTGGTTTTTATATCTTTCCGGATTTTTGTACTCATTATATTTTCGTTCAACAAGGGTAAAACTACTGTATTGGAAAGGCTTTTCGTTCAAATGGTATGAAGAACTTTTCAGAGATGATAAAATTATAAACGCTCTCGGCAATTCACTTATAATTGCCGTACTCGCATCAATTTTCGCAACCGTACTCGGCACTGCCGCCGCTATAGGAATAAGCAATTTCAAAGGTAAAAAAAGACTGCTTATACAAAGTGCGTCTAACATTCCGATTATCAGTCCTGACATTGTAATGGGCGTATCGCTTATGCTTTTATTTACATTTTTAGGTGTTTTATTTAACTTTGAAATGGGTTTTGTTACCGTGCTTATTGCTCATATATGTTTTTGCGTTCCTTTTGTAGTGCTTAATGTTATGCCAAGAATACACAAGATGGACCAAAGCATTTATGATGCGGCGCTCGACCTCGGTTGTAATCAATGGCAGGCTTTTTACAAGGTGGTAATTCACGAGCTGATGCCGGGTATTTTCTCCGGACTTTTAATGAGCTTTACTTACTCTCTTGACGATTTTATAATCACATATTTTACAAGAGGCGCAAAGTTTCAAAACTTATCAATTGAGATCTACTCAATGACACACAGAAGAATATCACCGAAAATCAATGCACTTTCCGCACTTTTGTTTTTAGCGGTACTTATCGTTATGATACTTATAAATATTCGTGACAAACACGAGGAAAAGGTGAAAAAATAAACTTAATAAGGGAGATTGAAAATGAAAAAATTTGGCTGTGTTGTTCTTTCTTTACTCATCGGTACAGCGGCTTGCAGTGCAATGGCAGGCTGCGGCAAAAGCTATGATGGTGAAGTTAATGTATATAACTGGGGCGACTACATTGCAAACGGCGAGGACGGTACGCTTGATGTAATTGACGAATTTGAAAAAGAGTACAACATCAAGGTAAACTACACCACTTACGAAACCAACGAAGAACTTTACAATATGCTTAAAAACAGCAATGTAAGTTACGATGTTATTATTCCGTCAGATTATATGATAAGCAAGCTCATAAGCGAAAATATGTTGCAGGAACTTGATTACAGCAACATTCCTAACAAAGATAACCTTATGGAACGCTTTAAAAATCTTTCCTGCGACCCTGAGGGTAAATACACTGTTTGCTACACCTGGGGCGTTACATCAATGGTTTATGACAAAACAAAAGTGGCAACAAAACCAACTTCATGGGAATCACTTTGGGATAAATCGTTAAGCGGCGACATTCTTATGTTTAACAACAGCCGTGACGCTATGGCAATTGCAATGCAGCTTTGCGGCATTAATCCTGCCGAATGCACAAAAGAAGATGTTGACAAGGCGGCGACAAAGCTTTCCGAACAAAAGCCTTTGCTTAAGAAATATGTAATGGATCAGGTTTTCACAGAAATGGAAAACAGTCAGTCGGCAATCGCACCGTACTACGCAGGCGATATCGTTATGATGATGGAAAATAACGAAGATTTGGACTATGCAATGCCCGAAAACGGCTCTAACCTTTTCTATGACGCAATGTGTATTCCTACTTGCAGTAAAAACAAAGAGAATGCCGAAAAATTCATTAACTTTATGCAGTCACCTGAAATTGCGGCAGCTAACTTTGAATATCTCTACTACGCAACACCTAATCAGAAAGCATATGACGAGTATCTTGACGAGGATATAAAGAATAACGAACTTATCTTCCCGAGTGACGAATATCTCGACAAATGTTATGTATTTACGAATGTACCCGACGATGTTTACAGCTATATGCAGGAACAGTTCGTAAAAATTCAGGCGGATAAATAATCAAAATCAAAGCAAACAGAGCAGACTTAAAATTACAGTCTGCTCTGTTTTTATGTTTGTATGATTTTGTTATGTATCAAAAATTAAATCAGCATTTTACTTTTTAATATTCTGTCGCATATCAAGCACATATTTTTCTCCTAATCACTTTTCGGTTATTACCTTATAGCAATCCGGGCGTCTGTCACGGAATATTCCCCAGCCGAGTCTGTTTTGAAAAACCTCATCAAGGTCAAACTCTGCTGTAAGCACGGTTTCTTCATCTCTTGACGCAGATTTAATAATCTCTCCCGTTTCGTTTGTAATGAAAGATGAGCCGTAAAAAACAAGTGAGGAGGTCTGATTGCCGTTTTCGTCACAAGGGGTTACATCTTCCTGCCTATGCGGTTTGCCGCAATTACGGGAATTACATTCGCCGCAGAATGTCCCTGCATACATCTTCTCCAATGCGGCATACTGTCACACTCAAGTATAGGTTCTGAACCGATAGCAGTCGGATAGAAAATCAATTCAGCACCGTTTAACGCAAGCGCTCTTGCGGTTTCAGGGAACCATTGATCCCAGCAAATGCCTACACCGATTGTACCGAACTTAGTTTTAAAAGTTTTGAACCCCGTATCACCGGGAATAAAGTAAAATTTTTCCTGATAATAATGGTCGTCGGGAATGTGAGTCTTACGGTATACACCGAGAATTTCGCCGTCCGCATCAATTACCGCAGCACTGTTAAAAAGGCGGTTTCCGTCACGCTCGTAAAAGCTGACAGGAATAACAATCTCAAGTTCTTTCGCAAGTTTTGCAAAATGTTTTACAGCGTCGTTTTCAAGGGTAGGCTTAGCAAAATTGTAGTAGTCATATCGTCTTTCCTGACAAAAATACTGCCTTTCAAACAGTTCGGGGAGTAAAACAATATTTGCGCCGTCTTCTTTTGCCTGTCGCACAAATTTTTCGGCATTTTCTATATTCTCCCAAACATCGGTTGTACATTTCATCTGAACCGCCGATACCTTAACTTTTCTCATATTTTACCTCCCTTATCGGTAAACGGAATTTGTTGTGTAATGCAATGAATATTGCTCCGCCGACAATAATATCTCTTGCATAAATCGGAATAATTTTTCTGCCTTTGCAAACTCTTTCAAGAATTTCTGCGGCAACTCTGTCGCTTTCGGCATTTTCACCGCCGAATTGAGGCAAAATCACAGCGCCGTTGCAAAAATAAAAATTAACATACGATGCCGCAAGCCTTTCTCCGACTTCTCTTGTGTCCTCTCCGTCCTCGAATATATATCCTTTTATATCGTTTTCGGTAACTGTCACGGGAATTTTCGGAACAGGCAGTTTATGAACCTTAATCTTTCTTCCTTTATTGTCGGTTGAATTTTCAAGAATATCAAGGCACGCTTTTGATATTGCATATTGCGGGTCATTTCATCATCACACCACGCAAGTACAACCTCGGCGGGAGCGACAAATGCGCATATGTTATCTATATGCCCGTTGGTTTCGTCATTATAAATACCCTTTGGCAGCCAGATCGTTTTATTTATACCGAGGTATTTATTTAGCTTTTCTTCAATCTCGGTTTTTGTCAGCTGCGGATTTCTGCCTTTGCTTAACAGACATTCTTCTGTTGTAATGAGCGTGCCCTCTCCGTCAGTATGAATTGAGCCGCCCTCAAGCACAAACGGATGTGCGTCATACAACGGAACGCCAAGCGTTTTGCAAAGTTCATATGGAATTTTATCGTCATTCTCCCAATTTGCATACAGACCGTCATATTCGCCGCCCCATGCGTTGAATTGCCAGTCGATGGCACGAATTTCGCCGTTATTGTTTACAACAAAAGTCGGGGCGGTATCCCTTGCCCATGCATCATCGGAATTTATATTCAAAACTTCCGCATTTTTAACACCTTCAAGGCAAGCCTTTGCGTGAGCAATTTTTTGTCGCTTGCAAGCACAAATACCTTTTCAAACTCCGCAATTTTTCCTATAATTTCCGCAAAAACCTTTTCGGCAAATTTTGCCTCATAGCACCAACTTCCGGGTCTTTCGGGCCAAATCATAACGGTGGCGGAATGTTTTGAAAATTCAGCAGGCATAAAAAAGCCATCGTCAGTCGGAAATTTGTTTTTTATATACTCAAAGCTCATTTATGAAAGCCTCTCTTTAAAATCGTTGTACGAAAATTCTTTTATAACCTCGCAGTTATCTTCATTATGCATAAGCACAATTGACGCAGCGGCATACCGTTAAAGGTATTGTTCTTTACCATTGAGTAAATCGCCATATCCTCAAAAATCAGTCTGTCGCCGATTTTAACTTCACTGTCAAAGCTGTAATCGCCGATTACATCGCCTGCAAGGCATGTACAAGATGACAAACGATAAGTAAACGCTTTTTCATTAGGCTTACCGCTGTTTTTGAGCGGCGGCCTGTACGGCATTTCAAGAACATCAGGCATATGACAGGCGCAGATGCGTCAAGAATCAGAATATCAAGTCCGTTGTGAACAATGTCCATAACCTCTGTAATAAGATAGCCTGCATTCAGTGCCGCTGCCTCACCGGTTCAAGATAAACTTCAACATCGTATTTATTTTGAACATACTTTATAAGGTCAACAAGCGCCTTTGTATCGTAATCATCTCGTGTAATATGATGTCCGCCGCCAAAGTTGAGCCATTTTGCGTTATAAAAATACTTGCCGAACTTTTCTTCAACTGCCTTAAAAGTAGACACCAAATCATCTGAATTTTGCTCGCACAATGTGTGAAAGTGAAAGCCCTCAACTCCGTCAAGCAAATCTTCTCTGAAATTTGCCTTTGTAACCCCAAGTCTTGAACCGTAAGCGCACGGGTCATAGATTTCGTGCCCCTCTTGTGTGGAAAATTCGGGGTTAAGTCGTATGCCTACGCTTACATCTGCATTTTGCCATTTATCCCTGTATTTTTCAAGTTGAGAAAATGAGTTAAAAACAATATGACCGCAGATTTTTAAAATCTCTTCAAAATCATTCTCCTTAAAAGCAGGTGCGAAAATGTGCGTTTCTTTTCCGAAACATTCGTGACCGAGTTTAGCCTCATAAAGCCCGCTTGCGGTTGTTCCCGACAGATATTTGCTCATAAGCGGATACACGCAAAATGCCGAAAAAGCCTTTTGAGCAAGCAGGATTTTACAGCCTGTTCTGTCTTGAACGCTTTTTAATATTTCAAGGTTTTTTATCAGCTTTTGCTCATCTATAACATAGCAAGGTGTTTTTAATTCTGTAAATTTCATCGGCTTACTCAACTGTTACGGGATTTTCGTCAACAACCCAAGGAAGACCGAATTTATTAAGTGCCTCCATATACGGATCTGGGTCAAACTCCTCAACATTATAAACACCAGGCTTTTTCCACTGACCGCTAAGAACAAGCGACGCACCGATCATAGCCGGCACACCTGTTGTATATGATACAGCTTGCGAGCCGACCTCTTTATAGCACTCCTGATGGTCGCACATATTGTAGATGTAAATTGTCTTTTCTTTGCCGTCCTTAACGCCTGTAAAGATACAGCCGATATTTGTCTTGCCCTTAGTGCGTGGACCGAGAGATGCAGGGTCAGGCAAAAGAGCCTTTAAGAACTGAATCGGTACAATTTCTCTGCCCTCATACATAACAGGCTCGGTAGAAAGCATACCGACATTCTCAAGGCACTGCATATGTGTAAGGTAGCTCTGTCCGAATGTCATAAAGAAGCGAATACGCTTTACATTCGGAATATTTTTTGCGAGTGACTCGATTTCCTCGTGGTGAAGCAGGTACATATCCTTTTCGCCCACACCGTCAAAGTTATACACTCTCTTAATCTCCATAGGTTTGGTTTCAATCCACTTGCCGTCTTCCCAATACGAGCCGTTTGCGGATACCTCACGAAGATTGATTTCAGGGTTAAAGTTTGTTGCAAACGGATAGCCGTGGTCGCCGCCGTTGCAGTCGAGAATATCTATATAATGGATTTCATCAAAATAATGCTTGAGCGCATATGCTGTAAATACGCTTGTAACGCCCGGGTCAAAGCCTGTACCCAAAAGTGCTGTGATACCTGCTTTTTCAAACTTTTCTTTATATGCCCACTGCCACGAATAATCAAAGTAAGCGGTAAAGCCAAGGTCTTTGCAGCGTTTTTCATAAACAGCTTTCCATTCGGGGTCTGTTGTGTCCTCCGGTTCATAGTTTGCCGTATCAATGTAGTCTGTTTTGGTTTCAAGGCAGGCGTCCATAATTGTTAAATCCTGATACGGAAGTGCAAGGTTTAATACCGCATCGGGCTTGTATGAATTAATAAGAGCCACAAGTTCATCCTTACTGTCGGCATTTACCTGTGCGGTTGTAATAACCGTTTTTGTTGTGTTTTCAAGTTTTGCTTTTATAGCGTCGCACTTTGATTTCGTCCTGCTTGCAATGCAAATTTCTGTAAAAACATCGCTGTTCTGACAACACTTGTGAATTGCAACACCTGCAACACCGCCACAACCGATAATTAAAAGTCTGCTCATTTTGTTTTCCTCCAATATATAAAATTATTTTTCTTCTTCTGCAAGTAAATCTTCAACATATTTTGGCAGCATAAATGCACCTCGATGAAGATTGGTCGTATAGTACCAAGTTTTTTATGCCACGCTTGTTCCATCTTTTAGCGTCAAGGTCTTTGAGCGGATGATACTTTTTAGATGCAAAGCCAAACAGCCAATAACCTGCGGCACAGGTAGGAATATGTGCCTGATACACACGGCTTATCGGAAATGAATTGTACACTCTCTTGTGCATAGCCTTACAAGCACCCTCGTCCTCATCATAGAACGGACTGCCGTGCTGATATACCATAATTCCGTCATCTTTAAGTGCCTTGTAGCAGCTGCCGTAAAACTCTTTTGTAAAAAGTCCCTCGGTGTGTCCGAACGGTCTGTAGCGTCATTTATAATTAAATCATATTCGTTATGACTTGTTCTTAAAAACCTTAAACCGTCCTGATAATATATATTTACTCTTTTATCGTCAAGGCCCTTTGAGTTGTCGGGGAAATATTCCTTGCACACCTCAACAAACATCTCGTCAGGCTCAACAACATCAATAACTTCAATCTCTTCATAATGTGAAAGCTCTCTGGCAACACCGCCGTCGCCGCCGCCGATTACAAGCACCTTTTTTACATTCGGATGAACCGCCATAGGCACATGAACAATCATCTCGTCGTAGGTGAACTCGTCTTTCTCACTGAAAATCACATTACCGTCTGAAGTAAGAAATCTGCCAAACTCCACAGAATCAAAAACATCAATTCGCTGAAAATCACTCTGACCGCTGAATAGCTGTTTTTCAACTCTTATAGAAAGCTCAACATTATCGGTATGTCTTTCAGAAAACCAAAATTCCATATAAACACTCCTTTGGTTTGTTTTTTACAAAACGCATTATTAGTAACCTTAAAAAACTTTATTTCAATACATTAAGTTTTTCAATATACGGGTCTTCCGTACCCTGCATTGAGCAGCCTTTTGCTTTTGCATAATTAATATACTCTATAATTTCATCTGTAATCATTTCGCCCGGTGAAAGAATCGGTATTCCGGGCGGATAGCACATAACAAATTCACTGCAAATTCTTCCTGCCGTCTGTTCAATCGGCAGCATTTCTTTGTCTGCATAAAACGCATCTCTCGGTGTTGCCGATACAATAGGCGGAATGTACTCCATACTAAGCATTTTTGCATTGTCCTTTGAATAAAGCCTTTTAATATCGGCAAGCGCACCTACAAGTCTTTCAATGTCCTGTATTCTGTCGCCGATTGAAATATAGGCAAGTATGTTGCCTATATCACCGAATTCTATCTGAATATCGTATTCGTCACGCAGTAAGTCGTAAACTTCAATTCCGGCAAGCCCTATATCTCTTGTGTAACTGAAAGTTTGGTTACATCGTAATCAAACACGCTGCTGCCATTGTTAAGCTCTCTGCCGTAAGCGTAGTAACCGCCGATTTCGTTTATCTCGTTTCGGGCATATTCAGCCATTTTCATTACTTTACCGAACGACTCTTTTCCTCTCAAGGCAAGGTTCCTTCTTGAAATGTCAAGACTTGACATAAGCAGATAGCTTGCACTTGTGGTTTGAGTAAGATTTATAATTTGAGCCACATACTCCCAGCGTACATTTTTGTTTGTAAGCAGCAATGAGCTTTGCGTAAGACTTCCGCCGGATTTATGCATAGACACCGCCGCAATATCTGCGCCGGCCTCCATAGCCGATACAGGCAAGTCCTCGCCAAAATAGAAATGTGTGCCATGCGCCTCGTCTGCAAGCACTTTCATACCATGAGCATGTGCAAGTTTTACGATTGCTTTTAAATCGGACGCAATACCGTAGTAGGTCGGATTATTTACAAGAATAGCAACGGCATCGGGATTTTCTTTGATTGCGTTCTCAACTTGAGAAAGTTCCATACCGAGCGCTATTCCGATTTTTTTGTCAACATCGGGATTTACATATGCAGGCACCGCACCGCAGAGCACAAGAGCGTTAATAACACTTTTGTGCACATTTCTCGGCAAAATAATTTTATCGCCTGCTTTGCATACAGACCAAATCATACTCTGCACTGCGGAAGTTGTACCTCCGACCATAAAAAATGCATGACCTGCGCCGAATGCATCCGCCGCAAGCTGTTCCGCCTCCAAAATTACCGATACGGGGTGACAGAGATTATCAAGCGGCTTCATTGAATTTACATCAAGACCTACGCATTTTTCGCCGAGAAGTTCAACGAGTTCGTGATTTCCTCTTCCTCTTTTATGTCCCGGCACATCAAGCACTACCCTTTGTTTGCGAAATTTTTGCAGAGCCTCATACAAGGGGGCTTTCTTTTGTGTGTTTATATCCATTTACATTACCCTTTCGGCTTATCAAAAATAATGCAACAAAAAACAGGCGGCACAATGCACCACCTGTTTGATTAACGGATATATGATTTATTTTCTGTAGCTTATGCTGACAGTTAATAGAAGAATTCCGTTTTCAGAGCTAATGTAGCAAATATACCGTTCTGCTCTTATTGACCGTTTCACAAGTGATGTGCTGTTGCACTGATGATAAGTAATCGACTTATAAAATTTGAGCTTTTAACTCAATCAATAATGTTGGCTTGCGCCACGCTCGGCAGCTGACCCGCCTGTCCGTATGGGCTTAACTTACATATGCAAGTGGTCATATATTTGCATGAAAACAGAAATCTTTTTCACGCTAAATTAAGTAAGATATACTCTTACAACAAATTTATAATAAACCAAAACTAATATTTTGTCAAGAAATTTATAGGGTTTTACATAAATTTTATCTTAGAGTTCCTCTATAATTCTTTTGAGCAAATATGTTCGGTTAAACGGGAAAGAAAAATAATAACCGTCCGCAAAATCTCTTGTAGCCGCAATCATTTCTTTTGCAAGTTCAACACCTACATTTTCGCCGTCTTCACGGTCGGCGTTTTCGGGATAACGCTCAATAACTTCATCCGTAACATTAACTCCCGAAATTTCGTTTTTCATAAACAGAGCATTTTTTCGGCTGACCAACGGCATAATTCCGCACAAAATTCTTGCGCCCGTCTCTTCTTTTACTCTGCGCAAACGCTCGGCATCTTCTGCTGTAAATACAGGTTGAGTAAGGAAAAATTCTGCGCCTGCCTCCATTTTCTTTTGCACACGCTTAATTTCCGATTCTATTCTTCGTCTGCTCTGATTTATAGCGCCGCCGTAAGTGAGCGGACTGTCTTTTAATGCCTCGCTGTTCATTTCATCGGCAATGCGCATAAGACCCACGGAGTCGAAATTAAACACAGACTTTACTACTTGTCTTGCCATAACGGGGATAGGGTCACCTGTTATGATAAGAAAATTATTAATGTCGTTTATACTTGCGCCAAGAAAAGTTGAGCGCATGGCAATGGCGTTTTTGTCACGGCAACAGATGTGCGGCATAACTTCAAAACCCGTTACATTCTTGACTTTCTGCGCCATAAGCACAGAGTCGATTCTTGTTCTGCCCGAAGGAGAATCGGGAAATGTAAGTACATCTATCCAAGGCCTTTGAGCATATGTGCTGCCTCAAGCAGTTTTTTATCATTTGCGCCGAAAGGCGGAGCAAGTTCTACCGCAATAAGTTTTTTATCTTTAATTGTACCGTCGGCATTTCTGAAAAAGCTCTTTTTTATAACAGGCTTTTCGTTTTCGTTGTTTGCGGAAGTTTCATCCGATTTTACGGTAGGTGTAAGGTCAACGGTTTTTGCAACTTCTCTTATGTAATCAGGTGTTGTACCACAGCAACCGCCTATAATATCCGCTCCGAGCAAAGCCATATCATTTACCTTAGACGCAAAATATATCGGATTATCAGCATATTTTACACGGTTGCGCACAAGTAAAGGATAACCGGCATTTGGCATAGCCGTGACAAAACAATTGTTGTTAAGATTAATTCTTGACAATATCTGCTGCATATGGGCAGGGCCTACACCGCAGTTAAGACCTACGGCGTCAACGCATTTTGAAAATGCAGTTTCGCTAACAAGCCTTTCCGCACTTTCGCCCGCCTCACTGTAACCATACTGATTCACGCAGAACTGCACAATTATAAACGGATTACATTCCTCTTTAATTCTCTTTATTGCAGGCATAATATGTTCGGACTGTGTAAAGGTTTCAAAACATAAAATATCTGCGCCCTCATCTATAAAAGTTTTCGCAATCTGATAGTATTCTTCTTCCACGGCCTCAAAATCAGGCTGAAAAACTGCGGGAACAGGACCGATATTGCCTGCGATAAATATTTCTTTTCCGCTCTGCTCAACCGCTCCTTTTGCAATTTTGTAAGCCGCTTTTATATTTTCCTTAACCTGTTCGATTGAGCAGTCAAGAGAGTATGTATTGCTCGCAAAAGTGTTGGTTCTGATAAGTTTTGCACCGCTGTTTATATACTCGGTATGAATTTCCGATATTCTCTGCGGAGCGCTAATATTTGCATATTCGGGAATATCGACCGTTTTATATTTTTGTGAATAGTATGTGCCGAAAGAGCCGTCTGCAATCAGCTTGCTCTTTTTAAGGTATTCTCTGATATTCATAATTTCTCCTATATTTTTATTATGCCTGCTTTGCGCAAGCCTTGCAATTCGGGTTTTGTTTCGGGAGTTTTATTTTGCGAAAAGACGCATTTAAAGCATTGTAAATAAGCATATAACCGCATAAAAAGTTCACCCTTTGAGAGTAAAAACTTTATTGCCTCCATTGCCTGCAAACTGCCTATAACGCCGCAAGCCGCACTTATAACTCCTACCTCCTTTGGAAGAGGTACATCGCCCGCTTTCGGTTCTTCTTCAAAAACACATCGGTAGCACGGGGATTTGTGCGGAATATATGTCATAAGCTGACCTTCAAAACCGACAACGCCTGCATGACAAAACGGCTTTTCCGCCTTTACACAGTAATCGTTAATCAAAAACTTACTGCCGAAATTATCGGTGCAATCAAGCACAAAATCATAATCAGAGATAAGCTCGGCTATATTTTCACTGTTCACATATGTTTTGTAGGTTTTGACATTAACATCGGGATTCAACTTATTTATTTTTTCCTTAGCCGATTCAACTTTTGCTTTGCCTATATCGGCACAGTTATGTATAACCTGTCTTTGCAGATTAGACACATCAACTTCGTCGGCGTCTGCAATGCCAATTGTGCCTACTCCTGCGCTTGCAAGATACATAAGCGCAGGTGAGCCAAGACCGCCCGCACCGATTACAAGTACGCTTGAAGAAAGCAACTTTTTCTGTCCGCTCTCTCCTATCTCTTTCATTACAAGCTGTCTTGAATAGCGTTTGTTTTGTTCGTAGGTTAAATTCATAAAAACTCCTAAAATAAAAATCAGGCAGAAAAACTCTGCCCTAATATTTTAATACTATTTAATTGCAATTGTCAACTTAAATCAGATAAAATCTTTAATATCCTCGCAAATCTGCTCTTTGGTGAGATGATTTTTGGCAAGAACTTCATTATAGTCATATCTGTCGAGAAACTCTTTCTTTAAGCCGTAGTTAAATACTTTGACATCCGATTTACCGTAAAATCTTGCTATTTTTTCGCCGAAACCGCCGTTAAGAATACCGTCCTCAAGTGTAATTACAACATCGTGAGTTTTTGCAAGTTCTGCAAGCAAGTCTTCGTCCGTACCTGTAATGTAAACAGGATTTACAACGGTAGCGTCAATACCGTACTGCTTTTTAATTTCATCGGCAACACTTTCACCGAGCTGATAGAATGTGCCGAGTCCGAGAATTGCAACCTTGCCGCCTTCTTTTGTGACGCTGTATTTGTTAAGGTTGTCAAAGTCAATCGGTTTGTAATTCGGATTTGAAACAACTCCGTTGCCCGGTACTCTGATTGCAACAGGGTACTTTCTCTGCGACATACTCCATTCAACCATAGCAAGATATTCTTCCTTGCAAGTAGGTGCAAGATATACAAGGTTAGGAATATTGGAAAGCATTGCAATATCGTAGATACCGAGGTGAGTTACATCGTTCATACCGAATACTGTCGCAGCAAAAACAATATTGTAACAGGGTTTGAATTAATACATAAATCCTGTGAAATTCGTGATCATGTGTCTCTGTATAAATGAACTGTAAACACCGTTAAACAGGTTTAGCGCCGTTTTTTGCCATACCCGAAGCAAGAGCAAGCTGCGTGCTCCTCGCAATGCCTACATCAATAAACTGCTTGCCTGCAATGTCACGCTTGTCCTTTGTAAAGCCTGCAACTGTAGGTGTGCCCGAAGTAATAACGGCAACGCTCTTATCGTTCTTCATCTTATCAAGAAGATAATTTACCGTAATATCATCATAGCTTTCGCCGTCAAATTCAAATTTAGATCTGCCTGTTTCAATGTCAAACGGCATACACCAGTGCCAATTCTCTTTGTCTTTTTCGGCAGGAGCATAACCCTTACCCTTTTGTGTGCAAATATGAACGACTACAGGGTGGTCAATATCTTTTACGCTTTCAAAAGCTGAAATAAGCTGTTCAATATCGTTGCCGTCCTTGACAAATACATAGTCAAGTCCCATTGCCTTAAAGAGGTTACATTCGGCTTTACCGTCCGTATCTCTTAAAAGTTTGAGATTTTTATAAAGTCCGCCGTGATTTTCGGCGATAGACATATCGTTATCGTTTACAACAATAATAAAGTTGCCGTCAAACTCTCCTGCATAATCAAGACCCTCAAGAGCCTCACCGCCGCTTAACGAACCGTCGCCGATTACGGCAATTACATTTTCCTTGCCGCCGTTTAAATCTCTTGCCTTTGCAAGACCCGACGCAAGGCTGACAGATGTTGAGGTGTGACCGATATTAAATAAATCGTGCTCGCTTTCGTCAGGATTTGCATAGCCTGAAACATCGTCATACTTATCTTCAAAAATGAATGCGTCTTTTCTGCCTGTAAGAATTTTGTGGCAGTAACTCTGATGCGATACATCAAAGACAAACTTGTCAACAGGTGAATTAAACACATAATGCAATGCTATAATAGCCTCCGCCATACCGAGGTTAGGGCCGAAGTGTCCTCCGTGGATACTTAACTTTTTTATGAGGACTGTACGCATTTCCTGTGCAAGCTGTTTCATTTCTTCCGTATTGAGTGCTTTTACATCTTGAGGTGAATTAATTTTTTCAATATACATAATAACATCTCCTGTAAATTTTATAAAGATATTATAACTGTTAAAGCTGACTTTAAGTCAATAGTTTTTTAAAATTTTTGCAAAAAATTTGCAGATGCCGCTTAAATCGACATCTGCAAATAAAATTATGAAATTGAAATTACATTGTATCCCTGGTCTTCGACAGTTTTCTTGAGTACATCGTTTGAAACTTCTGCGGTAAGTGTTACAACAGCTGTGCCTTTTTCGTGGCTTACTTCTGCCTGACTTACCTGTGCAAGTCCCTCAAGACTTTGTTTTACTCTGCCCTCGCAGTGTGAACACATCATACCGTCAATTTTCATTGTCTTTGTCATAGCATTATCATCCTTTTTTGATTTATATTTTATTTTTCTGTCTTTCTTTGGATTTGTAATGTCAAAGAAATTCAGCCTTAGAGCATTGGTTACAACGCAGAAACTCGACAGGCTCATTGCCGCTGCACCGAACATCGGATTAAGCTGCCAGCCGAGCAACGGAATCCAAACGCCTGCCGCAAGCGGAATACCGATAACATTATAGATAAATGCCCAGAAAAGATTTTCGTGGATATTTCTCAATGTTTTGCGGCTAAGTCTTACCGCTGCGGGAACATCCGTAAGTTTGCTCTTCATAAAAACAACATCGGCGGCATCAATTGCAATGTCCGTACCCGAACCGATTGCCATACCTATATCCGCTCTTGTAAGCGCAGGTGCGTCATTTATACCGTCGCCGACCATAAGAACCTTGCCCTGCTTTTTGAGTTCGGCAACAACTTTTTCTTTACCGTCAGGCATAACGCCTGCAATAACTTCGTCAACACCTGCAAGTTTTCCTACAGCCTTAGCTGTTCTCTCATTGTCGCCCGTGAGCATTACAACCTTAATGCCCATATTTTGTAATTGTTTAATAGCCTGCGGACTTTCCTCTTTTATTACATCGGCAACGGCTATTATTCCCAAAAGCTTGTTATCGAGCATAAAGAACAGCGGTGTTTTGCCCTCTTCGGAAGTTTGTCGGCTTTGCTTAATATATCGTTTGAAATACCGATAATTGAAGAAATATATTTCTTACTGCCGCCGATAATCCTTTTACCGTTGTATTCGGCAGACAATCCGTTACCCGATTCAGCCTTAAAATCTGTAACTTCATACGGATTTAAAGAAAGTTCCTCCGCTTTTTCGATTATCGCTTTTGCAAGCGGATGTTCGCTTTTGGTTTCAATTGAATATGCATATTTTAAAAGTTCATTTTCTGTGATTTCAAGCGGAATAATATCTGTAACCTTTGGTTCGCCCTTAGTGATAGTACCTGTCTTGTCAAGTACGGCAATTTGAGTTTTGCCTGCCTCTTCAAGAGATGCTGCGGTTTTAAAGAGAATACCTTTTCTTGCGCCCATTCCGTTGCCGACCATAATAGCAACAGGTGTGGCAAGTCCGAGTGCGCACGGGCAACTGATTACAAGAACCGATATACCTCTTGCAAGCGCATAACCTACAGTCTGACCGCACAAAAGCCAAACCGCAATGGTAATAAGGGCTATCACGATTACTGCAGGAACGAATACACCCGAAACCTTATCGGCAATTTTAGCTACGGGAGCTTTGGTTGCCGCAGCGTCGCTTACCATTTTAATAATTTGAGAAAGCGCAGTGTCTTCTCCTACAGCCGTTGCACTGCATTTAATAAAGCCTGCTTTATTGATAGTACCTGCCGAAACAGTGTCACCGACAACTTTATCGACAGGAATACTCTCGCCTGTAAGAGCCGACTCGTCAACAGCTGTACTGCGTCTGTGATTTCAGCGTCAACGGGAATACTCTCACCCGGACGAACAACGAATACATCGCCTTTTTTCACCTTATCAACAGTTACTTCGGTTTCTTTGCCGTCAATCAACAAGGTTGCTTTTTTAGGTGCAAGGTTCAAAAGTGCCTTGAGCGCATTTGTCGTCTTACCTTTTGAGTGAGCCTCAAGCATTTTGCCCACCGTAATCAGCGTAAGAATCATTGCCGCCGATTCAAAATAGAACTCGTGCATATAACTCATAACAAGTTCAGCATTGCCTTTTACCTGTGCATCGGTCATTGCAAAAAGTGCATATACACTGTACACAAACGATGCACCCGAGCCGAGGGCAACAAGCGTGTCCATATTCGGTGAACGGTGAATCAGGCCTTTAAACCCGCTTATAAAAAATTTTTGGTTAATCACCATTATTATAACGCATAGCAACAGCTGAACAAGTCCCATAGCGATGTGGTTGTCTGTAAAAAAGTTTGGCAAAGGCCAACCCAACATCATATGTCCCATAGATATATACATCAGCACTGCAAGAAAACCGACAGATGCAATAAGTCTGTGCATAAGAACAGGAGTGTCTTTATCTTTCAATTGATCGGTTTCGTCAGACTGTTTTTTCTCTGCGCCTGCCACACTCGCACCGTAACCCGCCTTTTCAACGGCTGCGATTATGCTCTCGTCACTTGCACTGCCCTCTACTCCCATAGAATTTGTAAGCAGCTTACCGAGCAGGACTGTACGCCCTCAACCTTTGAAACCGCTTTTCAACACGGGAACTGCAAGCAGCACAACTCATTCCCGTAACATTAAATTTTTTCATCAAAAGCACCTACCTCATAAGCTTTTGCAAGGTTGCGACAAGGTCGTCAATTGTTTCGTCTTTACCGTTGCGAATATCCTCCGCCACACAGGTTTTGATATGATTTGCAAGCAGCTCTTTATTAAATGAATTGAGCGCCGCATTAACGGCAGAAACCTGAACCAGAATATCGGTGCAATAGGCATTTTTCTCAAGCATACCTTTAATACCCCTTATCTGCCCCTCTATGCGGTTAAGACGATTGATGAGAGCCTTGTACTCTTTCTCGCTTCTTTGCTTTGTTTTATTACTGTGACAATTTTCACATGCCATAAAATCAGTCCTTTATACTTTCATTACCCCATAAGTATATTTATTATATACCCCCGTATGGTATATTGTCAATACTAAGATATTGATTCCAAAAATTTTATAGATATACTTATAGCAAAAAGCATTATATTCACCTTAAAACCTGTCACATACTTTTCGTACGAAATTCGTGCAAAATGAAATTTAAAATTCTCTTGATTTTTAAAAATAAATCTGTTATAATAATCACATTGCGGATTAAGCGATTAGCTCCACCTCGGTTTGCTATGCCGTGTAAAAATTAAGAGCACCTATGCGGGTGTGGTGGAATTGGCAGACACGTAAGATTTTGGTCACACTACCTCGGTGAAACAATTTAATATTTTGATTTTCGCAAGTTTATCTTGTTGAAATACACACGTGCGGGCGTGGCGGAATTGGCAGACGCGCTAGATTTAGGTTCTAGTGTCAACCGATGTGCAGGTTCAAGTCCTGTCGCCCGCACCAGTAAAGGTGGTTTTTTAACCACCTTTTTCTTTTTGCCAAAATTACTTAAAATGCCTTAAAAGTGGCTTAAACACTGGGTTTTTGAGATTTTAAAAATTCAGTTGAGTAATTTTGAATTAAGTTAAAACAAGATAAAATGCAGTCAAACTTACTGTCAAACTTACTGTCATTTTAGTTTGCCTGCCGATTTTCAAGGAAACAAGATAATATATTTTTAAATTTTATTACACCGTAACACAAAAGATTTTTCTATTATTAAAACAACAAAGAGGTTAAGCAATTTTTTCTAATGCTTAACCTCTTTTTTTATTTTGTTGATTACAGAGCATTCCCATACCATAACAATCCTCTATATTTTTGTTCTCAATTAACATTATGCTTCATCACCTACAAAACTGCATATTGTCATCTTAATACCTCTTTTCTATTTTAAATATGATTACTTTTCTATTAAAAAGTGTACCACATATAAATCACAACCAGTAAACCTACTACTACTGAACAGATAAATAGTAGTACTCCAATATCCATATACTCTACAACCTTTCTATTTTTAAATAAGTAATTATTTTTACACTATTAATACCCTTGGTTTTCCATAAAGGCATATCAAATAAACACGAACCTTGATTTCTACCCCACTTAGTGATACTATATAACTAAACACCCCAAAGGAGTACAAATCTATGAACATTAAAGATATGCCCTATAAAGAGTATTATTACATCTTATAGCATTTTCTATTTATATTAATAATATAATTTATTAACTATATCCGTACTCTTGCTACTACTATACTTAATTATTGTTGTTTTACTTTTAAAAACCATCCGTCATTATAATTCTTCAAATAAGATTAATAAGATTCTTAACAACAATACATTTATTAACTCACACAGAATTAAGTTATACTTCAGTAAATTTTACAAATTACTGAAATACATAAATAGCAATAAACATTAACACCATAGCTACTAAGGAAGAAATAATTACCAAGATACCTAAAAAGCTATTCCTACCATAAGTTATACTATATAAATGATTCTCATATGTCGCTACCAAAGCTACAATAAAAAACATTACAAGGAAAATATATAAAATTATCATAAGTACAACCACACCTTTACTTTTATTTCTATTATATTTTACCATATATTATAATTAAATTGAATACTTTCTTTAGTATAATATTTATTTTTAACATAGAAAAAGAGGGTTCATAAAGAACCCTCTCTCCCCAATAATTATTTTAAGGATTTATACTTGCTGTCGAATTAATACCAACACACTTAGTTAATAAGAACTTTCTTATCCCAGTGATCATTTTCAGATACTTCCTCGTCATAAGCTGGGATTGTTTCGGTCCAAGCCTTAGAAACAACCTCTGTGTATGCTTCTTTCCAATAGCCGTCTTCTACTGTTTTTGTGCCTGTCTGTACATATTCTTTCTCAAAATGATATGAACCACTACCACCGTTGTCCATTTCCCAATTAAGATGCTCACCCAACTGGTTATCATCCGCTAACTTTTTACCGCAGTCATTACATACATTGTAGCCTACCCAACCATATACTGGTTCCTCGCGAGTACCAGTTACAATCCACTCCCTGTCATGCTTTTTTGTCACTGCAGGGTGATATTTTGTCACAGCATCGTGATGCTTATAGTACTTATATTTCTTAGCTGTCGTTTCAGTTTTTGATGACTCACTTGGCTTCGCTGGCTTCTGATTATTACTTGAAGAGTTGCTTGGCTTCGCTGGCTTCTTGTCGTTATCAGATGTATTTGACTTGGTATCTTCTTTCTTTTCGGTGTTACCCTTGTTGCCGTTATTGTTGTTAGATACCGTAGTTTTTACATCGTCAACCTTAACTGTAACTGTCTTACCGTCATCGGTTTTTACTTCTACTTTGCCGTCTTTTACTTCAACTTTCTTACCATTCTTATCAGTGATGTTGCCGTCTTTGTCGACCTTGATTTCACCCTTGTCTACCAAATCTTTAACCGCCTTTGATACTGTAGTCTTAGGTACAGTTGTTGGAACAGTTGATGTCTGTACGGTTGAAGATATTACTGACGGCTCTGTCGGTTCTTTCTCAGCGTTACAGCCTGCAAGAATGCTTATGCCGACTGCTGATGTGCCTGCAAGTATTGTAGCACCGCAAACAACTGCGATTACCTTGGCTTTTACTGTCGCATTTGCTGTTGCCTTTACGATAGATGACACTGTTGACTTTGCACCTGTAGCAATGCCTTTTGTTGCAGATGTTGCAAGTGTCTGTCCGTTCGGGAGCTTGATTGTAATGTTCGGTACTGCAAGGCTCTTTGCTTCTTCCTTGAAAATAGTTGTAAAGAAAGGTACAACAACAACACCGTGAAGCTTGTCACCGCTTTTGTTTTCGTAATCTTCAATTGCAGTTTTCATCTTTGCCCTTGATGAATTTAGGCGAGATTTTACTGTTCCCTCTGAAATTTCAAGTGCCTGAGCAATTTCGGCAATTGACAGCTCGTTGAAATAGAACATCAAAACAACCTGATACTGATTGAATGAAAGTGTGTCTTCTATAATCTGTAAAAGCACCTTTCTTTTTTCGGCTTTGTTTATGTATCTTCGGGGAGCATTAACTCATCTGTTTCAGTTTCCGCAATCAGAACTTCATCGTCAATCTGATATTCCACCTTTCCTTTCAATTTGTTTTTGCATTTGTTTACGGCTATTGATGTAATCCAACCGCAAAATTTTTCTTCATCTTTGAGTGTATCAAGTTTTAAGAATGCGGTGATGTAGGTTTCCTGCATTATGTCTTTTGCGTTTTCTTCGTCTTTGAGCAAAGAAACGCAAGTGAACCATACATCATTGCTTGTAAGTTTATACAGCTTATCAAATGCTTTTTTATTGCCGTTTTTAGCACTCAATACAAGCTCTTTGATTGTTTTCATAATATTTCCTCCTTTATAATTTTTTGCGTTTCTATATATTAGACAATTGAAATGTCAAAAAGGTTCATTTTTTGCGAGAAAAAATTAAATTTTATTAAAACTTTTTATTTTTCATTAAAAAAGGTACATAGACAAGCTACGCACCCGAAAAACACATAGCCCTTTTGTCGCCAAACAAAATTTCAATAGTCACCTTAAGTGTATCAAAATAAGAGCCTGTATTTTTACCGAAATAAAAATACACACTTAGGTGAACTTGAAATTAAATTTTTGTTTGGCATTTTTATTTTAGCATACAATATGTGAAAATTCAATATTTTTGTAAAATAACTTCAAAAATTATATGAATGAAACTATAAAATTGAAGTAATTTCAATTTTAGGGGGAACAACTTTTTTAGCTGTTCCCCTTTTTTGTCAACTGTGTAATGTTGGAGTTTTGTTTTCGCTTTGATTATACTTTTCAGAACCGAACATATCACGGATTTCATCAAGCGTTAATTCTCGTTTGCTTTTCTTGCGGTACGGCTCTGTGTGGTAATACCAAGCCTGTTTTTTGTGAGCGTATCGGAATTTTAATTCTTTCAACACTTCTTTGTGTGCTTTGGTGTTTCCCGATACCCACAACCAAGTACCGCAAATTTCAACCTCAATGTCCGAAAGGCTTGTAAGCACATTGATTATATTTATAAATTCCTGCGGTGTTTCCGTTGTTTCTTTGGTGTAGGTTTCGCCCTCTGAATTTGTATGTATATTTTTCAGGCGTTCCCACAAAATCTCATATTCGTTTTGCATTACCTTAAATTCTTCTGTATCACCGCCTAAATCGGGGTGAAGCTGTTTAGCTAATCTTCTGTATTCCTTTTTGAGGTCTTCTGCTGTGTTACAGTTTGTAAAGTATTTCATAATGGTTTCTCCTTTGAAAGTTAATTTCAATTAAAATTTATATTCGGTAATTCTGATTGGTGGGCTTTTAATAAGTCCGATTTAGATATTCACGCTGTATTTTTCACTCCTTTCTGATTTTTTATATTCGTTTAAATCTCATCGTATGGGCTTTATGAGCATTCAAAGCGTAGCGAAATTCATAAGTCAAGAAGCAAGTTTACGATACGCCGTAGGGCAATTCTTTACTTATAAAATAAGCGTAGCAAAATGTGAAATTAAAGCCTACGGTGACGATTTGAATATAGAAAACAGTTAAGGCTTGTGAGCATGAATATCGGCAAAAATCGGACAAAAAAATAACGCTATGGCTTTAACCATAGCGAACCTTATAAAAATAAACCGCAGAAAATATAAAATTCCCTGCGGTTTCGTTATGATTAGTTACAAATATCCCAAAATTCGCAACTCCATGTGTTTTTATATAATCAAGAACTTCAAAGATTGCTTTAGAGGTTCAAAAAATATGAAGGAGGATTTTTTTTATGAATAAAAAATCTTTTAGGGTGGTACTGCTCACCTATTTTGCAGTAGCTTTTTTCGTAATTATGGCTTTCGGCTCTGAATATCTTTCAGAGTTCAACAAACTCGGAATACCGTTTTCTTTGTCAGGAGCAGTAAGTTATTTGCTGACAGGGTTTATCTGCCTAATTGCAATGACTGTTTTGGTTGTGGTTTTCTTGTTGGTATTGGAATTGAGCGACAGAAAATCTATCAAATCCGCTCTTCGCTTAACAGCTAATTTTGCTTCAAACAAAGCAAGAATGAAAGTTGTAAACAGCGTTTATCCGAGCTTACTTTACTTTTTGTATGATGTATTACAGAGCAACAACGAGTTTTTAAAACTTCCGCTTGGTAAAGATTGCAGTTCTCTCTTAAAAGAGGGGTACAATCCACTATGTGTTGACAACTGTATTTTTTACACCTTTCAGATTATTATGCCAAAAAAATCATATGACTTTGATGAAGATACATTAAAGCAAATTATCCAATCGTATATTGAAGCTCAATTGCTTAATTACGGCATGGTTAATTTACCCTCATACTACAACAGCAAATCCTACGGTATGATACCGAGCGTATATATTGAAAAAGGTTGTATATAACGAGGAACAGCATTTACTAAAATTTGCCGTGATGTATATTAGCTGTGAAGATGATGTAAGGCATTATATCAAATCCAAAAAGAGAGATGAACAGCTGAATATAACAACAGATAAGGTGTATGACGATGAGGTTTGATAGCAGTAAATTAACTGTCGGTGTAGATTTATCTATTCTTTCACAGGGTGTAAAAGTGCCTGTTACGGTGGACTTTTCCTCTGTACCTCATATGCTGATAGTAGCACCAAGCGGAAGCGGTAAAACTTATCTTCTAACATACATATTAGGTCAAATAGCAAAGAAGTCTGTCAAATTGATTTTGGCAGACTTTAAAGGCATTGACTTTATTGAGTTTAATGACTGTCGGAATTACTATAAGCATAATTCTGTCGGTGAAGCTGTTGACTGTGTTTTTGATGAATTACAAAACAGAATGGCAAATGCAAGTGTAAATTCAGAATATGAACCGATTTATTTATGTATTGATGAGTGGTCAGGTTTCCTCAGTTCTTTAGCCGTAAAGAAAGAGCAGGATCACTACAAGCAAAAACTTGCCAACATTCTTATGTTAGGTCGAGGTGCAAATATTTTTATCATTATGTCACTACAAAGAGCCGATTCAACATATATTACAGGACGAGATAACTTTGGCAATGTGGTAGGTCTTGGTACGCTCAGCAAAGAGAGTATAGCAATGGTATTTAATGATAATAAGGAGATGATAGAACCAAAATCAAGGGGCAAAGGATATCTGCAAACTGACGGAAAGCCTTTGAGAGAAATAGTTGTGCCTATGTTACGAAACATAAACGATACAAAAGCCGTTATAAAAACAGCTTTATCCCGATAATTATTTATACAGCAAATTGAATATTTATGCACAAGAATAGCTCAATCATTACTCTGATTGGGCTATTTTTTATGCTTTAAAATAAATTGTCATTTCTTGTGGTTTATGGCAATGTTTTATGGTCAATAAAATAGCGTTTTTTACTATTAGCCAAAATTGCACTATACCCTATAACACATTTCTTTGTGCCCTAACACTTTCAAAATCTAAAACCATACCTTTTTTGTCGTGGTTGATACATCTGAACCTTGGTTGAGTATCAATTCTTCCCTGCGTTTCTTCAATAAACCCTTATAGAGTGTGTCCTGCACTCTGTGTAAATTTATGGCACAAGAAAGTTGTCAATAATTATGCAAAGAAATGCATACAAGAAGGCTATTGGAGAAAGAATACAGCAGTTGAGAAAGGGGCTTAGAAAAGAAGGCTTTAACGGTCAGCCTAAGACTGTAAATGAGTTTCTTGAGTTTTTAAATCCGAGAATTGATGATGATTATGATAATTACGGTGACTATTCGCTTACTGACATTGAATTTAACTATAAAAAGGATTATGTCAGTAAGGTTGAACACGGAATCATTTTTCCGTCCACTGATTTTTTGTTCCTCATTCATCTGCGTTTTAATGTTTCTTTAGATTATTTGGTTTTCGGTCATAATTTACCCGAAATTGAAGAATTAAGAAAAATTTGTAAACATTCAGGTAAAAGCAAAATTACCGATTTTTGCTTTAATTTATTAGAGGATAATTCAAAATATGCCGAAGATTTTGATGATGAAGATGAAGATTTTTTTGTTGATTATAGAGCTCGATTAGATGAGGTACGCAAATATTTTTGTACTCATCAACAAATGAAATTGACACAAAAACAGTTCAGTGAATTGTTAGGTGTATCTAAAAATACAATGGACAAGTATCATTCAAAGAAAAATGATGTTCAGAGCAAAAAGTATGCAGACATAAGAAATACTGCTCTTGAGTATCTGATTAGATTTTCGCTCACTACAAAATGTTCGTTAGATTACTTATTGTATGGTACATATCTCTTAGAGGCTTTCCCAGTGAACTTATGGAATTGCTTCGTAATTATGACTATGCAAAGCAAACG
>ENA-OQCN01000254-OQCN01000254.1-human-gut-metagenome-genome-assembly--contig:-NODE-254-length-27878-cov-6.198912_pt1 | contig 27878 bp, 32 predicted proteins | sample MGYA00242497_ERZ504576 | MGnify/ENA primary metagenome ERZ504576 (study PRJEB26092, sample SAMD00036296) | human gut metagenome | host: Homo sapiens | study: EMG produced TPA metagenomics assembly of...
TTCAACTATTTTGCAATGTGTTTTTGGTGATTTATTGATAAATTCATATAGTTATTTAATTCGAACATTTGCTTATCAAATGTAGGATTATTGGTTAACACTCCTACTGGATTTTTCATATATTTTTTATTCCATCTTTTTACAGCTTCTACTGTTATAGATTCTATGCTATCTGAAATAATCCAATGTAATTGTGCTAATGGTAAATTTGTGCTAAATGGTTCATCTAAAAAATTTATTTTTTCTATTAATTTTTTTGCCTCTTTTACTGTTGTACTCTGACTTAAAATCCATGGAATAAATTCAAATTGCGTAATATTATCTTTTCCTTTTATTTTTTTATTATATTGTGCATTTCCTACAAAATTTAGTCCTGCTATTCCTAAACCTTTTTCGTTTACTGCTTCATAATATAATGGATAATTTTCTGTAACATATGCCATTCCTATTATGGCATAGTGATTTTTTATATTTTGCTTATGTCTAAAGTTAAATTCATAATTTCTTGGCGTTATTGTTACTTCATCTCCATATGAAATTTCATAGTCTAGTGTCCTTCCAAATAGAAATCTTTTTGTTTTGTATGTTATAGCTGTACACATATTTATTTTCTCCTATTAGTTTTTATTCTTTTTGTTTTATTTTATCAGGAAAGATTTCGCCCTCTTTCCCTGATATTTACTGGAATTTTTAAGCTTTTTACTCCTGTTTGGCAAAGTTTTTAAAAGTGATTCTACTCTTCCTCTAACGTCTCCAAAATCTGCTCCGCAAGTAAAATATCTTCCGGGGTCGTAATTTTTATATTATCATAAGCCCCTTCTTCCAACTTCACTTTTAATGAACCATATTGTTCCATTACCATTGCATCATCCGTAATTCCCTGCATTCCTTCCTGCTTTGCCTTTTGATATGCCGAATAAATTTCCGTATAGGAGAAAATCTGAGGAGTCTGAATATTCCAGACTCGAGCCCGTTTTGGCGTAGATTCTACAAATCCCTCTTCATCCGTAATTTTCACTGTATCTTTGGATGGTACACCCAAAACACACGCTCCACCTGCAATCACCGCTTTTTTTCCGCGCTCTATCATTTCCTCTGTTACAAATGGTCTTGCGCCATCATGAATAAACACATAATCACAGTTTTGACATGCCTTAAGTCCTTCATAAACAGAATCATAGCGTTCTTTTCCACCTGTAACGACTGCTTTTACCTTTTGGAATCCAAACGGCTCTACAATCTCTCTTTTTACATATTCAACGCTTTCTGCACCTGTTACAATAATGATATCATCAATTTCACTGCTCTTTTCAAAACAAGAAATACTATAAAACAGAACCGGTTTCCCTTTTAACAAAAGAAACTGCTTCTGTATTTTACTCTTCATTCGTTTTCCCTGGCCTGCTGCCAGCACAATTGCTGTACAGTTCATATTATCGCCCCTTATACTAACGTTCTCCCAATTTCAGGTTTGGAACTGCATTTAAATCCATTCCATGTCTCGTTCCCTTTAAAAATTCGTAATACGCAGCCACACCAATCATTGCTGCATTGTCCGTGCAGAAAATTGGTGATGGATGATAAAATTTTATCTGATTTTTTTTACATGCTTCCTCCATCGCACTGCGAAGTCCGCTATTTGATGCAACCCCTCCGGCAATCGCCAGTTTTTTAATATGATAATCTTTTGCCGCCATAATTGCGTGTTCCACAAGTACCTCAACCACACAGCGCTGAAAAGAGGCTGCAATATCTGCTGCTACAATCTCTTCCCCCTGCATTTTGCACTTGTTTAAATGATTTAATACCGCTGATTTTACCCCACTAAAGCTAAAATCATAAGGAGCATCTTCAATCTTGGCCTTTGGAAAATCAAACGCATAAGGATTTCCCTCTTTTGAAAGTTTATCAATTTTCGGTCCACCTGGATATCCCAATCCAATTGCTCTTGCAACTTTATCAAATGCCTCACCTGCTGCATCATCTCTGGTACGTCCTAAAATTTCAAACTCACCATAATCTTTTACAATAACCAGATGTGTATGACCTCCCGATACAACCAGACATAAAAATGGCGGTTCTAAATCCAGATTTTCAATATAATTGGCAGAAATGTGCCCCTCAATGTGATGCACGCCTACCAGTGGTAAATCTTTTGCAAAACTAATTGCTTTTGCCTCTGCCACTCCGACTAAAAGCGCACCGACAAGCCCAGGTCCATAAGTCACCCCAATCGCATCTAAATCATCTAAAGTAACCCCTGCTTCTTTCAGTGCCTCTTCAATCACCTGATTAATTTTTTCAATGTGTTTTCTTGATGCAATTTCCGGCACTACTCCTCCATAAAGTTTATGAAGGTCTATCTGTGAAGAAATCACATTTGATAAAATAGTACGTCCATTTTTCACAACGGATGCCGCAGTTTCATCACAGGAACTTTCAATTGCAAGAATTTTAATATCTTTTTGTGTTTCTGTCTCCACGTTTTTTTCTCCTTTCCCATGTACTCCATTCCAATGTACGCTCGAAATTTTTCTGTTAAAAGCTCTCAAAACTCAAAACGTACCTCAATATCTACAATATCTATCTGATATCATCTTAAGTTTCTGCTACTCTTCTTCAAACTGCAGTTCTACCGACTGGCGATCTCTTGCTGCAATCGTATTTTGGAAAATTTTTGTTGCCTCTCCCAATGCTTCTTCCGGTCTTACCAGCGACGGACTGTAATGTGTCAGCCAGAGTTCCTTTACATTGGCACTTTTTGCTAATGTTGCAGCTTCTTTAAACGTCATGTGTTTATGTGCCTTTGCCTTTTCCTCTTCTTTATCCTGCTCTCCATACATTCCTTCACAGATAAATAAATCTGAGTCTTTCGCATGCTCTTCTATAGATTTGACCGGTCTGGTATCTGTCGTATAAGTCAGTTTAATTCCCTTTCTTGCCGGTCCTAATACCATATCAGGAGTATAAAGCATGCCATCTGCCTCTACTGTCTCCCCTTTTTGCAGTGGATTCCAATATTTTAACGGAATATTCTGTTCCTTTGCTCTTTTTGCATCAAATTTTCCATTTCTCTTGATTTCTATCGTATATCCATAACAAAGTACATTATGATTTACTTTATATGCCGTAATCTCATACCCATATAAAGTAAAAGTCTCTTCCGACTGAGTCAACTCAATACATTCAATTTCAAAAGGCAGTTCCGGTGCAATCACACGAAGCGCATTTACCACACGGACAAGACCTTTTGGTCCAATCAAAGTAAGAGGCTCGGTTCGCTCTGCATTTCCCATTGTCAAAAGCAGTCCTGGAAGCCCACTGATATGATCTGCATGATAATGGGTAAAACAAATCACATCAATCGGCTTAAAACTCCAGCCTTTTTCCTTTACAGCAACCTGAGTTCCCTCTCCACAATCAATCATTAAATTACTTCCGTTATAGCGTGTCATTAAAGCAGTTAATTTTCGTCTTGGAAGCGGCATCATTCCACCGGTTCCTAACAGACAAACATCCAGCATCTATCTTTTATCCTCATTTCTCTCTGATTTTGCAGAGATATCTGCGTTTTTTATCTTAACACACATTTTTGACTGCTACAACAATTCCTTTTCTTTTTTCACGGTAAGTGGAATTACAAAATCTGCGGTTATTCTATCATAGCACGCTTCACATAAATCAAATTCATGGTGTTCTGTATCTTTATTTGAAAAATATCCCCATAAAATCTCTCCATGAAACATTCCTTCCTGAATCATTTCGTTTTTTATGGTTATTTTTTTTCCACATCCATTACAATAAATTTCTGCCAGTTTTTTTCTTTTGATTTTTATATTTTCTCATCCTTATCCTCCAAACGGATGTCATATACTTTCAAAATCTCTCTTTTTTGATTTACTTTGTACTCTCGACTTGTTTCTTCTGTATTATACCGAATTTTTTTTCAAAAATCCTATATGAAACCATTTTCAAATATAGAAAAAGATAGCAATTCTGCTATCTTTTACACATAACGATTCCATCTTCGACCGGCTCTTCATAAAACTTTTTCCGCACATCAATCTCTTCAAATCCAAAGGAACGGTATAACTTTCTTGCACGTAGATTACTCTCTCGCACTTCTAAAAAGAAAGACATCCCCCTCTTTTTTTCGCTTCTTTTAAAAATTCCTCCATAAGATGCGTTCCGGCTCTTTGTCCCCAGCAGGACTTTTTAATTGAAACATTTGTAATCTCGCCCTCATCTAATACAAGCCACATTCCTGCATAACCAATGATTTCATTTTGATTCTCAATCACCATGTACAACGTATTTTTGGAATGAACTGCATCTTCAAAATCCTTTTGCTTCCACGGCTTTGAAAAATTTTCAGCTTCAATTTGAGCAATTTCTTCTGCATCCTCTATTGTCATTTCACGCACTTTTAATAAATTTTTTTCGATATTCTCACTCATGGTTTTCTTGTTTTAAACGTTCTGCACGCTCTCTTTCTGCCTGAGAAACACGAAGATACTCCGGCTTATGTTCTGCTGCGCTTTCCGTTTTTCCCTCTTTAAAATAAAGAGCACCAAGCATGCCAACCGCCCCTGCGCGCTGTCTGCTTAAATGTGCCGGTGCAAATGAATACGGCACTTTACAGTTTTCCTGAATCAATTCTTTATAAACCGGAACAGCATCACCAAGAAAGATTACCGGTCTTTCCATTCGATTTAATTCTTTTATCAATTCCTCTAATGCAACTGCATCCTGTTCTTTTACCACCTGCATCTGATGATTTAAAAAGCAATACATTCCTGTATAAACCTGTTTTCTTCTTGCATCCATAATCGGACAGATAATCGTATCTTCATCGGTATCATATAAATTATAAGCCAGTGCATCTACCGTCGGCACGCTGATTAACGGCTTATCTAATGCAAGTCCCAGTCCTTTTGCTGTCGCCGAACCAATTCTAAGCCCTGTAAAAGAACCTGGTCCTGCTGCCACTGCAATTGCATCAATTGAACTTAAATCCAAATCAATACTCTTTTTTATTTCTTCTAACATCGGAAGCAAAGTCTGGGAATGTGTTTTTTTATAATTCATCGTATACTCTGCCACAAGTGTTTCTTCTTCTATCACAGCCACAGAAGCTACAAGCCCCGAACTGTCAATTGCTAATAATTTCATTGTCTTCTCTCCTCTCTGGTTTCTTGTTCTGCTTTTTTATTCCATTTCTGTCTTAGCTAAACCATCTATTGTGATTTTTCGATAATCAAATCCTTTTTCCGGATTTTTTTCAATTGTAATTGCAATGATAGACTCCGGCAAAAGCTCTTCTATTAATTCCGCCCATTCAATCAGGCAAATTCCTTTCCCAAAAAAGTAATCATCGTATCCGATTTCTTCCATTTCTTCAATATCTCCAATTCGATAGACATCAAAATGATAAAATGGAAGCCGACCGCCTTCATATTCTTGAACAATCGTAAACGTCGGACTGTTTACCGGTTCTTTGATTCCAAGTCCTACAGCCACTCCTTGAGTAAATACGGTCTTTCCGGTTCCCAAATCTCCATTTAAGGTATAAATCTGTCCTGCAACCGCTTTTTCTCCAAGCCGTTTCCCAAGTTCAAATGTTTCCTTCGCACTATTTGTTTCTATTATCATATTTTGACTCACTTTCTGTTTCTATACAAAATGACATCATTTTCTGTTTCTTTCATCCGAGCGAGTATTCGTCAGAATATCGTTACGGTAAAACAGACATTTACAATCCGCTTTGTTACTTGCTCACCACTTAGTGATCTGCGCACTTGAAGCAGGAGAATGCTTATCTGCGGTAAAGCGGACATCGCAATCCGCTTCGCTACTTGCTCATGAACGCAGTCGCTTCGCGATCTGTCAGTGGGAGCTTTCAACTCCCACTGACAGAAGCATCCCCCCTCACCGCCGCTTAGTGCTCTGCGCACTTGAAGCTGGGGAATGCTTATCTGCATTCAAAATTTTCACGATAAGCGTCCTTTAAAATCTTCATAAGAAAATTCTTTTACTATTTCCACTTCTCCATTTTCTTTTTTTAATGCAATTGCAGGGAGCGGCATCCCATTAAAGGTATTATTTTTTACCATTGAGTAAATTGCCATATCTTCAAAAACCAAACGGTCTCCTACCTGAATCGGTTTTTCAAAGCTATAATCTCCAATCACATCACCTGCCAGACAAGTCATAGAAGAGAGTCGATAGGTATAAGGTTCTTCACCCGGCTGATATCCATTTTGAAGTGGCGGGCGATAAGGCATCTCTAACACATCCGGCATATGGCAGGCTGCAGAAGCATCTAAAATCAAAATCTGTATTTCATTTTTTACAATATCCATCACTTCCGTCACAAGATAACCTGCATTTAAAGCAACCGCTTCTCCCGGTTCCAAATATACTTCTACGTCATATTTTTCTTTTATCGAGCTAATCAGTTTTTTCAAACTGTCAATTTGATAATCCGTCTGGTAATATGATGTCCACCGCCTAAATTCAACCACTTCATCTGTTTTAAATAACAGCCAAATTTTTCTTCAAATGCTGCAAATGTTCTGACCAGGTCATCTGCATTTTGTTCACATAAAGTATGAAAATGAAGTCCTTCGATTCCATCCAGATATTCTTCTTTAAATTCACTTTTTACTACGCCAAGTCTGGAACCGACTCCGCATGGGTCATAAATTTCATGCCCCTCCTGGTAGAACACTCCGGATTCACCCGAATTCCAACGCTGACATTTGATTCTTGGCAAATCAATTTATGTTTTTCATATTGGGAAAAAGAGTTAAAAATAATATGGTCGCAGATTTTTACCAATTCTTGCATATCTTCTGTTTTATACGCAGGTGCAAACACATGATTTTCTTTTCCCATTTCTTCCCAGCCAAGACGTGCCTCATAAAGCCCACTTGCAGTAGTCCCGCTTAAATAGTTTCCAATCATCGGATACAATACAAACATTGAAAACGCTTTTTGCGCCAGTAACACATGTGCGCCGGTTTCCTCTTCCAATGCATGCAGAATCTCAAGATTCTCTCTTAATTTTGCTTCATCCACTACATAGCATGGAGTGGGAATTGCTTCCCACCTCATCGTACCACTTCCGGATTTTCTTCAACTACCCATGGAAGTCCATACTCATTCAACATTTCCATAAATGGGTCCGGATCAAACTCTTCAATGTTGAAGACACCGTCTTTATCCCAAATTTTATTTACAATCATAGCAGCACCTATCATAGCCGGAACACCGGTTGTATAAGAAATTGCCTGAGAGCCGACTTCTTTATAACATTCCTGATGATCACATACATTATAAATATAAATTGTTTTCTCTTTTCCATCTTTTTTACCGGTGAAAATACAGCCAATATTGGTTTTTCCAACCGTACGTGGTCCAAGGGTTGCGGATCCGGAAGCAACGCTTTTAAAAATTGAATCGGTACGATTTCTTTTCCTTCAAATTCAATTGGTGAAGTAGAGAGCATTCCTACATTTTCCAGACATTTCATGTGAGTCAGGTAACTCTGTCCAAATGTCATAAAGAAACGAATTCTTTTTACTCCCGGAATATTTTTTGCCAGAGATTCAATTTCTTCATGGTGAAGCAGATACATATCTTTTTCTCCTACCTGCGGGAAATTATATTCTCTTTTAATTTCCATCGGTTTTGTCTCTACCAATGACCATTCTCCCAATAAGAACCGTTTGCAGAGACTTCTCTTAAATTAATTTCCGGATTAAAATTCGTTGCAAACGGATATCCATGGTCTCCGCCATTGCAGTCTAAAATATCAATGGTCTCAATTTCATCAAAATAATGTTTCAGGGCATAAGCAGAAAACACACTGGTTACTCCCGGGTCGAATCCACTTCCTAACAGTGCAGTAATCTTTGCTTCTTTAAATTTTTCCTGATAAGCCACTGCCAGGAATAATCGAAATATGCCGTAAATCCTGCTTCTTTACAGCGTTTTTCATAAATCTCTCTCCATTCTTTGTCATCCGTATCTTCCGGCTCATAGTTGGCAGTATCAATATAGTCTACTTTACATGCAAGACAGGCATCCATAATTATTAAATCCTGATATGGAAGTGCCACATTTAAAACAGCATCCGGCTGATATTCTTTTATTAAAGCAATTACCTCTTCTGTCTTATCCGCATCTACCTGCGCAGTTGTAATCACAGTCTCTGTTGTTTTCTGAAGTTTTTCTTTTAAAGCATCACATTTTGACTTTGTACGGCTTGCAACACAGATTTCAGAAAATGTTTTGCTGTTCTGGCAGCATTTTGTAATCGCAACCTGTGCAACTCCACCACATCCGATAATTAATAATTTTCCCATTTTTCTACCTCCTGAGTGTTTTATTGATTAATTTTTTTCTTCCTCTTCTAACATATCTTCCACATATTTCGGAAGCATAAATGCTCCTTTATGCAGATTCGTCGTATAATACCAGGTCTGAATTTTTCGTTCTTTCCATTTTTTTGCATCTAAATGTTCCAACGGATGGTACATTTTAGACGCAAACCCAAACAGCCAATATCCGGAAGAACACGTCGGAATATGTGCCTGATAGACACGACTGATTGGAAAACTATGACTTGCCTTTCGATGCATTACTCGACAAGATTCCTCATCTTCATCATAAAAAGGGCTTCCGTGCTGATACACCATAATACCGTCTTCTCTTAAGGCACGATAACAATTCCCATAAAATTCTTTAGTAAATAGCCCTGCATTATGCCCGAGCGGATCAATGGCATCATTAATAATCAAATCATATTCATTTTGCTTTAAACGCAAAAATTTTAATCCGTCTTCATAAAAGATGCGTACTCTCTTATCCTCAAGTCCACATGCATTATCCGGGAAAAATTTTTTACAAACCTCCACAAAAACCTTGTCCGGCTCTACCACATCAATTTCTTCAATTTCCTGATAGTGCCTAACTCTCTTGCTACTCCGCCATCTCCTCCACCGATCACCAATACTTTTTTTACGTTTGGATGTACGGCCATTGGCACATGTACGACCATTTCGTCATAGATAAACTCATCTTGCTCTGTAAATACAATGCTTCCATCAGCACTTAAAAATCTTCCAAACTCATCCGATTCAAAGACATCAATTCGCTGAAAATCGGTCTGCTGCTCAAATAACTGTTTCTGTACTTTAACCGACAACTTTACTTTTTCTGTATGATAATCCGAAAACCAAAGCTCCATCTTCTTTTTCTCCATTTCAGTTCGATTTAGACTAATACATTTAAGTACTCTACTTCTGAATCCATGGTTCCTTGCATGGAACAGCCTTTTTCCTTTGCATACATAATATATTCGATAATTTCTTTTGTAATGCGCTCTCCGGGAGCTAAAATCGGAATTCCCGGAGGATAGCACATTACAAACTCACTGCAGATTCTGCCTTCTGTTTTCTGAATCGGAAGCGATTCTTTCTTAGAATAAAATGCAGTCTGCGGAGACATGACAACGGTTGGCTCTATATATTCCATACTTGGCATCTCTTCCGGCTTTTTGGAATACAATCGCTTAATATCCGCAAGTGCTCCGACTAAGCGCTCGATATCCTGAATCCGGTCTCCGATTGAAATATAAGCAAGAATATTTGCGACATCTCCAAGTTCAATTTGAATATCATACTCATCACGAAGCAAATCGTATACTTCAATTCCCGCAAGCCCGATATCTCTTGTATAGATTGATAGCTTTGTCACATCAAAATCATACACACTGCTTCCATTTATCATATCTTTTCCATATGCATAATATCCACCAATGGAATTAATTTCTTCTCTTGCATATTCTGCCATCTGACTTACCTTTGCAAAAGACTCTCGTCCTCTTAGAGCAAGATTCCGTCTTGAAATATCAAGACTTGAAATCAAAAGATAAGACGCACTCGTTGTCTGAGTTAGATTAATTACCTGACTCACATATTCCCAATTCACATTTTTTCCGGTCAAAAGAAGAGAACTCTGTGTCAGGCTTCCCCCTGATTTGTGCATCGAAACAGAAGCCATATCCGCTCCTGCATCCATCGCACAGACAGGAAGATTCTCTCCAAAATAAAGATGCGTTCCATGTGCTTCATCTACTAAAACAAGCATATTATGTGCATGCGCCAGCTTTACAATCGCCCGCAAGTCTGAACAGATTCCATAATAAGTCGGATTATTTACTAAAACCGCAACTGCATCCGGGTTTTCTTTTATCGCTTTTTCTACTTCAAAACGTTCCATTCCAAGAGAAATCCCCAACCGGACATCCCGCTCCGGATTGACGTAAACCGGAATTGCCCCACATAGAACCAATGCATTAATAACACTTTTATGTACATTCCTCGGTAAAATGATTTTATCCCCTGCTTTGCAACAAGAAAGTACCATTCCCTGAACAGAAGAAGTCGTACCTCCTACCATAAAAAATGCATGCTCTGCACGAAATGCCTCCGCTGCAAGTTCTTCCGCTTCTTTTATGACAGAAACAGGATGGCAGAGATTATCTAACGGTTTCATGGAATTCACATCCAAACTGACACATTTTTCTCCTAACAATTCTACCAGTTCCGGATTTCCTCTGCCTCTTTTATGTCCCGGCACATCAAATGGAACGACTCTTTTTCTTTTCAAAGTTTCCAGTGCTTCATACACCGGTGCCCGCATCTGCCGATGCTCTTCTTTGTTATTTCTTCTGTTATATTTCATTTCTCCTCCGATGTTGTGTCATTCCCTCTCCAAAAATAGAACGCAATTTCCTGTAAAGTAAGCAAAAAAGGACAGGTAATTCCATCACCTGTCCTGTAGTATCATTCTACAAAAGTCATTTTAAGTTTATACACTATGCATCCTTATGCATATTTGCAAAAACCATTTTCTTTCAGAGCTTATCGTTGACGCTTCCGCCAGCAAATATTTGCTAAAACTACTCTTATTGACCGTTTCACAAGTGATATCTCTATCTGAGAGGGTCGCAGGTTACTCTCCTGCACACAACTTATAAAATTTGAGCTTCTAACTCAATCAATAATGCGGTCTTTCACCGCAGTCGGCAGCTGCCCCGCCTGTCCGTATGGGCTTAACCAATTTCTTGGTGGGCAAATATTTGCATGAAAACAATTTTCGCATTCATGTATTTTTTAGTATAACATAGGTTTTTTTTAATTGCAAGAAATCTTTTATCTGGTTAACTTCCGAATCCACTTTCCATAATTCACGATCAAAAATGCCGGGATACATTTAAACCACTGATCCGCATTTAAACAGCACACTACAATTTGCGGTGACGCCTTGAACACAAACGCTGCAAGGAAAGAAATCGGAAGCACAATCCCCCAGATACTGATAATATCAATCTTTGCTACAATCTGAGGACTTCCGCCGCCTCTTATAATTCCATTATTGGTCGGCATCTGATAAGACATTCCTACACAGACGGCACTTAAAATAATAAGAAAACTGTTCGCCATCGCTCTTGTCTCTTCGGATAAATTATAAATTCCAAGAATTGGAATTCGCAAGAAATATAAGGTAACCCCGGAACAAATTCCAATTGCTAAAAACAGCTTTTGGAGTTGCTTGGAATACCGAATCACTTGCACTTCATCTCCCTCTCCAACTGCTTTTCCAATGATAACAGAAGCTGTGGAGCACGCACCGACTGCTGCTGATTTCACTAAAAGAAACAGGTTGGAGGCAACACTGTTGGCCGCAATTGCACGTGCAGTCATATGACCTAAAATTGCAGTTTGAAGTGCAGTATTGATTCCCCAAAGGCTTTGTACCAAGAACATCGGGCGTGTTACTTTTCCATAGTCTGCAAGGATTTCTCGATCCATTTGCTGAAAGTAATCCCGGAATTTCAAATCTAAGATCTTTTCTTTTCTTATACTATAAAAAATAACAATTCCACATTCTAAGATTCGAGCGACCAAAGTTCCAATTGCTGCACCTGTCACACCAAGCCTCGGCGCACCAAACCTTCCGAAAATCAAAGTATAATTAATTCCATAATTAACTACTAACGTAACAATCGATAACATCAAAGCAATTTTTACCACCTGAACGGTACGAAGAGTAGCAAGCAAAATTGTCGTAACTGCAAAAAACAGATACGTAAACCGAATGATGGAAAGATACACACAGCCTTCCTTTACAATTGCAGTCTCTGTTGTAAAAATATGCATTACCGATACTGGCAAAAAGGTCACAATTCCAAACAAAATCAAGCAATTCCAATCCCAAAACGCATTGCAACATTGCCGATTTTTTTAATTGAACCGGTATCCTTTTTGCCAAAATATTGGCTGCCTAAAATGACGGCACCTTCAGCAAATGCGGATAACATCTGCTGAAATATAAACTGGATTTGATTGACCGCTGTGACACCGGATAATGAGATTTCGCTGTAAGCGCCCAGCATGATATTATCTGTCAAGTTGACACTAAGCGTTAACACATTTTGAAGCACTAATAAAATATAAATTGAAAGAAAATTTTTGTAAAAGCCCCGCTTTTTCATGGTTCTTTCTTCTCCCGAATCTCCTCTTCCCATTTATGTAATTTTCTTGCCGCTTCCGGATTTTGCTTTTCCAGTCTCTTTTCAAGTCTTTCCCTGCTCTTCTTCAAGTGCTCCACAATCTCTGGATGATGAATCAATAACTGCTGCTCAATTTTACGTCTTCGTTTTTCAATCAATTGCAGAATTACTTTGCGATCTCCTCTTAAGTTTTCCGGAAGTTCATCTAAATGCAATTCCATTCTTCTTAATATTTCATCCTCATCAATTGCTCCAAGCGAATGCCAGTTTTTAAGTTTTTCTTCAATTCCAAGCTCTGCAAGGCGCTCCAAATCCGGCAGTTTATGCAGCTGTTCCATCACCTGATGCACTTTCTTTTCAATTTCTTCTACTGCATCATCACCAAAGGCCCAGGCAAATTCTTCTAAGGTATTTTCCTCTTCTGCCGGTATCATTGCCTCATGGACTGCATGCACCTTTTCCGAAATTTCAAGCGGACATGGAGAAGGAATTCCGGCATCATGCAAAGCTGCAAGAATGGTTCGGCGGACTTTTCCTTCTTCAATTAAATGTCCAATTCCAAGGCTTCTCATCTGTTCATTTACATTTTCGGAATGTTCTGTGACATAAAAATGAATTCCCTGTTTGTCAAAGTTTTTTGCTATCATTTCCAGACGATCTGCCGCTGTGATATCTATACTGTTGATTGCTCCTGCATCTACAATGACTACTTTTGTATCTTCTTTGATGCTGCTTTCAATATCGGACTGGAAAATCTTAATGTTTGCAAAAAACAGATTTTCGCTGAATCGATAAATAATTGTATTTTTAATCGGATAAGCATTGCGGTTTCGTTTTAAATCATAATAGGCTTCCTTGCCTGGAATCATACCATAAAAAGCACGAGGCGGATTGGTTGCTCGTAACACAACTGCTATAAAAGAAAGTAACAATCCGATTACAACACCATAAATGGTTCCCAAAAACAAAACACTGATGCACGCTGCTACAAATATATAAAATTCATTCCGACTTACTTTAAATAAGCGAATTGCCAGATGCAATTCCACCACATTCATAAGTGCTGAAATCACAATCGCAGTTAACACCGGCACAGGAAGATAACCGATAAAGCCGGTTGCACAGACTAAAACAACTGCCATCACTGCACCTGCTGTAATTGAAACTGCCTGTGTTTTCCCTTCATACTGCTCATTCATTGAAGTTCTTGAAATACTTCCATTGACCGGACAGCATCCCACACATGCCGATGCAAGATTTCCTGCTGCGCACGCCAGAATTTCTTTATTTTCATTAATTTTATAGCCATTTTTTAAGGCAAAGTTATTTTCTGATAATAAGGTTTCTGACATGATAACCGCAGCTATCATCAGACTTCTCCCTGCCGCCTGCGTCCAGTCAATCCCTGCAAATTGAAACATATGAATTTTTGGAAGGCCACTCTCTACTGCATCAAGCAAAATCACTCCTCGTTCATCCACATGAAACAGCAACGTTACTACTACTCCAACCGCCATAATCACAATTGCCATCGGAAATTTCGGAATCAGTTTCCCAGCCAGCCGAAGAAAAACCAACGCTCCGACTCCAAGTGCAACTGACAACCAGTTAATTTCCTTACAGGTTTCAAAAATATGGTGAGCAAGTTCCGGTAATTCTCCTGAACCCGCCTTACCTCCTAATATCTTTGGTATCTGCATTAAAATAATTGTAAGCGCAATTCCGCTGATAAATCCCCCCATAACCGGTGTTGAAATAAAATCTACAATCCTGCCGGCTTTTAGAAAATAAAACAACAACAGCCATAGTCCGGTTAAAAGCGCAATCACAGGCACATACTGCATTGCCTCTTTGCTTCCACTCTCAATCCCAAGTGAAACAAGTGCGGCTCCCACAATCGCTGCCGGTGCAGCATCTACACCAAAGATAAACTGTTTTGAAGTAGAAAACAGTGCAAAGAATAAAATCGGAAAGACCGAACCATAAAGTCCATAAACTGCCGGAAGTCCTGCAATTTGTGCATATCCCATCGAAATCGGAATCGACACCGCTGCCATAATAATTCCTGAAAAAATATCTTTTTTTAAGTATTCTTTTTTATAATTTTTTAATGTCGGAAATAATAAACCCTTCATACGTTTCATTCCTTATTATTTTGCCATTTCATAGATTGCCAGCATATCTGCCTCATATAATACTTTTGCAGAGCCCTTATGTCCGCCTGTATTTAAACTGCATTTATGTGCCAGTTCTTTTAATTCTTCTTCACTCGGAGTCAGCCCCAGCTCACGAAGATTGGTCGGCATCTTTATTTCACGGAAAAATGCCTCCATTGCTTCAATTCCACGCATCGCCATCTCTTCTGCATCTCCGGTATCTTCAAGTCCCATTACCCGCACTGCAAATTTGTGGAAACGCTCTGGAATTTCTCTATAGACATATCTGGCCCAGCTTCCCCAAAGTGCTGCAAGTCCTGCTCCATGTGCCACATCATACATACCGCCAAGTTCATGTTCCAGTGCATGTGTTGCAAAATCATTTCCACCGTTTCCACATCCGGTTAAGCCGTTATGAGAAAGACTTCCTGCCCACATTACTTCAGCTCTGGCATTGTAATCTTTTGGATTTTCTTTTAAGATCTTTGTATTTTCAATCACTGTACGCATCAATGCTTCGGCAATGCTGTCTGTCAGCTCCATATTTTCCCCTTTGGTAAAATAACGCTCCATTGTATGCATTAAAATGTCGGTGCATCCGCATGCAGTCTGATAATCCGGCAGCGTCATAGTCAGTTCCGGATTCATAATCGCAAACTTCGGACGGCAGTATTCACTGTGATATCCGGTTTTAATCCATCCATCTTCATTTGTGATAACAGAAGAATCACTCATCTCACTTCCTGTTGCTGAAATGGTTAAAATAACACCGATTGGCAGACAGCCTGCCGCACTTCTTTTATGAGAATAAAAATCCCATACATCACCACCATTTGCAACTCCATATCCGATTGCCTTTGCAGAGTCAATGACACTTCCTCCGCCGACTGCCAGGATAAAATCAACACCTTCTTTTTTGCATAGTTCAATTCCTTCCTTTACAAGCGAAAGTCTTGGATTCGGAACCACTCCGCCCAGTTCTGTATATGCAAGGTTTTCTTTTTCCAATGCCTGTTTTACGCGGTCTAACAATCCCGTCCGTTTTACACTTCCACTTCCGTAATGAATCAAAACTTTTTTACAGTTTTGTGCCTTTACAAGTTCTCCTGTCTTTTCTTCTGTGTCTTTTCCAAATACTACCTGTGTGGGTGCATAATAATTAAAGTGAAACATCCTCTGATCCTCCTGTTATTTTCTTACTTTTTGAGTTATTATAAGTATAATACCTGTGTTTTCAGAATACAAGTTGACTTTACATTTCTATTGTGATAATCTTTTTACGATTTAAGTAGAAACAATACGGGAGCTTGTGTGACAGGCTGAGAGGAAGATATTAGCTTCGACCGCACCTGATTTGGATAATACCAGCGTAGGAAATCATAAGAATTTATAATTTTAACCATATCTGCTCCGGATTTCCAAATCCAGGGCATTTTTACTTTATTCAAAAAATTTTTATAAATAAAGAAAGGATACGCTTTATGAAAACAGAACATTCTCACTTACTTCGCATGGTTATGCTTGCCATGTTAGTTGCCATCGGTGTTGTCATCTCTCCGATTCTAAGAATCGAAGGAATGTGTCCGACTGCACATTTTATTAACATTGTCTGCTCCGTGCTTCTTGGACCTTGGTATTCCCTTCTATGCGCAACTTTAATCGGAATCATCCGTATGATGATGATGGGAATTCCTCCGCTTGCCTTAACCGGAGCCGTATTTGGAGCATTTTTATCCGGTGTCTTTTATCGGGCTTCCGGTGGTAAAATCATCTGCGCTGTCTTAGGTGAAATCTTTGGAACCGGAATTATCGGTTCTCTGGTTTCTTACCCTGTTATGGCAATTCTTATGGGAAGAGGCGGTTTAACCGCATTTTACTATACCCCAATGTTTTTAGCTGCTACGACAATGGGCGGAACAGTTGCCTGGTTCTTCTTAAAAACCTTAAGTCAGGCAGGTGTTCTTGCCGAGTTTCAAAGAAATCTTGGAGCAAAAGTTTATGATAAAAAAGTTAGAAAATCTAAAAGAACAAAATCGACTCACTAAACCCCTGATTCACTGCATTACCAATCCAATTTCCATCCATGACTGTGCAAATATTGTTCTTGCCTCCGGCGCACGCCCGATTATGGCAGAACACCCGCTTGAAGTCGCTGAAATTACAAGCACCGCACAGGTTCTTGCTTTAAATCTTGGAAATATTACCGATGCAAGAATGGAAGCCATGCCGATTGCATTAAAGACTGCGGTACAAAAAGAAATTCCGGTGCTTCTTGACCTTGTCGGCACTGCATGCAGTACGCTTCGAAAAAATTTTGCAAAAGAATTACTGGAAATTCATGTTCCTTCTGTTTTAAAGGGAAATATGTCAGAACTGCTTGCCATGATAGAGGAAGAATCCCACGCTGTCGGAATCGACGCCGGAGAAAAAGATTCCATCACCGACGAAAATCGAAATAGACTGACCAAACTCTTTCGGAAAAAAGCCGATGAATGGAATACAGTTTTTCTCATCACCGGAAAAGAAGACATGATTGTATCAAAATATGAGTGTTTCTTTGTCCAAAATGGTTCACCCGCTATGGCAAATATTACTGGAACCGGCTGTATGCTTGGGATGGTCTGTGCTTCCTATCTTGCTTCTGCCTCAAATGCTTTTAACGCTGCTCTGACTTCGACTGTTGAATTTGGAATTGCCGGAGAACTCGCTGCGAAAAAGACAATGGCTCCTGGGTCTTTTCAGGTTCAGCTATTGGATTCCTTCTATCAGTTGACCGAAGCAAAACGAGATTCACTTGCAAAAACAATCGTGTATTAATAAAAAGAGGAGACTTTTGGTCTCCTCGAATAATGATTACAGCTCTATTTTCCGATCTTTGAAATAATATTCCTTGTCATGCTCATTGATTTCTCTTATCACCTTACACGGTATTCCATAAGCAACCACATTTGCCGGAATATCTTTGGTTACTACACTTCCGGCACCAATTACTGTATTGTCTCCAATTGTTACTCCCGGCATTACACAGACACCGCTCCCAAGCCAGCAGTTTCTTCCGATATGAATTGGCATATTATACTGATAAGCTGCTTGCGAAGTTCCGGTAAAATCGGATGTCCCGCTGTCGCAAGTGTAACATTTGGTCCAAACATGGTATAATCTCCAACATAGATATGGGTGTCATCTACTGCAGTAAAGTTAAAATTTGCATACACATTATTTCCAAAATGAACATGACGACCACCAAAGTTTGCATGAAATGGTGGTTCAATATAACAGTTTTCGCCAAGTTCCGCAAACATCTCTTTTAACATCTGCTGACGTTTTTCTCCCTCTGACGGGCGGGTCTGATTAAACTCATACAAGCGTTCCTGACATTTTTCCTGTTCTTTTAAGATTTCCTCGTCCCCTGGAAGATACAATTCTCCTGTATGCATCTTATCTTTCATTGCCATAAAAAATCTGTCCTTTCGTTTATCTGCTTTTATTATAAGAGAACGGCATACAAAAAACAATTTATTTCTCTTTTATTTTTCTGCTGTTAAAATCTCGCACAGTGCTCCAAACATTGCCGGCTCTAATTCCATTGAGCTAATGTTGCAATCGCTCCTTTTTGCTGTTCTTTGATAAGATTATACAAATCTGATTTTAAATTATAAGAAATCTGTGCTTTTTCTAAAATCTCATAAGCTTCCTGGGCAAGGTCTGCCAAACTTTCTTCGACTGGATTTTCAAATACTACTTTTATCTCTGCATTTACCGGCACTTCTGTTATTTCTATACACATACCATTTTTCTCTACTGTTGCTTTATATGCCGTCTCTTTTCCATCTACCAGCACGCTTACTGTATTTTTCTTCATTTTTACAAAATCCAATTTCCAGCATCGTTTTTCTGGAAGTACCTTGGTATTTCCCTGTGGACTGTGAATGATAAAGCAGTCTTTCCCTTCTTCCTGTGCTTTTTCCAGCTTTGTTTCTACCCAGCTTTCTTCTACACAGTCTCCTTCATCTTCCCATAACGTAAAACTTCCAGTCTTTCCAGGGAAAATTTTTATTTCCAAAGATTTTGGATTATCCGTGTCATTATCAAATACTTCCATATTTTTCAGTGGAACAATTGCACCTTCTCTTGCCAGTACCGGAATTTCTTCGATTCCACGGAACAACTGAACCATACGTCCACCCTCATATTTTCTTCCATTAAAAAAGTCATACCAGACTCCGGACGGAAGCCATGTCTTTGCTTTTCCAAGCTGAGTTTTTGTATCTATTTTCTCTGTAATCGGAGAAACCATAAGTTCACTGCCAAAATAATAATTATTCGGTACCTGATAAGCTTCTTCTCTCTCCGGCTCTAAATAATACATTGGCATAACAAGCGGTTTGCCCTCTTTATTGGCACAGTAATTCATGGTATACAGATACGGAACAAGCGCATGTCGCAGTTTTAAGAACGCTTTCATAACAGATTCTACAATCTTATTATATTTCCATGGCTCTTTTCCATTAAACGGATTATCCGTACTATGCAGACGGTTAATCGGAGAAAATACACCAAGCTGTACCCATCTTGCGGTCAGTTCATCATCACGATATCCCATCATATGACCTCCGATATCATGACTCCACCAGCCATAACCAATATTGCTCGCATTTGCTGTAAAATACGGCTGAAACTGAAGACTTTCCCAGGTAATCACCGTATCCCCTGAAAATCCAATCGGATAACGGTGGCTTCCAGGTCCTGCATATCTGGAAAATGTCAGCGGTCTTGTGCCTTTCCATTTATTATCCAAATAATGATAATGATTGAGCATCCACAACGGGTCAAGTCCCGGAACTTTGTTACCGTTCCCTGCTGCCAGTCTACCCACCAGAAATCAACACCCTCTTCTTCCATCGGATGATGTAATTCTTCAAAATATACTTCCATAAATTTCGGGTCTGTCACATCAAACAATACCGGTTCTTTCTTTTCCGGATCCATTCCCATCTTTGTTGCAACTCTCTCATAAGCATCCTCATAAGCACGGATTCCATCTGCCGGATGTACATTTAATGTAATTTTCATGTGATGCTCATGCAGCCATCCATAAATTCCTTCGGATTTGGGAAAAATTTCTTATTCCAGGTATAGCCTGTCCAGCCACTTCCATAAATCGGGTCTACATCATCTACCAGATGCCAGTCCATATCCACAACCGCCACGGAAAATGGAATTTCTTCTCTTTCAAACCGCTCAATTAATTCTTTATATTCGGTTTCTGTATAGCGATGATAACGACTCCACCAGTTTCCAAATGTATATCTTGGAAGTAATGGTGTCTCTCCACATAAATAATAGAAATCTTTCAGACATTCCAGATAACGGTGTCCATATCCAAAGAAATAAATATCTTTCTTGTTTCCGACTCTAGGCTCCACTGTTCCATCTGACTTCAATGCCATTGTCTTAGAATCATCAATTAAGGAAAATCCATTTTTTGATAAAATTCCATGTTCTAATGGAATGGCTCCATCTGCTTCATCTAACGTACGAGCAGTTCCAAGCAAATCTCTTGGGGCTTCTCCATAATGCCACACTCTTTCATTGGATTTTCCTCCGGCTACACGAATCATTAAGCCTCCCGGAGTAAACTCTTTCTTATCATAATGAATTTCTAAATCTTTTGTGTAAATATGAAGTTCGCCATTTACATCACTTACTTTAAATTCTGTCGGTGCAAAATCACGATTCACTACCATCTGTGTCGGACGGTCTTCAAATTCTCCATTTTCACTATATTCTAAGCGTACTAACGCAGTGGTCAACATTGAAATTCGATAATGTTCACCGCTTACTACATTTGCCGCACAGCACATTGGATTTCCATTTAATACATATTTTTCCAATCCCATTTTCATTCGCTCCTTATTATTTAAACCTTTTTCGTTTAAGTTTATTATAATGCAATTTTTTTTAAGATGCTTTCAAAAATTTTACTTAAAACTTTACTATTTTGACTTTTTTATTCTATTATATATTTTCCAGTCAACTACTCGTCACCTAAAGGCAGTGAGTTTCCACTTGCAACACGCAAAAAATTTTTTATTTATGAATCAAAAAAGAGATTTATACAAACGAATGTATAAATCCCTTTTCTATCTCTCAATCTATGTATTTTTCTTACTCTACAATACGTCTGACTGCAATGTATGGTCTGTAAAGCGCATTAGATGAATATTTAATTCCGCCCTGTGGATATGGTTTGCTGTTGGAAGCATGTACAATTCCGCCGTCTCCGGTAAGGATTGCTACATGTCCGGAATATACAATGATATCTCCGGCACGGGATTCAGAATAGGTAATTCCTCTTCCTGAACCAGCCTGTGCATCACTGGTACGTGGCAGGCTGTATCCAAAGTGTGCAAATACCTGCTGTACAAATCCAGAACAGTCAATTCCGTTTGTTAAGCTGTTTCCACCATAGACATACGGATTTCCGATAAACTGGCTTGCATAAGAAACGACTGCATCTCCACTTGCACTGGAAGTACTTCCTGAAGAAGTTGTAGTCTCTTCTTCATAAGTTTCATCTACTGTAGTATTTTCTTCCGGTACAATTGTTGTTTCAGTTGTTGTATTAGAAGCACCTGTATTAGAGGACTGGCTTCCAGAAGCACTGCTTGTATTAGAAGAGCTGTTGCTCTTACTTGTACTTGCAGCTTTCTTTGCAGCCTCTGCTTTTGCTGCTGCGGCAGCTTCTGCGGCTTTCTTCTTAGCAGCTTCTTCGGCAGCTTTTGCTTCAGCGGCTTTTCTTGCCTCTTCTGCTTTTCTTGCTTCTTCTTCCTGTATTTTCTTCAGTTCTGCATTCTGCTGTTCAATTAATTTTCTATATTCAGCAGCCTGAGCTTTTACTTCAGAAATCTGATTTTCATAGTCAGAAGCTGTTGCTTTTTTCTTTTCCAGTTCGTTTTCCAGATTTTCCTGCTGCTCTTCCTGAGCCTGTTTCATCTGTTCTAACTCGCCTTTTTCTTCTTCTAACTGATTTCCAAGAGATGTTACCTGTTCTACAACATTTTTCATTTTAGAGAGTTCATCTCTGTCAAACTGATACATCTTTTCTGTGTACTCTGCTTTACTTAATAAGTCTGTGATATTGCTGGACTCTAAAAGCATCTGTGCCCATGCACCACTTCCACCATTCTCATAAAGATACTGAATTCTTTTTTTCATGGCTGCGTACTGTTCATCACGCTCTGCTTCAGATTCTGCAAGTTTTTCTTTTGTTTCTTCTATAGAATCTTCTTTATCTGAAATCTCACCTTTTAAGATTTCAATTTCTGCCAGTGTTTTTACCAGACTCTGGTCAAGAGAATTAATTTCTCCTAATAATTCTTCTTTCTGTTGTTCCAGTTCTGCTTCTTTGCTTTCCGCTGCAGATAATTTACTTTCTGTATTTGCTTTTTCAGTCTGAACTTCCTCTTTTCTGGATGCAGCTACCGGCATAACCTGTGTGACTGCAAGAGCAAAAATAAGACTGAGACAAAGAAATCTTTTTTTTCATATATATTATGTACCTCACATTTTCTTTCTGAGACAATATTACCTTGAACATGATATCACAAAATTATTACATTAGCAAGCATAACTTTAAATTTTTGTAACAAATAAGAGGTCCTGTACAATTTTGTACAAGACCCCTTTTGTCTTTTGTTCGCTTTTTAATTCTCTTAAAGTAAGATTACTCTACAATTCTTCTGATTGCTATGTATGGACGATACAGTGCGTTAGATGAATACTTAATTCCACCCTGTGGATATGGTGCACTGTTAGAAGCATGTACAATTCCACCGTCTCCTGTAAGAATTGCTACATGTCCGGAATATACAATGATATCTCCGGCACGGGATTCGGAATAAGAAATTCCTCTTCCTGCTCCTGCCTGAGCATCGCTGACACGTGGTAAACTGTATCCAAAGTGTGCAAATACCTGCTGTACAAATCCAGAACAGTCAATTCCGTTTGTTAAGCTGTTTCCACCATAAACATACGGATTTCCAATAAACTGGCTTGCATAAGCAACGACTGCTTCTCCAGTTGCACTGGAAGTACTGCTTGAACTGTTATCTGTTGTACTGGAGCTGTCATCAGATACATCTTCAGAATAATTGCTGTCATTATCGGATGTATCGTTAGATGCATCATTTGTTGTGTCATTTGTTGTGTCATTAGATGCATCATCATTTGAAGTATCTTCAGAAACATTGCTGTTATCTGTTGTATCTTCGGAAGCACTGTTACTGCTGTTGTCTGTTGTATCTTCGGAAGCACTGTTACTGCTGTTGTCTGTTGTATCTTCGGAAACATTATTGTTACTGTTATCTGTTGTATCTTCGGATTTTGTACTTGTCTGTTCTGCTTTTGTGCTTTCAGCTGCTGCTTTTTCTTCCGCAGCTTTTGCTTCGGCTGCTGCCTGTTCTTTTGCTGCTTTCTCTTTCGCTGCTTTTTCTGCTGCCGCTTTTTCTGCAGCCTTTCTTGCTTCTTCTGCTGCTTTTGCTTCTTCTTCCTGAATCTTCTTCAGTTCTGCATTCTGCTGTTCAATCAGGTTTTTGTATTCCTGAGCCTGAGCCTGTACATTTGCAATCTGAGTTTCGTAATCGGAAGCTTCTGCTTTCTTCTGATCCATCTGCGTCTGCAGAGAACTCTGCTGTTCTTCCTGAGCCTGTTTCATATCTTCAAGCTCTGCTTTTTCCTGTGTAAGCTGTTCTCCAAGCTGTGTAACTTCTGTTACAACATCTTTCATCTTCTGCAGTTCATCGCGGTCATACTGATACATTTTTTCAGTATACTCGGCTTTATCAAACATATCCGTAATACTTCCGGATTCCAGAATCATCTGTGCCCAGGCATTACTGCCACCGTTTTCATACAGATACTGTATTCTTTTCTTCATAGATGCATACTGTTTATCTTTCTCAGCCTGTGCATCCTCTAATTTCTGTTTTGTATCTTCAATTGCAGATTCCTTGTCAGAAATTTCTCCGTTTAAGATTTCAATCTGAGCCATCGTCTGTACCAGACTCTGATCCAGAGAATCAATTTCTCCAAGTAATGCATTTTTTTCTGATTCTAATTCATCGGCCTTACTTTCTGCCGCAGATAATTTACTTTCTGTTGCTGCTTTCTCAGCCTGTACCTCATCTTTTCTTGCTGCTGCAACTGGAAAAGTAAGAGATGCTGACATCGCTAAAACTAAGCTAAGAGCTATAATTCGTTTTTTCACTTCTTTACCTCTCTCCTTTTTTTGTGCTTCACTGTTGTCCATAATAGCACACTTCTTTTAAAGATGCAAGCTTTTTTCATTTTTTATTAATTTTCATGTTATATTTTGTAACATTTTATTAATATTTAACTCCTTTTCTTGTGCTTATTTTTTTAGACAACCTTACTCTTTTTTGTTGTCTTCACAACGTTTTTTATGGTATTATAAACTCATCATAAAAGGGGGGTTCTTGCGTGAACATAAAAAAGAAATTAAATGAAATCATCTACACAATCTCACGCTACACGGAAATATTTCTATCTCTCATTATTCTGACCGTGATTGTTCTACTGATTATTCCCGTCGTATATGATTTTGTACAACATCCTCTGCTTGAAATCACGGCTCACGATTTCACCACATTTCTGGGGAATGTCCTCACCTTACTCATCGGTGTAGAGTTTGTAAAAATGCTTGCAAAACACACTGCCGAAACGCTTCTCGAAGTACTGATGTTCGCTCTTGCACGACAGATGGTCGTCGTCCACGAAACCATGGTGGATACGCTTATCGGAATTGTTGCGCTTGGAGCAATTTTTGCAATTCGTAAGTATTTATTACTGAAAACTCCGGACAAGCAGAAAATCTATGACAAGCTTTAAAAAGAATCTCGCTTGCGAGATTCTCCGCCTGCGGCGGATCGCTTTTGCGACAGATTTCCTCACCGCCGCAGTGCGCTCCCTGCGGAGTGTTTTTATTTCATAGGATGCAATTTCCTATGAAACAAAAAGCCACCCTGCCTTAGGGTGGTTTTTTATTCATAAGCTCTCATTCCCGGAAACAAAACACCATCTCCGTCAGGATGAGATTTTGCCCGCATCTGTCTTTCTGTCAGCATATAATACTGATATCTTCTTCCATTTTCTCCCTCTCTCAAATCCCAGGTAACGTCGCAGAAAAAGTGCTGATCTCCGTCTCCTAATTTGACTACATTCCATGCATGAGTTTTAGAAGCATAGCCAAAACATTCAATCTGGAGCTGTCTGAGCAAGTAAAGGAATGTTACTGAAATTCCTTCGCAGACACCGACACGATTCAATAATGTTTCCAGCGTGTAAGAAGCATAAGGATAAGAATTATCATTCTGATATTTCTTGTTTGTATACGTCAAATTTAAAGTAAGAAAATCATAGACGGCACGAACCATCTCTGCTTCCGTCATTCCTTTTGTAATAGTCTCCTCCAAAATATCTTTTGCCATTGCCGACATCTGATTCATTTTTCTTCGAATCAACTCCCTGTCGGTATAATGATAACTTAGTTCAAAGGAAACAACTATTCCGTCCTCATTTTGCTGAATCCGTTTTATTTCATACTGATTCCAATAGAAAAATTCTGGAAAATCCAATGCAATCGCTAAAAAGATAGCAGACCAGTCTCTTCTTGTCATAACGGTGCATGGGATAACCTCTTTTTCTAATCTGGAAATCATTTTTACGAACTGCCAGTAAAGCTCCTGCTGTCTTCCTGTTAACTGATTGACACAGCGCAATGAAGTGCTGTGCTCCATCCTATCAATTTTTACAATTTCCTCCGCCATTTTTTGCTCCTTTCATCCCCTGTTTTTTTAATATACCAAATATATACTCTCAAAGTCTTTCCTGCATTTTTTTACTCCAAATTCATTTTTTCACTCCAAGTTTAGCTTAAATCCAACATGACATCTACTTTCTGATTCATTCCTTTTTCTAATGCTTTTACCTGAATTTTGTCTGCTGTTTCCATAATCAGTTCCACTTCAATAGTCGTATATTTTGCAAGTGGTTTTTTACTTCTTAAGAGACAGGTTCCAACTTCCTGTGCACCTTCCAATTTCATTTTTGTACTGATACTGCCACTTGAATACAGATGCAGTGCAACTTTTGTCTGTTTCTCATAAGCAGTTTTTACGTTTGTTTTAATATGTACCGGAAGCTCCATATTTTTGAAAATCAAGTTTTCGACGTGATAACTTTTTGTTCCTGCACCAGAACCATCTAAAATTCTAAGACCAAGTGTCTCATTCGACACCTGCTTCATTTTCGGGATTTTGGAATGACTACCTGACTGATTTTCTGAATAAATCAAGCCTTTCATAATCCCTTTTTCCAACATGTAAGCATAGACTGCATCCCCAAGTGCTACGGCTTCTTTTGATTTGTAAGAGATACAATTGTTTCCATACATCTTTTTAAATTCATTCACAAAGTATGGATTTACATTACTTCCCCCTACTAAAAGAGTCAGGTCTGCACTCACTCCTTTTTCTTTTTCCACCTTTGCCAGACGTTCCAAGACAGGCATTAATTTTACCTGCATCAATTTTTCACAAAGCTTATGGTAATCTGCTTTTGAGATTCCGATTTCAACCTGTTTATTATATTTTGGAGTGTAAAGAATAATACTATCGTACTCTTTTCCTGGGGCAGACATACGGATTTTACATTCTTCACAACGGTTTCTTAACACCTGAAATGCCTCTTTATCCCCAGAGAGATCGATTCCATTCGCTTTTAACTGTGCTGTAAAATACGCCATCATCAGATAATCGATATCGTCTCCTCCTGCTTTTACTCCATCCACTGCCAGCACTTTAATCTGACGTTTTGAGGCAGATAACAGAGCCACATCAAATGTACCTGCACCCAAATCAATGATTCTTAAATTGAGCGGTTTCTCAGATAACTTGTCTGGATACAGATATGCAAGTGCACAAGCCTCCGGTTCTGTGATCATACCAGCCACCTTCATTCCTGCACTCTGCGCTGCTCTGCGCACAAATTCCTTTTGTTTTAGATTAAAAGAAGCCGGATAAGAAACAACACATTTATCTGTACGATAATTCAGTTTTCCATCAGGATCCATTCTGGTCTTTGTATTTCTTTTCAAGTACTGAAATAATACTTTATGAGCGTCCAAAATCGAGAAACGTACCCCTTCACGGCTGATTGCAAATCCATTATTTTCCGTGCCAATCAATGATTTCATAGATAAAACAACCGGCTCAAGCATGGCTCTTTCCTTGGCACTGCGTCCCACATCTGAAAATTCTAATGGTTCTCTTAAGAGAACAGCAGAAGGGGTGCTGTTCACTCCCTCTTCATTTTCAATTACTAAAGGTTTTTCAATTTTCGTGTTATAGACTCCTACTACGCTGTTATTCGTACCAAAGTCAATTCCTATCGTTTTCGCTGCGTATTCTTCAAACATCGTCAGTCTCCTCCTGTATATTTATATCCTGCCACCATTTCTTTTAACAAAATCTTTCCATGATATTCATAACCATTTCTAATTGATTTTGCAATTCTGGCATGTTTCTCTTCTTCCTCTGTCTCCACAATATCAATTACTTCATGAATTTTTGAATCAAAAGCAGAATTTTCCTTTGTTGTATGAATTTTAACCCCCATCTCTTCGAAAATAGAGTCAAGCCGTTTAAAAATCAGATGACTCTGTTCTTCCTGTTCATTTGCGGTCAGATAAGAGGCTACATCTTCTCTCCATAAAGCAAGCTCTCTTAAAAACTTTTCGAAATCTTCCCCTTCTCTCTGCTTCGCATTTAAAAGTCCGATAAATTCCTGCAATATTTCACTCTGACTTTCGATTTTACGATTCTGTGAGTCTATTTTTTCATTCATTTTCTTTAACAGATTTTCCATCTGACGATACTGGATTCTTTTATTCATCTTCATCCTCCTCTGTGTTGTCAAACTTAGTCAAGTGGATATTCGCAATCCGCTTCGCTACTTGCTCATAACCAAATAGCTGCTACGCAGCTTATCAGAAGGGGCTTGCCCCCTCCTGATACAAGCAGGTCCCCACCCCTGCTTATTGCTTTTCGCAATTGAAGCAG
>ENA-OQCN01000257-OQCN01000257.1-human-gut-metagenome-genome-assembly--contig:-NODE-257-length-27840-cov-3.612961_pt1 | contig 27840 bp, 45 predicted proteins | sample MGYA00242497_ERZ504576 | MGnify/ENA primary metagenome ERZ504576 (study PRJEB26092, sample SAMD00036296) | human gut metagenome | host: Homo sapiens | study: EMG produced TPA metagenomics assembly of...
AGGTTACAGCAACAAAACGAGTACATATAAAATTTCATATGAGTACCTACCACCTTGCCGATGAAGATGTAATCTATCCATATGTGGTACATTATCAGTATAAAGTTAAAGGTGAAACCTATAATGGAAAGTCGCAGTGGTTTTGGTTCAATCCATGTATTCCGAAAGGGGCACCAATAAAAATTCTAGTAGACCCAAAGAATCCGGCCCGAAGTACAGTTCTCAAACCAGAAAGCTAAAGATGGCTTTCAATCGAGGTAAAACAAAAAGTTTATCCTTATAGCGTGTTTATTTAAAAGAAGATTGCGATTGTGCTACAAATTTTCAGGAAGTTTATGTGCATCTATACGATTTTGAAAAAATTTGTGGACAGATGAAATAAAGCAGGCTTAAAATTCGTTATTCAAACAGAGAAGCCAATAATCATGATACCATTGATGTGATTCTTATAACTGCAATCGATCAGAAAAATGTGACGTTCGGATAATTCAAATAGAGCTCTGATGAAGAGGTGATTAAAATGACGAAATCAAGTAAGAAATTGACTGCCTTTGGTATGGCTTTGATCGTAGCGATTCTTATAGGCGGTTTCCTGTTGCATCCGTGGGGGAGGACAAAATCGGAACTTACTGTAACAAAGGTGGATTTAAGCAATAATTCTATCTATGCAACTGCTCCCAATCAACTGTACGGTACAAATAATTACTATCTCATTCAGGGAGCTTCGAAATACTTAAAAGGAAATATTCAGCTATCGCAAATTGAAGAAGGCGAAAAGATTGTGGTAGATTCCAATGGAAAGGTTTTGTTATCCGATCCGTATCAGTTTGATTCGATATACAGTATTCGGTTACAGTAATCCTATTTTCATGCCCTAAATAATGAAATGAATATAAATGCTTTTGAGAATTATTATGGAAGAGATAATTGTTGAACCACATATTGGAATTGGACAATTAAAATTAGGTATGGCACCAGATGAGCTAGAAAAAACTCTTCTGCAAATGAAGAAACAATGGTCGAATTCTTCTAATGAAGCAATGCAAATGGAACGCTGTGCGGAAACCGATGACCCTAATTTGATAACCGGACGATATATGGATAATGATTCGTTCTTTCTGGTGCAGTATCGGAACGGAAAAGCTACTGAAATCGGCATCCAGCGTGATTTGTCTAAAGTGGCATCAATAAAATTGTTCGGGATGGATATGTTTAATACAGCCGCCGAGTGTATTATTGATAGCTTAATGAAAAAGGACAACGTTATTTGCAACGAAAAGGACTTGCAACTGGGAACGGAATATATTTTTCCAAAAATTGGAGTCCGACTCTGGAGAGAGCGAGCATTTCATCCCAAATTGTTGAAAGACCCGTTATACATGGAAGAAATGCAGGCTGTATTAGAAGACGAATATCAGTATCAGTACTTCCAGATGGTTACTGTGATGGGTTGAATTGCTAACGATCAATGGGATTTGATATAACTTTTCCGCTTGTAGTGCATAGCAACAAACACAGCTATCTGGTAATACGGGTGAACTAATTTGAAGTATTTTATTGACGAAGATCAAAGAAAAGCCTCACACAGCAGCTGCTATTTGGAATTTCAACAAGGGCAGTATCACGACAAGTGCTGGCTTGACACATCTATTAGCATCAGTGATGAAATATGGAATAGCCGCCATGTTTCAGATCTGATTCTTGAAGTAATTCCAGAGTTTGATTTTTATGGAATAACAATCGTTACGAAGGTACAATGGGATAATATTTTGACAAAAAGTCAATCGGATGGATGTACTTGCAAAGAGATTATTGCAGAAGCAGCCCCTTGGGCGGTAAAGTGTTTTGAAACGAATGATGTGTTCACTATCATAGGGCTGTGAGTCGAAATTTCTCAGTGAATAATAGTGATGTACAAAGGAGAGTGTAACATGAGAAAAATTCTTACAGCAGTCATATCGGTAAGCATATTTATCATTGGAATTTTGCTTATACTTTGTGCGGATACTAATTTTTTATGGTATGCCTTTAATCAAAATGTTCGCCTTACAGTAGTTGCAGGGATTCTCATTGCACTTGTTGGTGGCGTTGGCGTGATAATGAATCTTTGGTATATTCTAAAAGAATTGTACAGTGAATAGTTTATTGGAGGCTGGACTTCCAGTCTACCATGGTCACAGCCGAGTGAGAGATAATGCTCAATTTTACCACCCAGCACCAGTTGTGCATACTCCAAGGATTTATTATAACGAATAAATATTCCGCGCTTTAAACAATTTAACGGCAAATATATTGTGTAATATGGAGAATTTTAAATGCTGTTTCGCCTTTGGTTGACTTGCAACGCAAAATACGTTACAATGATTTCGAGGTGATAACCATGGAAAAACGATGACACTCAATCTTCGTGTCAACCCTACCGTCAAGCAGCAAGCCGAAGATGTACTGAAGCAGCTCGGCATCCCGATGGCAACCGCCATTGATATGTACCTGCGCCAGATCACCCTGACTGGCGGCATTCCCTTTTCGCTGTCCCTGCCGAAGCTCCTGCGCTCTGAACGCTGACACCATGACCGATGACCAGCTCCATGCAGCCTTGCAGGTAGGCATCAAGGAGATTCAGAACGGTGCTACCGTGGATGCTGCAAGCGCATTCGCACAGTTCAGGGAACAGCACCGATGAAGCAGTATGACGTAAAAATCTCCCATGCAGCCCTCAGCGATATGGGGCAGATTTACAGCTATATTGCTGACCGTCTGCTGGAGCCTGACACGGCTATGGGACAGTATAATCGTATTGCAGAAGCCATCCAATCGCTGAACATCCTGCCGGAACGCTGCGCGCTGGTGGAAAGCGAGCCGGAGCGCACCCAAGGGCTGCGGCAGATGCTGGTGGATAACTACTCGGTGTTCTACATTGTGGGCGAGGATACCGTGTCGGTGGCCCGTGTGCTGTACAGTGCATCCGACCTTGTGCGCCGTCTGCGGAAAATGAAGTAAGGAGGTGCAGCCATGACTGCCGTGATTTACGCCCGCTATTCCAGCGATAATCAGCGCGAAGAATCCATCGAAGGGCAGATTCGTGAATGTACGGCTTATGCCGAAAAGAACGGCATTACCGTGGTCAAACACTACATTGACCGCGCCCTTTCCGCAAAAACCGACAACCGCCCGGATTTCCAGCAGATGATCAAGGACAGCGAAAAACGGCTGTTTGACATCGTGCTGGTCTGGAAGCTTGACCGTTTTGCCCGAAACCGCTATGATTCGGCCCACTATGAGTACCAGTTGGAACGAAATCATGTCAAGCTGGTATCTGCCACGGAGCCTATCTCTGACAGCCCCGCGGGTATCATGGTCAAGAGTATGCTCACCGGCATGGCTGAATACTACTCGGCAGAACTTTCTGAAAAAGTTGTGCGCGGCATGACCGAGAATGTTCTGAAGGGGAAGTACAACGGCGGCACGATTCCCATTGGTTTTAAGGTGGATGAGGAGAAGTTCTTTCAAGTCGACCCGCTGAAAGCTCCCTTTGTGGTAGAAGCCTTTCAGCGTTATAACGATGGTGCGACCATGAAGGAACTGATGAACTGGCTGAATGACAGTGGCGTGACCACCAACCGCAACCAGAAGTTCACCTATAACAGTGTTCAGACGCTGCTGACGAACAAACGGTACATCGGAGAAAACCACTTCAAGGACATTGTGATGCCCGACAGCATCCCGGCCATCGTGGACAAGGACTTGTTTGAAGAAGTGCAGCAAAAAATCAAGAAGAACAGCCGCGCTCCTGCCCGTCACAAGGCCGAGGACGATTACTTGCTCACCACCAAGCTGTTCTGCGGAATGTGCGGCGCGATGATGTTCGGCGAGTGCGGCACGGGTCGGAACAAAGTTGTTCATCATTATTATAAGTGCGCCACCGCGAAGCGTTTCAAGACCTGCAAGAAAAAGACCGTCCGTAAAGAGTGGCTGGAAGATTTGGTCATAGCTGAAACCATGAAGTTGATTCAGGACGATGCCGTGATTGACGCCATCGTTGCGGAAGTGATGGAGTTGCAGGATCAGGAAAACACCACTCTCCCTTTGCTGGAAAAGCAGATGCGCGAGGTAGAGAACGGCATTGAAAATATGCTGAACGCCATTCAAGCAGGTGTGCTGACCAACTCCACCAAATTACGTTTGGAAAAGCTGGAAGCCCAGCAGAAAGAGCTTGAGATTCGGATTGCCGAAGAAAAAATCGCTCGGCCACGGTTGAGCGAAAATCAGGTTCGGTTCTGGCTGACCCGGTTCCGCAAGATCGACCCGAACGTGAAAAGCCACCGGGAAACGCTTATCAATACATTCGTGAATGCTGTTTATCTCTATGATGAAAAAGTTTTGATTACATTCAACTACGAAGACGGCACAAAAACCATCACTTTCGATGAAATCGCCGCCAAAGATGCCCCAGAGGGCAATGGTTCGGATTTGGGTTGCTTCGCTCCACCAAAAAAGCTCAGCGTACAAAAATACGCTGGGCTTTTTGTTTTATAAAAGACTGAAGTTTCACTTTCTAGGTGGATTCGAACAGCATCGGCCGCCGCTATACGTCCCGGCGGCAAAAAGGCCTGCGGGGCCTTTTTAGATGCGCGGCTTGCGTAATCCACCCGCGCCCACCAAGAACTCCAGTGTTGTAATGACACTGGAGTTTCTGTTTTATCCGGAAGTTTGTAAAGCGCCGCAAGGGTGGATTCGAACAGCAGCGGAGCCGACCACCGCCTGCGGCGGAAACAGGGAGGCGAGGCTGGGGCAGCGCTCCGATTTTTCAAGGCCCAGCCAAGGGGTTGCAGAAAAATCGGCAAGCGCAACTTGTAAGGCCCGCCGCTTCGCGTCCCGCCGGGCAAAAACAGCCGCCGCACGGAAAGCTCCATGCGGCGGCTGTTCTCATTTTGTTAAATCTTCAGGAAAAATTACTTCACGTACTCGACAGTGTACTCGAAGCCGTACTCTTCCTGCAGCTTCTTGACGGCAGGCTCGCAGTCCTCGATGAAGGTGGGAGCGTAGACGGAAGCGCCGTTGTGGGCCTTCTTGTAGTCCTCAACGATCTGCTGCAGCTTTGCCCAGCCCTCGTTGGCCTTTGCCTGGTCAACGCTGTCGGGGAAGTTGATGATGAATTCGCGGTGAGAAGGGATACGAGCTTTCATAATAGAATCTCCTTATGAAAAAATATGATTTCGAATTTATACAGAAACAGGAAAATGCCCTGAATCTTACAGTTGGTAAACAGTCCGGGCGTTCTGCGCTGTCTGGCGGAAGACTTCTTCCGGGCTGATGCCCTTGACGCTGGCGACATACTCGCGACGTACCGGATGAGGGAGCTGTCGCAGCGGATGCCGCGCACCGGCTCCGGGGCCATGTAGGGGCAGTCCGTCTCGAGGACGATCTGCTCCAAAGGCAGAGCCGCAATGGCCTTTGCCGCCCGTTTGGCACCCTTGAAGGTGCAGGCACCGCCGAAGCCGAAATACAGCCCCTGCCGGGCCAGCACACGGCGTCGTCCGCACTGCCGGAATAGCAGTGGACGATGCCCTTGGGACGGTATTTTTTCAGCAGGGCGTAGACGTCGGCGTGGGCGTTTCGGTCGTGGACGATGATGGGCTTGTCCAGCTCAAGCGCAAGGCGAATCTCCGCCTCAAACAGCGCCAGCTGTGCGTCCTTCGGCACGGGCCAGTGGTAGTCCAGCCCGCACTCGCCCACAGCGACCACTTTCGGGTCGTCGTAGTAGGGGGCAAGGGCTTTCATCTCAGCGGCCCAGTCGCCGCCAAAGACCGAGACAGTGGGGGCAGGGCCTTCCTCGCCGCAGTCCTCAGGGCCAGCAGGCTCTCGGGATGGATGCCGATGGCGGCATACACCCACGGATAGCGGTGAGCCAGCTCCAGCACCCGGGGCGCGTCCCCCGAGTGGGTGGCCTGCTCGCAGACGCCGACCACGCCCTTTTCGGGCAGGCTGTCCAGCAGAGCGAAGCGGTCAGCATCGAAGGCACGGGAGCTGTAGTGGGCGTGGGTGTCGAAAATCGGGCCGGTCATTGCTCCTCCTTCTTGGCGGGGGCTTTGTTCACCAGCCAGATGCCGACGCAGACGAACACCAGTGCGGCCAGATACTGCCAGCGGAACAGCGGTTCGCCGTTGAGCACAGCGCTCAGCAGCACGTTGACCACCGGGTTCACGAAGCCGAAGATGGCAATGCGGCTGACGGGGTTGTTCTTCATCAGCAAAGCCCAGAGCAGATAGCCGGCGCCGCAGATGAAGGCCAGATACAGCAGCACCAGAATGCCAAGCGGCGTCACACTGCCCAGACGCCCACCGAGAGCCGTACCCAGCACGAAAAGTGCTGCGCCGCCCACGAACAGGTTCAGGAAGCAGACCGCGAAGCTGTCCGCCTTTTTGGTGACGGACTTGTTCCACGGGCCGGACAGGGTGAAGACCACCGTTGCAAACAGCATACAGAAGACGCCCCAGCCGCTGCCGCCGCCGTGGTTGCAGTGTGCCGATGAGAACGCCCGCAAAGCCGACGGCGCAGCCCAGGGTCTTTGCCGGGGTCATCCGATCGGCATTGCCGTAGATGAAGTGGGCAAAGATGACGCCCAGAAAGCTCTGGGTGCTGTTCAGGATGCCGCCGAACGCACCGGTGAGCATCGCCACGGCGATGTAGTAGAAGGCGTACTGGGTCGTGGTCTGCCACAGGCCCAGTACACAGCACTCGGCAAAGACTTTCCCTTTCGGAAGGTGGGCATCCGGCTCTGGAGCAGGGTGCTGCCCAGCAGGACGAGCAGACTGCCCAGCATGAACCTTACACCGGCAAAGCAGAAGATGGACGCGGTGTTGGACGGATCAATCTCAAAGAGGCGGTAGCCCATCTTGATGAAGGGGAACGCACAGCCCCACAGCACATTGCAGAAGATGGCCAGCAGCACCGCAAACAGCGGTGTGCCGAAAATTTTGTCCAGCTTCTCGGCGCGGGAAAGAGTCATGTTGTTCTCCATCGCTCAGTGGATGCGCGCGCCACGGGGGTGTCGTCGCTGTAGAAGGGGATGGAGCAGCCGCCGTCGGCAGTGTCAGCGGCGAAGATCATGCCCTCGCTGACATACTTGCCTTCATCATCGGGCGGGGTGCCAGATTGCAGACGATGCCGAGCTTCTTGCCGATGAGGTCTTCCGGCTTGAACCACTTGGCGATGCCGGACAGGATGCAGCGCTCACGCTCGCCGTCAAAGACGGTCAGGTGGAGCAGCTTTTTGCTCTCCTTCAGGTTCTCACAGGCGCGGACCTCGGCCACGCGCAGCTCCACCTTGCAGAAGTCGTCATAGGAGATCTCTGCCTCGTGGGTGAAGTCCACATTGCTCTCCTCAGCGGGAGCAGCGGCCTTCTTCTCAGCCTCTTCCTTGGCCTTCTTAGCGGCCTCGGCAGCGGCCTTGCGCTTCTCGTCCTCTTCCTTCAGGTGGGCGATCTCCTTTGCCACGTCGATGCGGGGGAACAGTGCCTCGCCCTTGTGGACGGTGTAGCTCTCCTGAACGCCGTAAGCGGCCTTTTCCACGTCGATAGCGGAAGCGTCCAGACCCAGCTGCTCCATCATCTTGGGAGCGGTGGAGGGCAGGTAAGCGTTCAGCAGGATGCCGGCCACGCGCAGAGCCTCGCACAGATGGTACAGCACGCTCTCAAGGCGCTCCTTGTTGGCCTCATCCTTGGCCAGAGCCAGGGGGCCGTCTCGTCGATATACTTGTTGGCGCGCTGGATGACGGCAAAGATCTCCATCAGAGCCTGCGGGATGGTCAGGTTGTCCATGTCTGCCGTGACCTTGCCCAGCAGTTCGTTGGTCATGGTCTCCAGCTCGGTGTCGATGGCCTCGGTGCCAGCCACTTTGTGGACAGTGCCGCCGAAGTACTTCTCACACATGGCGACGGTGCGGCTCAGCAGGTTGCCAAGGTCATTTGCAAGGTCGCTGTTGATGCGGTTGATGAGGCCTCGTTGGTGAACGTACCGTCGTTGCCGAAGGGGATCTCACGCAGCAGGAAGTAGCGGATGGCGTCCACGCCATAGCGGTCGCAGAGGATGACGGGGTCAACGACATTGCCCACGGACTTGGACATCTTGCCGCCGTTCATCAGCAGCCAGCCGTGGCCGAACACCCGCTTGGGCAGCGGCAGATCCAGAGCCATCAGCATGGCGGGCCACAGGATGGTGTGGAAGCGGAGGATCTCCTTGCCCACCATGTGCAGGTCGGCAGGCCAGAACTTGCTGTACTCGTCGTACTTCTCGTTGCCGTAGCCCAGAGCGGAGATATAGTTGCTCAGAGCATCGACAGACGTACATGGTGTGCTTGGGGTCGAAAGGCACGGGAATGCCCACTTGACGGAGGTGCGGGAGACACAGGTGTCCTGCAGACCCTGCTTGATGAAGGCGATCATCTCGTTCTTGCGGCTCTCGGGCTGGATGAACTGGGGGTTCTCCTCGTAGAGCTTGAGCAGACGGTCGGCGTACTTGCCGGTCTTGAAGAAGTAGGCTTCCTCGTGGGCATCGTAGACCTCGCGGCCGCACTCGGGGCATTTGCCGTCCACCAGCTGGCTGTCGGTCCAGAAGCTCTCGCAGGGCTTGCAGTAGTGGCCGGTGTACTCGCCCTTGTAGATGTCGCCCTGCTCATAGAGCTTGGTGAAGATCTTCTGGCAGGACTCCATGTGGTAGTCGTCGGTGGTGCGGATGAAGCGGTCGTAGCTGATGTCCATCAGCTTCCACAGATCTTTGACGGTGGCGACGATCTTATCCACGTACTCCTTGGGGGTCACGCCTGCGTCGGCGGCCTTGTCCTGGATCTTCTGGCCGTGCTCGTCGGTGCCGGTCAGGAACATGACGTCGTAGCCCTGCATCCGCTTGAAGCGTGCCAGTGCGTCGCAGGCCACGGTGGTGTAGCTGTGGCCGATGTGCAGCTTGTCGCTGGGATAATAAATAGGTGTGGTGATGTAGAATGTCTTGTGCTCGCTCATGAAAACGATTCTTCCTTTCTTTTGGCGCTAACAGCGAAAAACGCCCCCGCCCTGCCGGCTGTGCCGGACAAGGACGAGAGCGTATAACTTCCGTGGTACCACCTTGTTTCGCCGCACCCTTGCAGACGCGGCCTTGCGCCGGAACTTCCGGCGAGCGCAGTAACGGGCGCACCCGTCGCAGGCTGACATAACGCTTCGCCCGCGCAGCTCAGAGACCATGTTCCGCTCCGCGCGGCCTGCCCGGTTCCATCCTTCGGGCTTTCTGTCAGGCGCAGACGAGGCGTACTCTTCTCTTCACAGCCAATTTACATTATTACATCTAATATACGCAAAATCGGTGGGTTTGTCAATATTAAACCTCGTAATCCAGGCAGACGCGGCTCTTATAGTAGGGCCGCACCTTGCTGTCGGCGACGGCCACATGAGCCGGGTGCTTGGAGTAGCCCTTGAGTGCCTCGGCAGACTCAAAGGTGGTGTCCAGCATCAAATCGGCGTTGGAAGAGGGCAGACCGTTGATGTTGACGTGGATTTCCACGAGGCCCGGAATCTGACCGGCCAGACCCTCGAGGCCCGCTTTGATGCCGGCCTTGATGTCTGCCTTTTCGGCATCGGAATATTCGTCTTTGAGCTGCCAGAGAATGATGTGCTTTACCATAATAAAATCCTCCTGTTGTTGGCCGAAATGCTTGCTGCCTTATTGTAACATCTGCACAAAAACTGCGCAAGAGCTTTTATTTGCTCACGCAGCGGAGGGATGATATAATAAAAGGTAAGAACGGGAACGAGCTGCGGCGCTCTGTCCCGGAACGCAAGAGATTTTTGGTGGACTGCGGGCCGCGCCGATCAGCGCCCCGCAAGACTGTGAGGAACATCGGATGAAAAAGCATTTAGCCCATCTTGCTGCCGCTCTGGCAGTGACACTGCTCTTCGGCGCTGCGGCCGGCCCTCTGAGTGCGGCTGCGGCGGCACCCACGGCGATACTGGACGAAGAAAATACCGCGGCGGCAGAGAGCCGCCTGAACCAGAGCTGGCTGGACATGGAGATCGAGTACGATGACCGGAACCCGGTCTATCAGCTCTATCTGTCCAGCGCCGCCCCCGACGACTGGGTGTACCAGTGGTATAGCACCAACCCCGCTGTGGCGACGGTGGACCGCAACGGCCTCGTAACGGCCCAGAAGCCGGCAAGACCACCATCGTGGCCAACACCTACACCACCACCCTGCGGTGTGACGTAACGGTGGTGTCCAACGTGGGCCGGGTGACCCTGAACCAGGAGCGGCTGTATCTGGAGAACATCGGCGGCACGGCGGCCTGAGAGCTTCCGTAGCCGTGGAGAACGGTGACGCAGTACCCATCACCTGGACTACCAGCAACCCTGCCGCCGCCACCGTAGACCCCTTTGGTCTGGTAACGGCGGTGGCGACGGGGAGGCCTGATCACCGCCACCACCCCGGACGGCCACAGCGCCTGCTGCAATGTCTACTGCGGCACGCAGGTGGCGATTCAGGAACAGATCGAGGCCGATGAGGCAAAGATCGCCCTCGGCGTCCTTGGCGGTTTCGCCGTCCTCGTGGGTGCGCTGGCGCTGGCAGTCTCCGGCAGCTGAAAAACAATATCAAAATAAAAGCAGGCACGCACCCGGAAAAGCCGGAAATGCGTGCCTGCTTTGTTATGCTCTTACAGCTGCGCTACTGTGGTAAAACATCTTGCGATGTTCCAAATATTTGATGTAATATCGTCTTAAATTGGAACTCCGCAAGGTTTGCGATGTTCGGTTGATTTGCGATGTTCCAACTTCGCACGAAAGTCGAACTCCGCAAAGCGTGCGATGTTCGATTCTGAACGTAATATCGAGCAAAAAGTGGAACTCCGCAAGATAACCTGCGGGTCTCAGAGGATTACACGCCCGAAGCGCCGTAGTTTGCCAGCACACGGGCGGAGGGGTCGTTGACGTTGCAGCCCGGCCATGCCTTGTTGGGCATCCAGAAGTCCACGATGGTGCGGCTCTGGTCGTGGTAGTATTTCTCGAAAATTTCGCGGTAGAACAGGCTCTCCTTGGTAAACGGCATACAGTGGGCGGAGTAGTTTGCCCGGCGGAGCTGGAATTCCTCGTCGGTGTAGAGGCTCTCGGCGTACTCCTTGATGTCGTCCACCATGCTGTGGCCCACAGCGTCGGAGAAAGCGGCCTTTTCACGCCACAGGATCTCCGGCGGCAGCCAGTCGCCCTCGAACGCCTTGCGCAGCAGGTATTTGCCCTTGCCGTAGCTGTTCAGCTTCTTTTCGGGGTCGATGGCCATGACGTACCGCACAAAGTCCAGATCACCGAACGGCACACGGGCCTCGATGCTGTTGGCGGAGATGCAGCGGTCGGCGCGCAGGACGTCGTACATATACAGCTCGCGGATGCGCTTCTGGCTTTCCTGCTGGAATGCATCTGCGGTGGGGGCGTAGTCGGTGTACTTGTAGCCAAACAGCTCGTCGGAGATCTCACCGGTCAGCAGCACGCGCACATCGGTCTGCTCGTGGATAGCCTTGCAAAGCAGGTACATCCCCATGCTGGCGCGGATGGTGGTAATATCCCAGGTACCCAGCAGACGGATGACCTCTTCAAGGCTGCTGATGACCATATCCCGGTTGATGATGATCTCGTGATGCTCGCTGCCCAGATACTCAGCGGTCTGGCGGGCATATTTCAGGTCGATGGCGTCGGTATCCATGCCGATGGCAAAGGTGCGGATGGGCTTGCCCAGCTTCTTGGCGGCGATGGAGCAGACCAGCGAGGAGTCGAGGCCGCCCGACAGCAGGAAGCCCACGGGTGCGTCAGCGTCCAGACGCTTCTCCACGCCTGCAATGAGCTTTTCGCGGATGTTGGTCAGGATGGTGTCCATGTCGTCCTGCATGGGGGCGGGAACGTCGGCGATGTCCTCGTAGCGGACAAAGCGGCCGTCGCAGTAGTAGCTGCCGATGGGGAAGGGGCGGATGTCATCGCACCAGCCAATGAGGTTCTGCATCTCAGAGGCAAATGCGATCTTGTGGCTGGACTTGGAGTAGCCGTAGAACAGCGGACGGATGCCGATGGGGTCGCGGGCTGCGATGAGGCGGTCTTTGCGGGAATCGTACAGGATGAGCGCGAATTCGGCGTCCATGTGGCGGAACATATCGAGGCCGTACTCATAGTAGAGCGGCAGCAAAATCTCGCAGTCGCAGTCGGAGGTGAACTTGTAGCCCCGGCGCTTCAAAATCTCTTTCTCGAAGCGGAAGCCATAGAGTTCGCCGTTGCAGACCACGCAGTCGGCCCCGCGGTAGAAGGGCTGCATCCCCTCCGGCGTCAGACCCATGATGGCGAGGCGCCCGAAGCCCATCAGCCGAAAGGCCCTTCCACCACACGCTGGTCATCCGGCCCGCGCGAGACGGTGCGCATCAGATATTCTTTGAACTTGTCGGCACTCATATCATGCCCGGTATAGCCTATCACACAGCACATATTTCTTACCCCTCTTGTGTTGGACCGCTCCGGTGTATCCGTGAGGCTTTCCCTTCCTCGCTTTTGGGGGAGCGGCAAATAAAAAAATACGGCAGCAAACGTCCTTTTTGCTAGGACGAATGCTGCCGTATCCGTGGTGCCACCTAAATTACCGGCACAGCGTGCCAGTCACTTTGTGCGCTCTCCCCGTTGAAAGCACTGCCGCGATAACGAGCGGCGCACGTCTGCCCCTACTGCCCGCAATGCCACAGCATCCGGGGGTTCAGGGGGAAGCTCACGGGGGTTCGTTCAGGCCCGGCCATCTGCGCGGCTCACACCTGCCCGCACTCTCTGGAAGAGGGCGCTCAGGGCCTTACTTTTCCCGTTCATCGCTTTTTATGCAGAAATTGTATCACTGCTTTTTGTCCGTGTCAACATCTGCGCAGCAATTTTTACAGGTTTGTGCAGCCTGCCCGTCTTCGGCCTCATTTGCAGCGCAGCTGCGGCACAAACCGTACAAAACGCTGCCCTCGCACTGCAGCGTGAAGCCGTGCTCTGCCATCAGGTGGGCGCGCACCTCGTCCATGAAGTGGCAGTCCAGATGATAGATGCGCCCGCACCGCACGCACTTGAGGTGCAGGTGCTCCCGGCAGTGACGGCCCTCGTCCACATACTGGAACACGGCCTTTTCGCCCTTGTCGGCGACGTATTTCATCACCCGCTGCTCTCCGGCCAGCTTGTCCAGATAGCGGTAGACAGTGGTGGGGTTGGGGCTGGCGCCCTCGGCCTCGAGGTGCTCGAGGATATTGGACGCGCTGACCGCGTGCTGGCGGTTGCGGATGAGATAATCCAGGATGAGCTGGCGGGTCTTGGTGTTGTAGCCGTCGCTTCGTGCCATGATGCTGATACCTTCTTTCTGTCTGTAGTGTACCACATTTTTATCTTTCGATGCAAAACAACAGCCGAATGCTGGCAATAAGCACAAAAACCGTTGTGGAATATGTGCAAAAATAAGTTAAGATATTTGGTCAAAACGGAAATCAAGCCAAACTTCAGCAGAAACTCTTGTAAAAAATATCCTATTGTGTGATAATAAAATCGAGATGATAGTTGGATTGTTTCAGGGATACAAGCAGAAGACGAAACATCCGACCGGAGAGAGACTGGAGAAGAGGAAGAAGAAGATGAAAGAGACGGAAGCACAGGCAAAGCTGAGCCTGAAATTACAGGCGTATCAGTACCTGAAAACCAAGATCCTGAACTGTGAGTACCGCCCCAACGAGTTTCTGAACGAGCAGAAGCTCTGCGCCGAGATGGGCAACATCAGCCGCACCCCCATGCGGGATGCGCTGGGCCGTCTGGAACAGGAAGGACTCATCACCATCCTGCCCAAGAAGGGCCTGATGGTGTCGGGCATCACCGAGGAGGACGTACACAGCATGTTCGAGATGCGCCTGCTGGTGGAGCCTTATGCGCTGCGCACCTACGGCGCGGACATCCCCCGGGAGGAGCTGGAACACTTTGTGCGGATGATGCACGAGCCGGACGTCATCGACGACTTCTGCAAGGCGGACGACGACTTCCACGAGCTGCTGATGAGCACTCTGCCCAACAAGTATATGCGCTCGGCCTACGACCGGATCACCGGCCTGAACACCCGGTTCCGCATCATGACCGGCAAGGTGAGCATGATCAACCGGGAGCAGACCTGCGAAGAGCATCTGGAAATTCTCGAGCCTGCCCTGAAGGGCGACTGGAACACCGCCGCCGATGCCCTGCAGAAACATCTGGAGATCGCCCGCGACAAAGCCGAGGGCGTCATCAAGGTCATCCGGCTGTGGTAAGAAGATAACAACAAAAGACCTCTCTGTATCGAATGGTGCGGGGAGGTCTTTTTTCACGCAGGAAGGGAAAATGGTTGAAAACGATTCCCCAAAACCGATATAATGGGGACAGTTCAAATGTGAGGTCTGACAAAATGCAAAACAACACACTTTCCCGCCCGGGCTTTTCCCTCAGCGGCACGGCCCTGAAACGCATTGCCTGCCTGTCGATGCTGCTGGACACATCGGCGCGTCCCTGCTCGAGAACGGCCTGTTCAAGCAGGGATCGTTCTGGCCGGGGAATGTTCAGCTGGACGGCGTTCTGCGGCTGGCGGGGCGGCTGGCGTTTCCCATCTACTGCTTTCTGCTGGTGGAGGGCTTCCTCCACACCCACGATTTCAAAAAATACGCCCTGCGGATGCTGGGCTTCGCCCTCATCAGCGAGTGGCCCTTCGACTGGGCCTTCTTCTCGGGCGTCTACTGGGGCATCAGAATGTCTATTTCACCCTCCTGCTGGGGCTGCTGGCCATGAAGCTCTGGATACATACCAGACGCCGGAGGGATGCCGGCGCTGAAAGGCATCCTCGGGGCGGCAACCTGCTTCCTCGCGGCGGCGCTGCTCCATTGTGACTACGACGTGCTGGGGCTGGCCTCATCCTCGCCCTCTACATGACCCGGAAGGACAAAAGAGCGCAGTGCATCGCGGGCGCGGTGTTCTCCCTCTTCGAGCCGGTGGCACCGCTGGCGTTCGGACTGGTCTGGTTCTACAGCGGCGAGCGGGGCGGCAGCTCCAAACTCGAGCAGTGGGCGTTCTACTGGTTTTACCCCGCCCACATTTTCGTCCTCGGTGTTTTAGCAAACCTTGTGCTTTTCCGATAAACAAGAAGCCGTTTTCATAAGCATTGCACACCGCTTGAACGGTCTTTTTGCTCACATACTGCGTTGCTTTCCCTTGCGATCCGTCAGGATTGCTGCGGAAAATCGCCTTGTCTGTGGGCAAAAATTCTCGTCATTCGGCGCACCCTGCTTACGAAAACAGCTTCTGACCGAAAATTATAAAAATATGACACAAAATTGCAACATGATATGAGGAAAACTGGCAAAAAGTGTGATATAATAAACGATAGGATAGCAAAAATGCATCAGGAGGTTCTACCAATGAAGATCATTCGTGCAAAAGACTACAAGGATATGTCCCGCAAGGCGGCAAACATCATCTCCGCGCAGGTCATCATGAAACCGAACTGTGTGCTGGGTCTGGCGACCGGAGGCACCCCTGTGGGCGCTTACGCACAGCTGGTGGAGTGGTATAACAAGGGCGACCTCGACTTCTCCGAAGTGACCACCGTCAACCTCGACGAGTACCGCGGCCTGCCCAAAGAGCATCCCGAAAGCTATTGGAGCTTCATGCACAAGAACCTGTTCGACCATGTGAACATCCGTCCCGAGGCCATCCATCTGCCGACGGCACCAACCCCGACGCGGCCGACGCCTGCGCCAAGTACAACGACATCATCCACAGCGTGGGCGGCATCGACCTGCAGCTGCTGGGCCTCGGCCCCAACGGCCACATCGGCTTCAACGAGCCGGGTGAGGCATTCGAGCTGGAGACCCACTGTGTGGACCTGACCCCCGCCACCATCGAGGCCAACAAGCGCTTCTTCGACGGCAACGAGGACCTTGTGCCGAAGCAGGCCTACACCATGGGCATCAAGACCATCATGCAGGCCCGCAAGGTGCTGGTGGTCGCCAACGGTCTGGCAAAGGCCAAGGCCGTCAAGGCTGTCGTTTCCGGCCCCGTCACCCCCGAATGCCCGGGTTCCATCCTGCAGATGCACCCCGACTGCATCCTCGTGGCCGATGAAGAGGCCCTGAGCCTGCTGTAAGGCCCGGAGGAACGCATGGACGAAAACGAAAAGAAAGAGCCGGAGACGGCACAGGAACCGCCCAAACCCGAGGACTACAGCCGCTACATGGGGACCCTGAACCGCATCTACCGCCGGAACAATAACCCCAAGCGCAAGAAGCTGGGAGACGGCATCGGTTCGCTGAAAAAAGGGCAGCAGCCTGCCGCCCCTGCGCCGGAGCCGGGCAAAAAAGACCGCAGCTTCCTTGTTGTGGCGGGAGGAGCCATCGTCCTGATGGCGATCCTGTATTTTATCAAGCTCTTATAAATAAAAAGGGCCGCTGTGCAGCTGCACGGCGGTCCTTTTGTATTGCTATAAGGCTCAGACGTTCTCGGTCAGGAACTTCTCGACAGCCTCAATGGCAGCTGCCTCGTCCTCGCCCTCGGCAGTGACGGTGATGGTCTCGCCCTGACGGATGCCCATGCCCATCACGGCCATCAGCTTGCGCATATCGCAGGTCTTGCCGTTCTTCTCGATGGTGATGGCGCTGGTGTACTGCTTGGCCAGCTTGACCAGCAGGCCGGCGGGGCGTGCGTGGACGCCGAGTTCATCTTTGATGGTATACTGGAACTGTTTCATGGCTCATAGTCTCCTTGTTGGATAAAAGGGGGATTCGGGTCGTTCAAAAAATCAGACAGCGCTCTCGTAGTCCAGCATGAACTGCACGATGCCGTCCATGGCCAGCTCGCGCGGGTCGAGCTTCAGCTTGCCCTCGCGGATCTTTGCGTAGCTGATGGGCATATACTGGTGGAGCATATTCATCGGGATGGGGTACTCGCGGAGATTGTCGAACAGCTTGTTCATGGCGGCCACCACCTCGGGCTGACCGATGTAGTAGCGGGCGCGGTCGGAGTAGCTGTACTTGCGGCACTGTGCCAGATGCTTCTCGTCGCGTGATAGTGCTTCTCCCAGTTTGCGGGGGAGGCCAGCATGACGGCGTCCAGCGTCTCGATGAAGTTGGCGCGCTTTTCCTCGGGGACAAGCTCCTTCTCCATCATGCTCAGGGAGAACAGGGCCTCACGCAGGCCGTAGGTCAGGGCCGGGCCGACCTTGAGGATGGCGATGCCGTCGGTGACCATGTTGTACAGGTCGGTGGCGGTCTGGTAGTCGGTGGAGTGGCCCTCGAAGCAGATGTCCGGGAACTCCTTCAGGGCTGCGCAGAGGTCCACAGCGGCGGCAGGGTCATAGTCGAACACCTGCTCGTCGCCGAACTCGACGCCGGGCTGGACGACCACAGCGATGACATCCTTCATGCCGTCGCCCACGCCCTCTTCGGTCCAGACGCGCTGGTAGGTGGAAACGGTGTCGCGGAAAGCATCGGGGCTGGTGACAGCCAGCGTGTCCTCAGCCTCGGTAGCACCGCCGGGGATGGGCACTTCGCTGCCGATGACAAAGACGGGACGCATTGCATCGGGCTTCTCGGCCTTCAGCTCTTCGTAGCCTTCATAGCTGCCTTGTACAGCTGCGCGCCGCGGCGTGCGATGACCTCGGTCTTGAGCAGGCCGGGAGCGTCGTCAGCCACCTTCATGCTGGTGTCGAGGTGGATCTTGGTAAAGCCTGCGCGGGCATACTGGTAGACCAGCTCGACCGAGTTCTTCATGGCCTCGGCCTCGGGCAGCTTCTGCCAGGTCAGGGGGCCGAGGTGGTCGCCTGCCAGGATCATCATGTTCTCGGGCAGGTCGATGTCCTTGGCCATTTTCAGGACCATCTGGTAGAAGTCGGCGGGCTTCATGCCGGTGTAGCCGCCAAACTGGTTGACCTGGTTGGCGGTGGCTTCGATCAGGACGGGGATGTTGCGCTCCTTGGCGCGGCGCAGCGCGATCTCAATGACCAGCTCGTTGGCGCTGCAATAAGAGGGAATGCCGCAGCGGATGCCCTGGCGGCGCTTGTCCATCATTTCCTGAAGCGGGTGTTTCATGTTTGCTATCTCCTTCGTGTTTGCTTGGGTGTATGCGTTGAATGGTTTTCATTAAAGTTTGGGCTGGCCCATGCAGTAGGTCTGCAGGACGTCGTAGTTATCCTCCAGCACCACGAGGTCGGCGTCCTTGCCCACCTGGATGGAGCCCTTGCGGTCGTCCAGATGCAGGCACTTGGCCGGGTTGATGGTGCAGGCGTTCAGAGCGTAGTTGAAGGGGACCAGAGCCTCTTCCACGAGGATGCGCAGGCCCTTGTTGATGTTCAGGGTGGAGCCTGCCAGACCGCCGGTGGCCGTCAGATGGGCGCTGCCGTCGGGGTAGATGATGATCTCGTTGCCGCCGAACAGGTACTTGCTGCCCACGGGCGTACCCTTGGCCATCAGGCGTCAGAGACCATGATGGCGTAGTCGGGACCCTTGCTCATGAAGTAGTTGTTCAGAGCAGCGGGGGTGGAGTGGCAGCCGTCACAGATGATCTCGCCGTACATGGTGCGGATGCGGTAAGCTGCGCCCACCAGACCGTTTGCACGGTGGTTGAAGGGCGACATACCGTTATAAACGTGGGTCATGGAGCGCGCACCGTTGGCGTAGGCCATGACAGCCTGCTCGTAGGTCGCGCCGCTGTGGCCGATGCTGACCACTACGCCGTGGGCCGTCAGATAGCGGGTGAGGGCGAAGTCCTCATCATGCTCCGTTGCCAGCGTGACATAGCGGATGTGGCCGCGGGCCGCTTTCTGGTAGTGCTCGAACTGCTCGATGGTGGGTTTGACGATGTACTGGTCAGGCTGTGCGCCCTTGTACTTCATGTCGAGATAGGGGCCTTCGAAGTGGATGCCAGGATCTCTGCGCCGTCGTAGCCGCTCTCCATGACATTGGCCACGTTGGTGACAGCGTTGGTCAGCACCTCTACGCTCTGGGTGATGGTGGTGGCGAGGAAACTGGTGACGCCCTCCGAGACGATGTGCTCTGCCCAGTAGCGCAGACCGTCCTCGTTGGCGTCGTTGGTGTCGAACTCGTAGGCGCCGTGGCAGTGGATGTCCATAAAGCCGGGGACGATGCGCTTGTCACCGTAATCGTCGTCCACATCCTTGGTGCCATAGGGCAGGATGGCGGTGATCCTGCCGTCATTCACCTCAATGGCAGCAGGGACGAACTGGTCTGCCAGCCAGACCTTTTTGCTTTGTATTACCATTTTAAATGCCCTCCTTCTGGGGTTGATAGTTTAATTTCATTATACCGCACGGCTTCGGAAAAATATTTATAATTTTCAATCGATTTGTTATTCGTTTCGGCAAAAAGAGATAAAAATGATGGAGAAAACGGCCTGACAGGCCGATGCGCGGCGGCTGGTTTGTCTTTTTCAACCAAAAAGTTATGGCTTTCAGTTACCCCCTTGTTTTCTGCGGTTTGGTTGTGATATAACAAACAAAAGAGAGCGGAACAGCTCTGCTATGGAATTATCAGAAAAAAGTTTTACCGTGTCCATTAGGAGGTAGATTTAGGATGAGCATTTTTAATCTGACCGATGAGAAGATGAAGGAGACGTCTTCCACCTTTACGGCCCATGAGATCTATCAGCAGCCTGCCACCTGGCGCAAGACCTGCGCACAGCTCGCTGCCTGCAAGGATGAGCTTCAGGCTTTTATCGATCAGGTCGTCAAGCAGGATGATTTCGACATCGTCCTCACCGGTGCCGGCACCAGCGAGTTCGTCGGCAACTCCCTGTTCCAGGCCCTGAACCCCAAGTACGACTTCAAGGTCAAGTCCTACGCTTCTACCGACCTCGTGCCTTCCCCCGAGAACTTCCTCTCCCGCACCAAGCCCACCCTGCTGGTGAACTTTGGCCGTTCGGGCAACTCCCCCGAGTCTCTGGGCAATGTGGAGGCCGCTGAGGTCGTCTGCCAGAACCTGTATCACCTGTTTGTGACCTGCAACCACGAGGGTACTCTGTCCAAGCTGGCAAACACCCGTCACAACTGCTTCGCCATCAACCTGACCCCCGAGACCCACGACCAGTCCTTCGCCATGACTTCCAGCTACAGCAATATGTATCTGGCTACCTATCTGGCCTTCAACCTCGACAAGCTGGACGAGATCACCGCTGAGGTGGAGAAGCTGGCTGTCGCCGGTCAGCACTTCCTCGATGACCAGTTCGGTCTGGCACAGAAGATCGTGGACGAGTTCGATTACAACCGCATCGTCTATCTGGCAACATCGGCCTGAAGGGCGTCGCTCAGGAGTCCGCTCTGAAGACCCTCGAGCTGACCGCCGGCAAGGTGGCCACCATGTACGACTCCGAGCTGGGCTTCCGCCACGGCCCCAAGTCCATCATCGACGACAACACCCTGACCGTCGCTTACCTGAGCGATGACGAGTACCGCCGCCGCTACGAGCTGGATCTGGTCAAGGAGATGGCACACCAGCGCAAGGGCAACAAGATCGCCGTCGTCTACAACCACGACTGCGAGGGCATCGAGGAGCTGGCCGACTATCCCGTCCAGATCAAGGTCGGTGCCGATATGGAGAACGTCCTGCTGGGTCTGGACTTCATCCTGTTCGCACAGACCATCGCTCTGATGAAGTCCCTGTCTCTGGGCATCACCCCGGATAACCCCTGCCCCACCGGCGAGGTGAACCGCGTGGTCAAGGGCGTCACTCTGTACCCCTACACGCTGAAATAATCAAAACAACGTCATAAATTCAGGAGGGCAACGAGTATGATCGGTTTGGTAGTTACCGGCCACGGCCATTTTGCAGACGGTATCCACACCTCTGCGCAGATGATCGCGGGCGAAAATGATTATGTCCGCTACATCAACTTTGAAGAGGGGATGACTCCCGAGCAGCTGGCCGAGAAGTTCAACGCCGCTTTTGACGAGTTCAAGAGCTGCGACGGCGTCGTGGTGCTGTCCGACCTGCCCGGCGGCTCTCCCTTCAAGACTGCTGTGGAGTGCAAGTATGCACGCCCGGAGCAGAAGATCGAAGTCATCGCAGGCACCAACTGCCCATGATCGTCACCGCCGTGACATGCTGGACATGGAGGACGATCCCCGCTCGCTGGCAGACGAGCTTATCGAAACCGGCAGGGACTGCATCGCTCGGTTTGAGCTGGAGGCTGCCGCTGCCGAGACCGAATCTGAAGAAAGCGACGGAATCTGATTTATGACGATCAACTGGGAAGTTATCATCTGGACCTGCATCACGCTGGCCGTGCTCATGAGCGTCATCGGCCTCATCCTCTACGCCATCTCGGCCAAGAACGTGCGCAGCAAGCGCAAGGAGCTGGGTGAGGTACACACGGAGCTGAAAGTCGGCTCCCGCATCATGTTCGCGGGCGGCGTCTACGGCAAAGTGGTCAGCATCGACGACGAGGACACCCTCCGCGTGGAGGTGGCCCCCAAGGTCGTCATCACCATCTCCCGCTACGCAGTCCAGAGCCTGCTGAAATAAGGCGGCATTCCCCCATATTTGCTACTTTTACCTTTCTTTCATAACGGCAAGGCCCCCGCAGAATGTTCGGCATTCTGTGGGGGCCTTGTCATTTGTGCAGCAAAAAGCGGGAGCGGACATCCCGAAGGACATCCGCTCCCGCTGCGATTTTATGTGATTAAGCCTTGCCGTTGCTGCCGCAGACCAGGATCTTGCTCTTGACGTATTCCTTGACGTACTCGCGGCCGACGGCGCTGTACTTCTTGGGGTCGAAGACTCGGGGTCCTTGGCGAGGTATTCCTTCAGGCCCTTGCTGAAGGCAATGCGCAGGTCGGTGGCGTAGTTGACCTTGCACATACCGCGTGCGACGCACTCGCGGACAGCGTCATCCGGCACGCCGGAGGTGCCATGCAGCACCAGAGGCACAGATACGACCTTGCGGATCTCGCTCAGGCGCTCCATATCCAGCTTGGGAGTTCCCTTGTAGACGCCGTGGGCAGTGCCGATGGCGACAGCCAGAGAATCCACGCCGGTGCGCTCTGCGAATTCAGCAGCCTCGGAGGGGACGGTGTAGCCGTTGCCATTGCCGCCGTCAAGGTCGTCTTCCTTGCCGCCGACCTTGCCCAGCTCAGCCTCCACCGGGATACCGGCGGAGTGGCAGGCGCGGACAACGGACTTGGTGATCTCGATGTTCTCCTCAAACACATGGTGAGAACCGTCGATCATGACGGAGGTGTAGCCGGCACGGAATGCCTGCATGGCCAGCTCATAGCTGCTGCCGTGGTCGAGGTGCATCACGACGGGGACACTTGCCTCAGAAGCGGCTGCGGCCACCATGCGTGGAACATGGCCGGAGAAGCGTACTTCAGGGTACCCGGGGTGGTCTGGACGATGACGGGAGCGCGCAGCTCCTCAGCAGCGGCGATGATGGCCTGCACCATCTCCATGTTCTCGGCATTGAACGCGCCGATGGCGTAATGGTTCTTCTGAGCGTCGAGCATCAAATCTTTGGTCGTAACTAAGGACATAGTAAAACCTCCAAAAACTTTACCTTCTTCAAAAAGCGTTAAGAGTTTAACGATTCATCTTTATTATAGATAGTCTTGGCTAATTTGGCAAGAGCAAAAAACGCCAAAGAGTTTGTCATTTGCGGTTGAAAGCTCAGAAGCCCAGCTGCGCATCCTCCCGGGCGGCTTCCAGAACGGTGACCACCTGCCGGGTCTTTTTCAGTGCGGCGTAGCAGGCATCATAGTCCTTGAGGGCCAGGATCATGGCGATCTCCGCCACCTCGTAGAACCACGGCGACTCGCTGTACTCGCTGCAAATATCTTCCTGTCCGGGACGGACGAGGCGGAGTTTCTGGCAGTTGCTGCTGCCCGGTTCGATGAGGATGCGGCCCGCGTCGCCGATGAGCTGGACGCTGCCCGGCGCGGCGCAGTCCTTTGCGCCGGTACACTGGCAGATGAAGTCGGGGTATTCCAGCAGGAGGATGCCGCTGGTGTCGATGCCGTTCCGGTAGAGATTCGATGGTAGCTCACCAGCATGGGTTCGCCGAACAGTCCCACCACGAAATGTACATTATAAAGGTTCAGGTCCATCAGCGCGCCGCCGCAGCAGGCCGGGTCAAATACCGGCGGCACCTGCCCGGAAAGCAGGGCGTCGTACCGGCTGGAATACTGGCAGAAGGTGCATGAGACGATGCGGAGAGAACCGATGTCGTCGAGGTACTGCTTTGCAAGTGCATAGTTGGGGTGGTGGGCCGTGGTGATGGCCTCGAAGAGGAAGAGGTGCTTCTCTTTCGCCAGCGCGATGAGCTCGTCAGCTTCCGCCACGGTAGGGACGAAGGGCTTCTCGCAAAGGACGTTCTTTCCGGCCAGAAGCGCCGCCTTAGTCTGCGCATAGTGTAGGCTGTTGGGGGTGGCGATATAGACCAGCTCAATATCCGGGTCGGCCAGCATGGCGTCATAGTCGGTGTAGACCTTCGGGATGCCGAACTGCTGTGCCAGCGCCTCGCCGGTGGCCTGCTGCCGGGAGCAGACCGCCTCACAGCGGAACGCGGGGACCTTTGCAAACTCTGCCGCCATCGTGCGGGCGATGGAGCCAGTGCCGAGGATGCCGATATTCATAGGAACGCCCTTCCTTATATATAATGGGTATCAGACGCTGCTCTGACAGTTCTGCTTGACGAATTCGCTGGGGGACATGTGATACTTCATGTTGAAGGACTTGGAGAAATAATGGATGGAACTGTAGCCCAGACGCAGTGAAATTTCGCTGATGGTATAGCGGTTCTCGAGGAGCATCTGACAGCTGCGCTCCAGCTTCTTGTCGTTGATATACTTTTTGGGCGACTGGTCCACCGAGTTCTTGAACAGCAGCTGCAGAGCGGACCGGGACAGCGAGAAGTGCTCGCAGATCTCCGGGATGGTGAGGGGGTCGTAGATGTTGTCGTCGATATAGGCGATGATGCGGTCGAACAGTTCGTCCATGGCGCTCTGGTGGGCCGTGCTGCTGGCGGGGGCCATGGGGGAGGCATAGGTGCCTTGGAGCAGCCGGATGATGGTCTCGGTCAGCAGGCAGAGCATCAGGCTGTTCATATAGGGGATGCCGGTGGTGCTCTCCCGGACGAAGGTTTTTAATAAGGTGTTTATCTTCTGGTCGTAGTGGAACACCCGGTTGATGAGGGCGTCATACCAGACCTCCCGCTCCACGGGAGTCAGGTTGCGCATATCGAAGAGGATGGTCATATAGGAGGCCTGTGCTCTTCGTCGGTGTACTGGGTGTGGAACTGGCCCGGGCCGTATATCATCAGGTCTTTTTCTTTTAAGTGGTAGAGCGTGCCGTCCACTTCGGTCTCCAGCTCGCCGGTGTCCACGTAGGTCAGCTCGAAGAAATCGTGCCGCTCACCATGGAAACAGTAGTTCTCAGTGCGGATGCGGTAGTAGTAGCCCAGAATTTTCTGTATCTCGATGCGGGGCAGGACGGCCAGAAATTCGTACTGGGAAGGAAAGTCTGTGATATGCAGCAAGTAGCTGCTCTCGGCGTAAAGGTCGTACTCGAGCTTCTGGGTCGTGGAGACGACGGCGAAGTAGATATTTGGCTTGATGTGGATGAGCCTGTTCATCGCAAACTCCTGCACATCGGCAGCCTCCGCCGTGTGGGAGACCAGCAGAACGCCAATGCCGCTCTTTACCTGTAAATAGGTATCGCAGTTGAAGCAGTAGAACTGGGAGACATAGCGGCGGGTGATGGCAACCATCGTCTGGTGGATGAGCTCCGGGTGCTCGCGGTCGATGGGCTGGTGGTAGACCGAGCCGTAGTCCAGAAAACTGTCGTTGGAAGTTTCGCGTTGCATTCAAATCCCTCCTTACTGAAAAAGTATATCATTTTTTTGGCATTTTGACTAGTCTTATTTATACTTTTTGGTAGATTGTAATGAGACTCACCGAATTTAACCGTTTTTTCGAAACAATTTGTTAAAAAATATAAAGACATTTGTTCAAATATAGCCTATAATGTAGTTACTCTGAATTGGAAACTCAGACAAAAAACTCAAGGAGGAATTTGAGAATGCCGAACATTGTTCTTACGCGGATCGACAACCGTCTTGTTCACGGTCAGGTCGCAACGCAGTGGTGTGGCGCCATTGGTGCAAACCTTATTCTGGTGGCCAACGACGAGGTGGCTGGCAACAGCCTGCGTCAGGGTCTGATGAATATGGCCGCTCCTGCCTACGCTGCAATGCGTTACTGGACCATCCAGAAGACGATCGATACCATCCACAAGGCCAGCGCCAAGCAGCTGATCTTCATCGTCTGCGAGAACCCGCAGGATGTCGTGAAGCTGGTGGAGGGTGGCGTTCCCATCAAGAAAGTCAACATCGGCAACATGCACATGGCAGAAGGCAAGCGCCAGGTGGCAGGTTCTGTCGCAGTTGACGACGCCGATGTGGCTGCGTTCAAGCGGCTGCAGGAGCTTGGTGTGGAACTGGAGATCCGCCGCGTTCCTACCGAACACGCTGAAAACATCGAAAAGCTGTTCAAGTAAGCTTTCCGGGTGCTTTCGAAAATACTTGAAAAGGAGTATTTATTATGGGCTTTAGTGCACTTCAGATCATTCTGGTCTTTGTGTGGGTGTTCATCGTCGCCATCGACCAGTTTGATTTCCTGGAATCCCTGTACCAGCTATCGTTTCCGGTGCTGTCATCGGTGCGATCTTGGGCGATCTTCCCACCGGTCTGATCGTTGGCGGTACTTACCAGCTGATGACCATCGGTAACATGCCTATCGGCGGCGCTCAGCCGCCAAACGCAGTCATCGGCGGCGTCATGGCTACCGTGTTTGCGATCTCTTCTCATCTGGATACCACCGCTGCTGTCGGTCTGGCAGTTCCCTTCGCTCTGATCGGCCAGTACATGGTTACCTTCCTGTTCACCCTCATGTCCCCCATGATGTCCAAGGCTGACCAGCTGGCAGCAAAGGGCGACACTAAGGGCATTGTCCGTCTGAACTATCTGGCAATGGCTCTTCTGGGCCTGCTGTTCGCCATCGTCTGCACCCTCGGTATGCTGGGCGGCTCTGCAATGGTACTACCCTGAGCAACCTGGCCGCCAAGTATGCATGGATCATGGCTGGTCTGGGCGCTGCTGGCGGTATGATGCGCTTCGTCGGTTTCGCAACCCTGCTGCGCATCATGCTCTCCAACGAGTTCTGGGGCATCTACTTTGCTGGTTTCGCTCTGGCAACCATCATCGGCTACATCCCCGAGCTGTCCGGTTCTGCTCTGCTGCTGATCGCATTCGTTGGTGTTGCGATCGCTCTGTATGACTACCAGACTCGCGTTGCTATCAAGCAGGCTGCTGGTTCTGGTTTTGCTGCGAATGGAGGCGACGACGAAGATGGCATCTAATGCAACTCATTACAACAATCTGACTCCCGCGCAGCCTTTGGATAAGGCTACGCTGAACAAGATGGTGCTTCGTTCCCTGAACCTGCAGGCATCCTTCAACTACGAGCGTATGCAGGCCGCCGGCTGGCTGTACTGCATCCTGCCCGGTCTGGAGAAAATCCACGCAGACAACAAGGAAGACCTGGAGCTCTCCATGGAGCACAACCTGGAGTTCTTCAACACTCACCCGTTCCTGGTCACCTTCGTCATGGGCATCATCCTCTCTCTGGAGCAGCAGAAGGCTGACATCGAAACCATTCGTGCCGTGCGTGTTGCCGCTATGGGTCCTCTGGGCGGTATCGGCGACGCAATCTTCTGGTTCACTCTGGTTCCTATCACCGCAGGTATCACCTCGAACATGGCCATCAACGGTTCGCTGGCTGGCCCCATCCTGTTCCTGCTGATCTTTAACATCGTGCAGTTCGCATGCCGCTTCTTCCTGATGTACTGGTCTTACAACCTGGCACCAAGCTATCGACATCCTGACTGCCAACGCTAAGGAGTTCACCCGTGCAGCTTCCATGCTGGGCGTCTTCATCGTCGGTGCTCTGACTTCCAACTACGGCGGCACCACCGTTGCTACCGTCATCGAGAACGGCGACAGCCCCATCGTTATCCAGAGCATTCTGGATGGCGTCCTGCCCAAGCTGATCCCTCTGGCTCTGACCCTCGGCCTGTTCTTCCTGATGAAGAAGAAGAACTGGAAGCCCGTTACCTGCATCGCTCTGCTGCTGGTCATCGGTCTGGTCGGCGCATTCTTCGGCATCTTTGCTTAAGACATAAGCCGGAATCACAATGCACGCGGTACTTCTTGATTTTAATGGGACGATGTTCTTTGATACCCGCTTCCACATGGAGGCGTGGTCAAAGATCTATCATGAACTGCATCCCGAAGATAAAAGCCCTCTTGCATCGACGAAGATTTGCGGTCCCTGTAATGATGTCATCCTGAAGAACATGGCCCCGTGGCTCACCCCTGCGGAGCGCCAGCAGTATTCAGAAAAGAAAGAGGCGCTGTACCGGGAGGCATGCAGGAACGATCCTGCCAGTTTACACCTCGTAGCAGGTGCTGAAGAGCTGTTGCAAGGCTTACAGAAGCGCGGCATCCCGTTCGCGCTGGCGAGTGCTTCCATAAAAGCAAATGTTGATTTCTACTTTGACTCGTTTCCAATCGGTCACTGGCTGAAACAACAGGACGTCGTGTACGACGACGGAAGCTATGCCGACAAGGCGAGATGCATCTGGAAGCTGCGCGGAGGCTGGGTGTTCCGTTCTCTGAGTGCTTGGTCATCGAGGACAGCGTCACCGCCATCGCTCTGGCAAAACGAAACGGCGCAG
>ENA-OQCN01000259-OQCN01000259.1-human-gut-metagenome-genome-assembly--contig:-NODE-259-length-27818-cov-2.746669_pt1 | contig 27818 bp, 33 predicted proteins | sample MGYA00242497_ERZ504576 | MGnify/ENA primary metagenome ERZ504576 (study PRJEB26092, sample SAMD00036296) | human gut metagenome | host: Homo sapiens | study: EMG produced TPA metagenomics assembly of...
GCAATGAGTAACGTGAGTGCTATTTCTACTGTCCACGACAAAACCTCTTTTACCACTGCAAAATTGATTTTCTTCTTCCGTCTTCCAAAGTTTAAACCACTTTTTTCTTCGTCTTACCACGTCCGTTTTCCTTTCCCAAAGATGTACCTATATACTTTATCACAAAATACTGCACTTCGTAAACCATATACATGGAGAATAAAAAAACGCCCCGCTGTGTTTCCACCTGCAGGGCAGCTTTTTCATATTTTTTACTTAAATTTTTCCACCTGTTCTTCTAAAAACTCCGGTGTATCAAAATAGTCGATCTTCATCGCATGTTTTACTTCGGCGAGCGTCTTCTCAGCTCATGTTTTGCTATCTCGCTGCCTTTCTTTAAAATGTCATACACATCACCGATACGGTTTTCGTATTCTTTTCTGCGTGCACGGATCGGAGAAAGTTCTTCCTGCATAACATTGTTTAAGAATTTCTTCACCTTGACATCACCGAGACCACCGCGTGTATAGTGGTCTTTTAACTCCTGTAAGCAGGAATACTCCGGAAGATATTCTGCGAAATGTCCGTCATTACAGAACGCATCCAGATAGGTAAATACCGTGTTGCCCTCAAGATTACCCGGATCTTCGATACGGATATGATTTGGATCGGTATACATGGACATGATCTTTTTCTTGACATCTGCTTCCGGCTCGGAGAGATAGATGCAGTTGCCGAGTGATTTACTCATCTTCGCCTTTCCGTCGGTACCCGGAAGTCTCAAGCACGCCTTATTTTCCGGCAGCAAGATCTGCGGATCGGTCAGTGTCTCGCCGTATACGGCATTAAACTTGTGCACGATCTCCTTTGTCTGCTCAAGCATCGGCATCTGGTCTTCACCGACCGGAACTGTCGTTGCATGGAATGCAGTGATATCTGCCGCCTGACTGATCGGATAACAGAAAAATCCAACTGGGATGCTTGTCTCAAAGTTACGCATCTGAATCTCTGATTTCACGGTAGGATTGCGCTGTAATCTTGATACCGTAACGAGGTTCATATAATAAAATGTCAGCTCCGTCAATTCTGTTACATAAGACTGGATAAAGATATCAGACTTCGCCGGATCGATTCCTACGGAAAGATAATCAAGTGCACTTCCATGATATTACTGCGCACTTTTGCAGGGTTGTCTGCATTGTCGGTAAGTGCCTGTGCATCTGCAATCATAATAAAGATCTTGTCATATTCACCGGAATTCTGAAGTTCAACTCTCCGCTTTAAAGAGCCTACATAATGTCCCACATGTAATTTGCCTGTCGGGCGGTCGCCCGTTAAAATAATTTTCTGTGCCATATTTTTTCCCCTGTCAAACATATTTCTGTGTCTATTATACACGTTTTGTTTCCGTGATTCAATTTATTCTTTTACATATGGGTAATCTCTGTCAGTCTTCCCTTAAAACACGGCTGATCTGAAGACGCGCCTGCTTTGCATCGACCGGTTTTAGCAGAAATCCATCTGCGCCTAACTGTTCTGCAAGTTCCTGATCCTCTTTCCTGTCACTCATAGTGAGTACGATCACCGGAATCTTTTGAAACACCCCGGACTCCTGCCTTCTCCGCAGCACCTCGAATCCATCCATCCCAGGCATCACAATATCCAAAAGTACTGCATCGATCTTCCCGGCACTGTGTTCTACCAGATCGAGACATTCCTGTCCGCCCGATGCCTCCGCCACATCATAGATATCTTTTAAATTTTCTTTTACAATCACTCTCTGAAGTTTTGAATCATCTGCAATCAATACTGTATATCTCACAATGTCACCTATGCATATTTTCTTCTGTATTTTCTTTTATTCTGCCATAGAATGACCTGTGGTTCAACTGTCCTTTTTTCCCAGTATTTTTTATATGGAATAATCAAAAGACTGTCCGACTGCTTTTTCTTCTTTTGTCATCACGGAATCTGCCCTGCTTTCATAAATCACGTTATCTATTTTTTTCAGCAGTTCTTCCCAGGAGGAAGCGGAAACGGTCACTTTATCCGCATCCGATGTCTTTTCTGTATCTTTCGCCTTACCGGTACCATCTGTCTTTCCCTTCTTATCTGTCCGGTCCGCCTTTTTCTCCTCCGCACGTTTTTCCTGTGCTTCCCTCTGCGCTTTCTTTTTCTCTTTTGCCGCAGCTTCTTTTTTGTCCGCGATACGCTCTCTCTGTGATGCAAGAGATTTGTCCACAACCGCAAAAAATGATGCATTTCCGTGGTCATCAAAGGTCATTCCAAAAGAGCTTACCGAATCGGCTTTCGAGCCAAGACTATCTTTCATCTGATTTATCTGGGAAGCTGCATTGTTTAAAATCCCCTCATATTTTGCACGATACTCCTCATCTTCCGCCATCTTTTCGATCTTGTCGGAATCGATTAAAACAAGAAGTTCCTTGGAACTCTGGTACATGCCTTTCTTGCTCTCCGCTTCCTCTTTTTTCTCCGGAGAGACAAGAATAAAATCCATATTAGAATATTTTGCTTTTAATTTTTCATAATACTTTTGGGCCTTATCGCTCAGGACCGGATCACCTATGGTTCTGCCGCTCACCTTGCTTTTCTTTGTGGTCTTGTCTGCCTCTTTTGTAACGTCGGCCTTTTTATTGCTGTCTGTTTTTTTGTTGTGTTCTGTGCGGTAAGAATAGTCCGCTGCATAAGAATTTAATGCACTGTTGCTGCTGATCTCACTCATGTTTTTATCCTCCCTGAAAAATTTGTTTTCGCCTTCTAATTCCATTTATCCGGCAATTTTTGTTTCTATTATGGTTATCGGCTCATTTTGGGATTAATTTATACAGATACATACTTGACTTTTCAGGAAGAACAGATACACTTTATAACAGCAAATTACATGACATTATTCAGAAAGAAGTGTTTACAAATGATGCAGAACCAGATACCAAAAACCATATGGATATTCCCTGGCACCAGTTTACGGGATCGGATAAATCACTCCCGATCACCCAGACAGGACTGACTGAAAAAGCTTCAGTGATCGGTCGTACCGGTCTTATGATGCTCTCCTGCGGTACCGGAGCATGGCGTGTGCGCAGTTCCATGAACAGTCTTGCCACTCTGCTCGGTGTTACCTGTACCGCTGACATTGGACTGATGTCGATCGAATATACCTGCTTTGACGGAACCGACTGTTACTCGCAGTCTCTCTGCCTGACAAATACCGGTGTCAATACTTCAAAATTAAACCGGCTGGAACGCTTCGTCAATGATTTTGACCATGAATGCTGCACAATGTCCGGCGAACAGATCCATACTTATTTAGACCAGATTGAACAGATCCATGGGCTTTACTCCCCATTTGCACTTGGATGTGCATCAGCGCTTGCATGCAGCGCATTTACATTTTTACTCGGCGGCGGACCTATTGAAATGCTCTGTGCCTTCTTTGGTGCCGGCATTGGAAATTATCTGCGGTGCAAACTGACAAAACATCATTTTACACTGTTTCTCTGCATTGCAGCATCCGTCTCAAGTGCCTGTCTGGTTTATGCCGGACTGTTAAAAATTGCAGAGCTGCTGTGGGGAATCTCCATTCAGCATGAAGCAGGTTATATCTGTGCCATGCTCTTTATCATTCCCGGTTTTCCATTTATCACCAGCGGAATCGACCTCGCAAAACTTGATATGCGCTCCGGTCTTGAGCGTCTCGCCTACGCACTGATCATTATTGCCGTCGCCACTATGTTTGCCTGGATGGTAGCCCTTTTACTTCATTTGCAGCCTGTAGATTTTCTTCCTTTAAACCTTACTCTGACAGAAAAGATCATCTTCCGTCTGCTTGCAAGTTTCTGCGGCGTATTCGGATTTTCAATCATGTTTAACAGTCCCAGACAGCTTGCAGCAGCCGCAGCGTGATCGGCGCCATTGCAAATACATTCCGGTTAGAACTTGTGGATCTTCTCGGAACACCTTCCGCGGCCGCTGCATTTTTAGGTGCACTGACCGCTGGACTGCTCGCATCCCTTTTAAAAAACCATGTCGGTTATCCAAGGATTGCGATCACCGTTCCATCTATCGTTATCATGGTTCCCGGATTATACCTGTACCGTGCGATCTATAATCTCGGCATCATGTCTTTGGATGCATCGGCCTCCTGGTTTGCCTCTGCGATCCTTATCATCGTATGCCTGCCTCTCGGACTGATCTTTGCAAGAATACTGACCGATAAGATGTTCCGGTACTGTACCTGATATTTTATTCTTTCAATAAATATTCATCTCTCTTTGCTCCTGTGGAAACAAGGTAAATGGAATGTCCGATCAGTTCCTCGATCCTCTCGATATACTTCTTTGCATTTTCCGGAAGATCATTCCAGTTTCTGCAGGATGAGATGTCGCAGTTCCAACCATCTAACATCTCAACCTCCGGTTTTGCAGCATCAAGCAATACATTCGTCGGGAAATCCGTGATGAGCTTTCCGTTCACACGGTATCCCGTGATAACGGGGATCTTTTCAAAGCTGCTCAATACATCCAGTTTGGTCAGGGCAATATCTCCTGCATTCTGACACTGCAGTCCATATCTGCTTGCAACTGCATCAAACGGCCCGACTCTTCTTGGACGTCCGGTTGCAGCACCAAATTCATTTCCCGCCTTTCTTAATTTATCGTTCCATTCCCCGTCAGCGGCTTTCTCAGCGACAAATGGTCCCTCACCAACACATGTAGAATATGCCTTCATGACACCTACGACACGCTCCGGTTTTCTTTTTGGAATACCCGCTCCGATCGTTGCATAGGCTGCGATCGTACTAGAGCTTGATGTGTAGGGATAAATTCCGTAATCAATATCACGCAATGCGCCAAGCTGTGCCTCAAAGAGGATATCTTTGCCTTCTGCGGCTGCCTTTTCCAACAGCACCCCCGTATCGGTAATATACGGCTTTAAAAATTCTGCCTGTCCCTTGCACCAGTCCATGACCTCTTCTACTGAGAGTGGTTTTTGGTCATATACCTTTTCAAGAATCAGATTTTTGCTCTCTACGATCATTGCGATCCGTTTTTTGATCACTTCCGAATCCAGATATAAAAGGTCTCCCATCCGAAGCGTTTTCTTCATATATTTATCGCCATAGGCATAGGCGATTCCTCTTTTTGTGGAGCCAAATGCCTCCCCGGTCTTAGAGAGTCTCTCCTCCTCTAAAACGTCCTGTCTGACATGGAATGGCATGCAGACGGTTGCTTTTTCCGATATCTTTAAATTTTCCGGACTGATTTTTACATTCATGTAACGCATCATCTCGATCTCATGTCTTAAGTGATCCGGATCAATGACCATTCCGTTTCCAAGTACACAGACAACCTCCGGATGCAGAATACCGGACGGCAGCAGATTCAAAACAAATTTACCTTTATCTGTCACTACGGTATGTCCTGCATTGTTTCCTCCCTGATAACGAACCACATAATCGGCGTGTTCACTTAATAAATCTACGACACGTCCTTTTCCTTCATCGCCCCAGTTAATACCAGTTACTGCTGTTAACATAAATATTCACACTCCTTTTATGCTTGTGCATGTACAATCTTATCTGCTGTATCAATACTCTTTTCCAACCGTTCCGAAAAACGGTGGATCGGTAAAAATACGCCCAGTTCATCAAACCTCTGACCTTCATCTTCCAAAGAATCCTGTCCGTAATAAACAAAGGAACGCGGCAGGTCCTTTTGCAGTTTCATCATGATATCCCACACTGCTGCATAAGCCTGTGCTTCCGTCCTCTGCTGTTTTACCGTATCCGGCAGTTCATAGACAAGCAAAAGACCGATGTGCTCACCCATCTTATATTCCATCACATCCATCGTATCCGCATCATAGCTGTGACGCTTGCGGTATCCGTATGCAAGATACATCTTTACACCTTTCTCTTTCCGGAATACCTTTTTAAACCGGTTATAATCTTTTTCACTCACATGGATCTCCTTTGTCTGGATCAGATTTCCATCCTCGTCCGTGAGCAGATACGGATTGACCTGTCCGTCCGCATTAAAGCGGAACGGTGCCAAAAATGAGTTGCGCAGTAAGTCAAACATGCTGTTTTTACAGACTGCCATCAAAAATGCTGTCAGATCCCGGTTTTTATAGGCATCAAACAATGCCTTAGCAAACTGTTCCGGTGGAAGATATCCTCCCACCAGTCAAGATCCGAATCAATTTCTCCATAAAAAGTCTGCATCAGACGCTCACAGGCTTCCGGATCTTTCAAGATTTTATCAAACAACAGATCTGCTTTTTCTTCTCTTGGAAATATTGTCTCCATCCTTTTTCCCTCCATTATCTAATCTTTTCTAAGAACATCAGCAGAAAACTGATCAACAGAAGTCCACCGGATATCCAGATCACATGAAACCCGTACCTCACAGAACAGATTTCCTCCGATTCCCGCACCAACCGCAAAGAATAAAATGATTCCAAAATAGTAAAGTGCCTGTCTGATCTGTTCCGGTCTTTTTCCCTGAGATACAGTGAAAACGCTGCCGTCCCACTCCGCAGATTTCCGATGCACATTGTGCTCGCGTAGGAATATCCGCCGACTTTCCGGAATGTCTGCACCTGCATGGCACAGGAAAAAGAAACTAACACGGTTGCTGCCATATTAAGATTCTCCGGAAGAAATCCCACAAACACCAGGATTGCCATCTCACAGAGTAATACTGACTGTCTCCAGTGCAGCTTTCTCGCATACTTAAAACTTCCCTGTATCCTCTCTGCCACAAACACACCGACTGCAAATGCGAGCAATGGGAACAGATAACGCAATCCCTCACTCCACTCTCCCATCATAAAATGCTGACTCATGAGTACCACGTTTCCGGTCTGTGCATTCGAAAACACGCCATCTCTCGTAAAATAAGTGTATGCATCCTGGAACCCACCGGACAGTGCCAGAAACACACTCGTGATAAACGCCTCCGACATCTGCACTTTCGTACTCCTTGGCTCATTTTGATTCAAAGCCAATGTTCTCACCTCTTATTCCCGTTTTTTCTCATTGATTTCTTACATCGTCTGTATTATAGTATCCCTGTTATCAGATGTAAAAAGTATTATTGATATATCCATCATATGATTTTTATATAATAAATAAAAGGAGATAAAACACCGCATGATCACTTACGACTATTACCGTATTTTCTACTATGTTGCACAGTATAAGAGTTTTACCAGAGCTGCAGAGGCACTGCACAATAACCAGCCAAATATCACAAGGTGCATGAATAATCTGGAATCGGAATTAAACTGTACACTGTTTTTGCGCTCTAACAAGGGGATAACGCTGACTCCCGAAGGAAAAAGATTATATGAACATGTTGCGATTGCCTATGAGCAGCTGTCGCTTGGGGAAGATGAGATCCGTCAGAATAGGGATCTCGAAAATGGACTGGTTTCCATCGGAGCCAGTGAAAATGCGCTGCGCCTGCTATTGCTTCCGGTATTAGAACGTTTTCACGAACAATATCCACATGTGCGCATCCGTATTTTCAATCACTCCACACCACAGGCAATTTTAGCATTAGAGAGCAAGGTCGTCGATTTTGCAGCAGTCACCTCACCACTTACCATCCAAAAGCCACTGCACAAAACACACCTTGCCTCCTACCGCGAAATTCTGATCGGAGGAACAAAATATAAAGAACTGGCTTCACAGATCCGAAGCTTAAATGATCTTTCCGGAATACCGGTTATAGGGCTTGCCGACGGCACCGGGACCAGAGAATTGTATCACCGTTATTTCTTAAGTCATGGTCTGATGTTCGCACCTGATATGGAGCTGCCACCACCGACCAGATCCTTCCTATGATCACACACAATCTCGGTATCGGTTTTTACCCGGAGGAGCTCGCTGCAGAGGCGATCGCACGCGGCAGCGCCTACGCGATCCGTCTCGTCGAACCCATACCGGAACGTGAAATCTGTTTAGTCACAAACAGCAGCACCCAGATGAGTGCTGCTGTCCGCAAAGTAATTTCTTTTCTTTAAACCATTATCGGTCTTCCCTGAAGTATGCTTCTCCAAGGCTTGCCGGTGGCTGGTTTTCCTGTTTATTTCGTTTACTTGTGATCACAAGTACAATGATCGTCACCACATAAGGAAGCATCTTGCAGAGTTCCTGTGTTGCACGGGTCAGTCCCGGCAGATAGATATATAAAATATAAAGTCCGCCAAACAGGAATGATCCCCAGATTGCATGATCCGGATTCCAGAGTGCTAAAATAACCAGTGCGATTGCCAGCCATCCACGGTCACCAAATCCGTTGTTAGACCAGGTTCCTCCGAGATATTCCATGACAAAATAAAGTCCTCCAAGACCTGCGATTGCTGCTCCTGTCACAGTTGCAATGTATTTGTATTTTGATACATTGATACCTGCAGCATCTGCAGTCGCCGGGCTCTCCCCGACTGCGCGTAAGTTTAAGCCGCGTCTGGTCTTTTTCAGGAAATAAGTCATACATACGGCAAGGATCACGGATAAATAGGTCAGAAAACCATAGGAAAATAATAAATCTCCGATCACAGGGATTGCAGAAAGTCCCGGTATTTTTGCACGAAACGCTGCCGCCGTAGTCTGTACGGAAATCTGTCCGACACCTCCGGCAAGTTTTGAAATAGAACCGCCGAAGAAGTTACCAAAACCTACTCCAAACGTTGTTAAAGCCAGACCAACAACATTCTGATTTGCACGCAGTGTGATCGTTAAGAAGCTGTAGATCAGCCCACCTAATGCAGACACGATCAGTGTTGCCAGAAATGCAATCAACAGTCCAACAAATCCATTCGGGTTTTCTTTGCCATTTTCATAAAAGAATGCCCCCATCAGACCGGAAATACCGCCCATATACATGATACCCGGGATTCCAAGATTTAAGTTACCGGATTTTTCCGTTACAATTTCTCCGGTCGCACCAAATAAAATCGCAACACCCTGTCCGATTGCTTTTTGTATGAATGTCATAAGCAGATTCATTTATTTTCCCTCCTTATGGTTCTTTTTCCATTCCAGCTTGTAATTGATGAAGAACTCACAGCCGATTAAGAAAAACAGTAAAATACCGGTAATGATATCCGACGCATTCTCATTTAAACCAAACTGGGAAGCGATCTGGATGGATCCCTGCTGCATAAATACCAGAAATGCAGATACTAAGATCATTGCAAACGGATTAAATTTTGACATCCACGCAACAATGATGGCGGTAAATCCACGTCCACCGGCTGTACTTGTGGAGATCGTATGGCTCGCACCGCTGACGATCAGGCAGCCTGCGATTCCGCAGATCGCACCGGAGAGCATCATCGTGCGGATGATTACTTTTTTTACATTGATACCGGCATAGCGCGCAGTATTCTGGCTCTCGCCGACAACTGCGATCTCATATCCCTGTTTGCTGTATTTCATGTATACATACATGCCGAGTGTGATGATCAGAACAACGATCACGTTCAGTCCATACATATTTCCAAAAATGGATGGGAACCATCCTTCTGTCCAGCTGCATTGATGATGCCGACCGTGTTAGAACCGGACGGATTCTCCCAGAATACGATGGCAAATGTGACAAGCTGCATTGCCACATAATTGAGCATCAATGTAAACAATGTCTCATTTGTATTGAAATATGCTTTAAACACTGCCGGGATCAGTCCCCAGATCAATCCTGCCGCCGCACTTGCAATAAAGATCAGAATTAAAAGCAGCCAGTTTGGCATCGCATCCCCTGCATAGATCATCAATGCTGCAGTTGCCATACCTCCCATTAAGATCTGTCCCTCAGCTCCAATGTTCCAGAATTTCATTTTAAATGCCGGTGTCAGTCCGATCGCAATACATAAAAGCACCAATGTCTCTCGGATCGTTACCCACACACGACGGCTGCTTCCTACCGCACCGTCTATAATACCAAGATATACCTGAATCGGATTCTGTTTTGTGATTGCAACGATCACAAGTCCCGCAACGATCAGTGATAATGCAACGGCTGCAAGCCGGATTCCCCATGCTTTTGCTGTGCTGATCGTATCGCGTTTTATCATACGAACTGCCGGTTCTTTTACTTCTTTACTCATTTGCCTGTTTCTCCTCTCCCGAACCTGTCATCAAAAGTCCAAGTTTTTCTTTTGTGGTACTTCTAGCGTCCACAATACCGGAAACTCTTCCGCCATTTAACACAAGGATCCTGTCACACAGCTCTAAAAGCACATCTAAGTCCTCGCCGACACAGATGACTGCAACTCCCTTTTTCTTCTGGTCGTTTAGCAGATTATAGATCGTATAGGAAGAGTTGATATCAAGCCCACGCACCGGATATGCCACCATCAGCACGTTTGGATTGCTTGCGATCTCACGTCCAACAAGGATCTTCTGTACATTTCCACCGGAAAGGCGGCTGACCGGAGTCTCAACTCCCGGCGTCACGACTTCAAGCTTGTCCACGATTTCCTGCGCAAGCTGCTTTGGTGCCTTACGGTCTGCAAAGAAATGTTTTCCTTCCTTGTAACTGCGGATCATCATATTATCCGTCAGATCCATGGAACCGACTAATCCCATTCCGAGACGGTCCTCCGGGACAAAGGATAAGGCGATACCAAGTTTTTTGATATCCTCCGCCTTCATATCGGAGATCTTTTCGACTTTTCCCTCTGGTGACTCATAAAGGATCTCACCACTCTCGATCGGCTGCAAACCAGCCACAGACTCTAAAAGTTCTTTCTGTCCGCTTCCGGAAATGCCTGCGATACCAAGAATTTCGCCGCTGTATGCGGTAAAGGAAGCCTCTTTTAATACTTTTAAACCTTCCTTGTTCCGGCATGTCACACCGCGCATCTCAATTCGTTTTTTTGCATTTTCCGGTTCGGTACGGTTGATATCAAGCGTTACTTTTTCACCGACCATCATCTCAGTTAGAGACTCTACCGTTGCACCTTTTGTCTCCACCGTATCTATATACTTTCCTTTTCGAAGCACTGCCACACGGTCAGAAAGCTCTAATACTTCGTTTAACTTGTGTGTGATGATGATGATGGATTTTCCTGCGGCACGCATGTTGCGCAATACCGCAAATAATTTTTCAGTCTCCTGCGGTGTTAAAACGGCAGTCGGCTCATCTAAGATCAGAATATCCGCGCCACGGTATAAAACCTTTACGATCTCAACGGTCTGTTTCTGGGAAACGGACATATCATAAATTTTCTGGGATGGATTTAAATCAAAACCATAGCGGTCTGTCAGTTCTTTGACTTCTTTTTCCACCTGTTTTAAATTCAGGCGTTCTTTTCCCGGCAGACCTAAAATAATATTCTCGGCGGCTGTCAGGATATTGATCAGCTTGAAATGCTGATGAATCATTCCAATTCCGAGTTCGAAGGAATCTTTCGGGGACCGGATCGTCACGGTTTTCCCATTCACACGGATTTCTCCCTCATCCGGGAAATAAATACCGGAGAGCATGTTCATCAGCGTAGTCTTTCCACTACCATTCTCTCCTAATATAGAAAGGATCTCTCCCTTTCTCACTGTCAGATTTACATTGTCATTTGCGACAACCTCTCCAAAACGTTGGTGACTCCCAAAAGTTCAATCGCATTTACCGGTTCCACAAACAGTCCTCCTTTAACGTAAACTGCGGAACTGTGATAAAAGGTCTGTCCTTTCACAGTTCCGCTTATTTATGATACAAAAAGCATTCATTCAGACATGCTCTTTTGCATTATGGCAGAATTATATTCTGCTAAAAATCTTAATCAATCATTCTGCACCGCAGATGCTCTTAGTTGGTCACAGAAGTGATACCATCAATAATGATATCGAAAGATGGAGCAGATGCCAGCTCAGACTCATGATAGTATCCGTCTGATACATAATCTGCATATTTTGCATAATCGCCACCTTCTGCGATCAGGTCTTCTAAGGAAGAACCATTTACAGTAAATGCGGATGTATCGAATACATGAAGTGATCCGTCTTTGATTGCATTTTCAACTTCTGTTACTTTTGCGTCTGTTCCCTCTGCTGCAACTGCCTCGTTGATCGGTGTAATGTCAACTGCACCTTCTGCAAATCCCTGACACCAGTCAGTCTCGATTGCTGTTCCGTCTAATACACACTGTACTGCATGTGTATAGTAAACACCCCAGTTATTTGTCGGAGAAGTAAGTGCTGCATCCGGAGCAACAGTTGTCATATCAACGTTGTAGCCGACACATGGAACTTTCTTATCCTCACAGGTACTTGGCGCACCAGTGGTATCTGCATGCTGGCTGATCAGGACACATCCGTCATCGATCAGTTTTGCCGCTACCTCTGCCTCACCGGACATATCTGCCCAGCTGTTTGTATACTGTACTTCCATAGTTGCGGAAGGACACTGGCTCTTTGCACCTAAATAGAAAGAAGTAAATCCGGAAATAACCTCGGCATACGGGAATGCACCAACATAACCGATCTTAGCTGTATCCTCTGTGATGGTTCCGTCTGCGATCATCCCGTTTAATTTCATACCCGCAACAACGCCGGAAACATAACGTGCTTCGTAGATAGAATCAAAATAGTTGTGCATATTGGAAAGTCCGGAAGATGCTGCCTGATATCCGGTTGCATGGCAGAACTGAACCTCCGGGTACTCTGCTGCTGCCTGAAGCAGGTAGCTCTCATGTCCAAAGCTTGTACCGAAAATAATGTTACATCCCTGATCTGCTAAATCAACTGCTGCATCATAAGCAGATTCATCTTCCGGGATCAGAGTTTTCTCTACGACCTGATCCTCAGATAATCCGAGATTGCTCATCATCTGATCGATACCAGCCATATGTGCTGCTGTATATCCCTCGTTCTCATCACCAATGTAGATCACACCTACCTTGATATCCGATGCTGATTTTGCTTCGCCGGCTGCTGCACTGCTCTCTGTCGCAGCTACAGTATTGTCTGCAGCACTGTTATCTGCTGCATTGCCTGCTGATGCATTGTCTGCAGCTCCATTTGAACCACATCCTGCCAGCATGGAAACAGTAAGTCCCATTGTCAATAATACGCTTAATGCTTTCTTCATTTTTTCATCCTCCTGTATCACTACTTGATAGAAATACATGAGTAAATTTAGCATAGAGAAATTTTTCCGTCAATGCAATTTTCGCCGTATTTCACCCAAAATCCAATTTTTAGCGAAAAATTTTTTCATTTATAAGCGGAGGTTATTTTTATCATTCCAGGAACTTATGGAATTTTCTATTTTCTGCCATTTATGTTTTCAAATGCCTTAACGAAAGATTTTTATAATTCCTCTGTCATTCAACTGTTTTAGAAATGAAACCAGAAGCGGCACCACAAACAGGCCGATAATTCCAAAAAATTTTAAGCCAATCAGCATACATGGCAGCATAATCACCGGTGATAACCCCATCTGCTTTCCAACCAGTTTTGGCTCGATCAGATTCCGCACGACCGTAATCACAAGGTAAAGTCCAAACACGCCAACTCCGGTAGAAATCCTTCCAGATGCAAAAGCAAGAACTGCCCACGGGATCAAAACCGTTCCCGTCCCAAGAACCGGAAGGATATCAAGTACCGCAATGATAAACGCGATGGCAAATGCATTTTTGATGCCAAGCAGAAACAAGCCTGCCGTAAGTTCCGCAAATGTAATACCAAAGATCAGGCAGTACGAGAGGATACATTTTCCCATCGTCCCTGTCACATAATTTTTTCCATCCCGGAATGCCCGCTGGTATTCTGCCGGGATCTGCCGCTTTAAAAATGCTTTGATCTCCGGAAATTCCAGTTCCATAAATACGGTCGCGATCACCGCAATCAGAAGTTTCATAAAAAATCCCGGGATTCCTGCCGCCATCCCGGACACCCCGTCGATGACACCATCCGAGATCCCCGACATCAGTTTTCCTGCATTTTTCAGTGTCTGTGCGGACTCTTCCCCAACTCCATGTAAACCGGATGTTTTTCCTGTCAGTTCTGTCGGATAAAATACAGAAACAAAGCGGTCTAACCACTGGTAAAAGCGCTGCATGACCGGGACGATCGTATCTGAAAAAAATACGGATAGTTCCCTTGCCGTATCGTAAATCAGACGCACCAGATAACTGCCCGCAAAATAAAGGAATACCGCTAAAATAATATAAAAGAAAAGAACGACCGCGACCGCCACGATCCCTCTTTGAATATGCATCCGCTCCGCAATAAACTGTACCGCTCCCGACAGCAGTACCGCCACCGCAAACGCCGCAAGAAACGGAAACAGCACAGAACCTGCCGCCTTAAGCACTACCCACAAAATCACAAGCCACACCACCCAGAATGCAAATCCTGTCAGAAAATCCTTTTGCCGCCTCAATCGTTCTTCTCTGTTCATCGCCCACCATTTTTCCTTTTACTGTATCTTTTTTCATCCACTATTATTATCTATATCCGCTTTGGGCAATCTCATTCTTATTTATGAAATATTTTTATTTCCTTCAAGGATTCGGATGTCGAAAGGTGGCTTCCGGTTTTTTGATTGGTAAATTGCACAAATAAAAAACACCCACAGCATATCATCTCTGGCATACTGCGGGTATTTTACCGTGACATAAGATGCACGGAATCCCTCTTATTCTTCTAATTTTAAAATATAAATACAGTTCGGTTTGTCAACCTTGACTGGTGCACCGTTCTGCAGAGAAAAACCTTTCTCATAATTGATCGTATAAGATACGATATCATTGGATGTATTATTTACAGTAAGATAATGTTTCTCATCCGGGTAAATAGCTAACATCTTCGGATAATCACTGTCTACCTTTGTGCGGAATTCCTGTGTCAGCATACCTGTATCCGGATCGATCTCATATGCAACCACTGTGTTCACACCGGCATTGGAAACAAAGAGATATTTTCCGCTCTTAGTGATCTCCATACCGGATGCGGCACAGATATCTTCCTCTTTCTTTCCCTGTGTTGTGATCGTCTGGATCTTATCAAACTGTGGCTGTTCATTTTCAACGGAGTATTTGTACACTTCGATCTCATGTGTCAACTCATACAGGATATAAGCATATTTCCATCTCTGGAAAACGGATCATTCTCGGCGCAGACTCAAGCGGTCCACGAATGATATCCACCAGTTTTAATTTACCATAAGTATAATCCACACGATAGATCTTAACCTGATCTAATCCGTTATCAACTGCACACAAAAACTTCTGATCCGGTGTCAGTTTTACACAGTCAACATGTGGTGTGTTGGTACGTCTGTCGCTTCCGCGCGCCATACCTATAATGGAAAATACCATCTGCGATAGCTCCGATGCTTCCATCTTTTTCAAGATGCATCATCGTCACACGTCCGTCATGATGTCCACCAACGAAAAGATAACGATTCTCATCATCCACTTCCACATAGCATCCTCTCATGCCGCCAATCCACTGTTTATTCACAGCCTCAAGATCTCCATCCGGAAGAACCTTAAATGCTTCCACACCTTCATCAGCAATCGAATAAAGGAACTTTCTATCCTTTGAAACAACAAGATCTGACGGGTTATTGATTGGTACTACTTTACGTTCTTTCATACTGCCATTTGCCACATCCACATCATAAATATGGATTCCGACACTGTTTTCATGAGTATATGTACCTACATAAGCCACATATTTTTCCTTTTTCATACTTTTATCCTCCTTATTTTTCGGGGCAGAGTATTTTCCTCCCTACTCTTTTCTTCGTAAAATATCATACTTCTCAAGTGGATGCCCCAGATCAATATATAAAACCTGTTTTGGATGCGGTGCTGATTCCATATCTGCTCCATCCTCATCCACAATCCGTTTCACAGTCACCGTCAGATTTTCTCCATCCGGCTTCATAATCTCAATCTCTTCACCAACCGAAAACTTATTGCGCTGTTCGATCCGGTAAAGTCCTTCTTCATTCTGCTCTCCAACAATTCCCAAATATGTGTACTCTTTTAAATAGGTGTTATTGTCGTAAATCTGTGCTTCATCTGAAGGCTTTCCAAAGAAAAATCCGGTTGTAAACTGGCGGTAGGTACAGTTGGATATCTGATCTAAATACCATGGCAGATTCTTTTTGTAAAGCTCCGGTGACACTTTGTAGTCATCGATCGCCTTGCGGTAAGTTCTTGCCACAGTCGCAACATATAGTGCTGTTTTCATTCTACCCTCTATTTTAAAACTGTCAATACCTGATTCCATTAATTCCGGTATGTGTTCGATCATACAAAGATCTTTGGAGTTAAAAATATAAGTTCCACGCTCATTCTCATAAACTGGCATATACTCGTTTGGTCTCGTTTCCTCCACGATGGAATATTTCCAGCGGCACGGATGTGTACATGCTCCCTGATTCGCATCACGTCCGGTAAAATAGTTAGATAACAGGCATCTTCCGGAATAAGAAATGCACATTGCACCGTGAATAAACGTCTCTATCTCAAGGTCATCCGGTATATTTGCACGAAGTTCTTTAATTTCATTTAAAGAAAGTTCACGGGCCGATACCACACGCTTTGCACCGAGTCCATACCAGAAACGGTATGTTTCGTAGTTGGTATTATTCGCCTGTGTACTGATATGGCGCTCAATATCCGGGCAGACTTCCTTTGCAATCATAAACACACCAGGATCTGCGATGATAAGTGCATCCGGTTTTTCTTCTTTTGCAAAGGAATCCAGCTCTTTGAAATATTCCCTTACACCCTCTAAATCGTCATTGTGGGCAAGGATATTTGCCGTCACATATACTTTTACCTCATGATCATGTGCAAAACGGATTCCTTCTCTCATTTCCTCCATGGAAAAATTCTTGGCTTTTGCACGAAGTCCAAATGCCTCGCCACCAATGTACACGGCATCTGCACCATAGATCACTGCAATTTTTAGCACCTCAAGGCTGCTTGCCGGTATCAAAAGTTCCGGTCTTCTCATAACTTATCTATCCTTTCGTATCTTTCTCAGATACGCCCTTTCTATTTCTTCCATGTGCTGACCGTAACTCCGTCACCAATCGGCAAAACTGCCGTAACAAGGTGCTCGTCATGTGTCAGTTCATACAGATATTCGCGCATTCTCTTATGAATCGTGCGGTTTCTCCTCGTAACTGCAAAACGGGACTCTATGATATCTCCATCCTGCAGCACATTATCAGAAACCAGTGTTCCTTCCGGTCCAAGCAGCCGTAATATATCCGGCATGAAATGAATATACTGTCCTTTTGCGGCATCCATAAAAATAAAATCATAGGTTTCCGTCAATGTCGGAAGAATCTGCGCCGCATCTCCTTCTAACAGCATAATCTGTTTTTCTTTCCCTGCACGTATAAAATTCTCTTTTGCAATTGGAATTCTCTTTTCATAATTCTCAATCGTTGTAATCTCACACGGCACCGGATCATATTCCGCCATCAAAATGGCAGAAAATCCGACTGCGGTCCCCACTTCAAGGATCCGCATCGGACGTTTCATTGCAAGAAGCAGCTTTAAAAACTGCTGCATCTCTTTCCTTATGATCGGCACATAACTATCTAGTGCTTCCTGTTCTATCTGATCTAAAATACTGGTATTCCCCGTATCAAGCGAATTGATATAGGTGACCAGACGTTCATCTACTATCACTCGACTGCTCCTGCCTGTTCATTTTCATCTGTGTTCTGACCTTCTTCTCCGGCATCATCCGCCCCGGTATCATCCGAAGATGTTCCGTCCGATGAATCCAGATCTGTTCTTTGTTCTGTGCTCTCTGTGCTTTCCGTACTCTCCTCAGATTCTGCCGCCATAACCACCATCATATCTTTCGCTGTCATGGATGTATTTAACGTGTAGGTTCCTGTTTTTAACTTTCCATGATACGCTGACATACGAAGCTGTACATAAAACAGATTCGCATCGCGGATCAGCCCCTCTTTCTTTAACAGCTTACCAATCTGATATTCCGACAGATCTCCCGTCACATCTACGGTCACATCGGTTCCAGGTTTTTCTTCCACCGGTCCTTCGGTAAACACCCGATAGCCGAAATCATAGCAAAAACTGCCCAGCTTTATCAAACCGATCACAACAAGTAACATGACCAGAATCGAAAAACTGATGCTGACAAATTTTAATACCAGTTTATTCAGCTTCATATGAAATCCTCCAGACTATTCCTCAAATCCAACTTCAAAATCCAGTTCTTCGATCAGCGTCCAGTTGACCTTCTGCACCACACGGCAAAAAGCATTTTCTGCTGCAAGATATTCTGCGACAAGTGGATTTTTCCGAAACTCACGGTATTCCTGTTCCATCTTATCCGTCGCATCATAAAGATCCACATTTCCATCACTGTTCTGTAACAGATAATTTTTGTGGCGGAATGCGTGGATCTGCTGCTCTAACTGCGGCTGATTGTGCACTCTGTTTTTGATATCCTGATATCTGATATATTCCTCGCTGAATTTGATTGCATCCACCAGTTCCTGCATGGCTTCATCCATTCTGCTCATGATACATCTGTCCTTCCTACACTTCCATAATGATCGGCATGATCATCGGTCTGCGCTTTGTCTCTTTCCACACGAAATCACCTAAAGAATCCTTGATCTCATTTTTGATCTTGCCCCAGTCGGTGATTCCTTTATCCATACAATACTGCATCTTATCTTCAAGCAGATGCTTTGCATCCTCCATCAGACTCTCTGCACCTCTGACATAAACAAATCCACGGGATACGATATCCGGTCCCGCAAGCACCTGTCCGGAACCGCTCTCTAATGTCAGAACGACAATGATGATTCCATCTTCCGCAAGATGCTGTCTGTCGCGGAGTACGATGTTGCCGACATCACCGACACCGAGTCCGTCGACCATGATATCACCTACATGGACTCTTCCTGTCACTTCTGCTTTTTCGTCATCTAATTCAAGCACATCACCAGAGGTCAGGATAAAGATATTGTCCTTGTTGATGCCAAGTTCTTCTGCCACTCTCGCCTGTGCCAAAAGATGACGGTACTCTCCATGCACCGGAACGGCATACTTCGGTTTTACCAGGGAGTAGATCAGTTTGATCTCTTCCTGACAGGCATGACCGGATACATGTACGTCCTGGAAAATAACGTTTGCACCCTTCATGGAAAGCTCATTGATAATACCGGAAACTGCCTTTTCATTTCCCGGGATCGGGTTGGAACTGAGCACGATCGTATCGTTAGGTTTGATCGTAACTTTTTTATGCATGCCACATGCCATACGGGACAATGCCGCCATGGACTCTCCCTGGCTTCCGGTCGTGATCATAACCGTTTTCTCATCCGGATAATTTTTCAGTTCTTCAATATCGATCAGCGTATTGTCCGGAATATTAATGTAGCCAAGCTCCGACGCAATGCCGATGATATTCACCATACTGCGTCCTTCCACGACAACTTTCCTGCCGTATTTATAAGCTGTATTAATGATCTGCTGCACACGGTCTACGTTGGACGCAAATGTTGCAATGATGATCCTCGTATTCTTGTAATCTGCAAAGATCTCATCAAAGGTCTTGCCGACTGTCTTTTCTGACATGGTAAATCCCTTGCGCTCTGCATTGGTACTGTCACATAACAGTGCAAGTACACCTTTTTTACCGATCTCACCAAAAACGCTGTAAATCGATGGCATCTCCAAATACCGGTGTGTAATCCACCTTGAAGTCACCTGTGTGCACAACGATACCTGCCGGTGAATAAATGGCAAGCGCTGCTGCATCCTGAATACTGTGGTTCGTACGGATGAACTCCACGCGGAAACAGCCTAAATTGATATGCTGTCCGTATTTTACCACCTTGCGTTTCACTTTTGTCAGCATATTATGTTCTTTTAACTTATGTTCAATGATACCGATGGTAAGCTTTGTCGCATAAATCGGAACATTGATGTCCCTTAAGACATACGGAATCGCTCCGATATGATCCTCATGTCCGTGTGTAATGAAAAATCCCTTGACTTTATCAATATTATCTTTCAGATAAGTCACATCCGGGATGACAAGATCGATTCCATACATGTCATCTTCCGGGAAAGACAGACCACAGTCCACTACAATGATGCTGTCTTCGTACTCAAAAGCAGTAATATTCATTCCGATCTGCTCTAAGCCGCCAAGCGGAATGATCTTAAGTTTTGAAGTTTTTTCTTTTTTGTTCTCTTTTACACTGGTTCTCTTTTTTCGTTCCGGTCTCTCTGCTTTTTTTGAATCATTCTGGCTGATTCCTGCCTCCTTATTCTCTTTCATATTCAATGTCCGCATCCTCTATCAATCTGAAATATTTTACCTACTGCCGCAAGTTCCGTGTCGTCGTCTACCATCTCGCACACAACGTCATCGTCCTCTGTGGCGACCTCCTTCAAAATGTACGCATCACAGTCGCCATCTTCCTCTTCCGTGACAAAAAAATAACGCGTACCGTTTACCTGTGTCTCCTCCACAACAAAAAAATCAATACTCTCTTTTGTCTGTGGGTCCACAAATGTTACTTTTCCATGTGCATCCTCCATGCATAACACAAAAACCGCATTCGAAAACCTGCGGCTTTTGTCAGAACCTGTTTACTTCTCTACGTGCATACTCCGATAATCCAGATATCCCTGCAAAATAAAGACTGCAGCAATCTCATCGACATATTTTTTGCGGTCTTCCCTGCGGATACCGGACTCCATCATGTGTTTATCTGCGGAAACGGTCGTCAGTCTCTCATCCCACAAAATAACTTCTAACCCTGTCCGTCTCTCTAACATCTCCTGAAACTCTTTTGTCTTTTCGCAACGCTCTCCCTCTGTGTTATTCATATTTTTCGGATAACCCAGAACAATACACTCCACCTGATATTCTGCGATAATCGCTTCGATCCTCGCCAAAGTCTGGCGCAGTTTATTAGGGGACTGGCGTCTTATGATCTCCAGTCCCTGCGCAGTTAATAAAAGCTCATCGCTGACTGCCACACCGACAGTCTTTGAGCCAAAATCCAAACCTAAAATCCGCATAAACTTCCTATTCCCAATGATTATTTTTGATATAAGCCTTTAAAACTTCTTCGACCAGTTCGTCACGTTCCACTTTCATGATCAGGCTTCTTGCATTATTATGACTGGTAATATATGTGGGATCTCCAGACATAATATATCCAACAATCTGATTCACTGGATTATAGCCTTTCTCGCTCAGTGCACGATACACAATCGTAAGCACGTCACCAACCTTTAACTCCGGCTCTTTCTCCACTCTGAAATATTGTGTATTATTGATATTCTGCATATTTTTCACGCCCTTATACCTGCTATAAAAAGCATTGCTAGTTTTTATTTTAATATAGTTTGTCCTAAAATTCAACCAAAAGATAAATATCGTCTTTTAATTTTCCTTTTATCTTTCCTGTCACGAACTGATTTGCCATGTTTTTTTCTGTTTCAAACGCCACTTTGACATACTCTTTTGTGTATCCGGTAAAATATGTTTTTCCATCCACACAAGTTCTTCCTCTAACAGTGCCGTCTTTTCTTTTCCGACATAATAATTCCGGAATTCTTCAGACATTTTCTTTTCCAGTGACAGAAGAATATTGCTTCTCTCTGTCTTTTTCTGCTCCGGCACCTGATCCGGCATCACCGCCGCCTTCGTACCTTCACGCACCGAATATTTAAAAATGTGCATCTCATAAAAATGTATTTTTTTCAGATATTCTTCTGTAATTTTAAACTCTTCTTCCGTCTCTCCCGGAAAACCAACGATCACATCGGTCGTGATCGCAGGATGCGTAAAATATTTGCGCAGCAGATCACAGCCCGCCTCATATTCTGCCGTATCATATCTGCGGTTCATCCGCTTTAAGACACTGTCACAGCCACTCTGTAAGGACAGATGGAAATGCGGACAGATCTTTGTAAGCTCCGATAAACGTTTTGCGAAATCTTCCGTCACGATACGCGGTTCTAAACTTCCAAGACGGATACGCTCGATTCCTTCGATCTCATGTACATGTTCGATCAGGGAAAGTAAAGTTTCTCCGGTATCAACTCCATAAGAACTTAAATGGATTCCGGTTAACACCACTTCTTTATATCCGCTTTTTGCAAGCCCCTTTATCTCGTTTAATACATCTTCCATTTTGCGGCTTCTGACGCGTCCTCTTGCAAACGGAATGATGCAGTAACTGCAGAACTGGTTGCAGCCATCCTGCACCTTGATAAATGCACGCGTATGCTCTGCCGTTTTCTTTAAATGCAGTTCTTCATACTCCTGTTTTTCGTGATTGATATCAACAATCTGTGCCTGTTTTGTGTGTTCTTTTTCATACTCATTCAACAGTGTAACCAATTCATGCTTCTGGTTATTTCCGATCACGATATCAATACTTTCATCCACCAATGCCTGTGCCTCTTTTGTCTGCACATAACAGCCGGCTCCCACTACAATGGCATCCGGATTCATCTTTTTTGCACGGTGGAACATCTGTCTTGATTTACGGTCTGCCATATTGGTTACGGAACAGGTATTGATCACATATACGTCTGCAATTTCCGTAAAAGGAACAATCTCATAACCTGCATTTTCAAGGATCTGCTGCATAGCTTCCGTCTCATATGCATTTACTTTACACCCCAGATTGTGCAGTGCTGCTTTTTTCATTTTTTACCTCCATAATATCTATTTACTTGTTGACTTTTCCACGAAAAACCATTACTATAAAAATAACTTTAACAGCTAATTTTAAGGAGGTTTTTCATCATGAAAACAGTACAGATTTCTTTAAATTCTATCGACAAAGTGAAATCATTTGTCAATGCGATCACACAGTATGAGTATGATTTCGATTTAATCTCCGGTAGATACGTTATCGACGCAAAATCCATCATGGGTATCTTCAGCTTAGACTTATCCAAACCGATCGATTTAGCAATCCATGCTGAAGCTAATGTTGATGAGATTATGGAAACATTAAAACCATACTTAATCTAATCACAGATCAGATGTCATACCATTTACGGTGTCACATAGATGGAACATAAACCACAGGTTATATACCTGTGGTTTTTTGTTGTCCTTTTATTGTGGTGCCCTGATCAAAAGATGTATCGAAAAATAAACTGCCTGCATTTCTGACACATCTTTCGCCCCGGAACCCGTTTTCTACGCTTCGATATGGATCACTTCGACCGTATCAATCGCTTTCTGCATCAATTCATCGATCTTCTCAGAAAGTTTCTTCTCATCATTATGAATCACATTCAGGCTCGGTTTTGTGACCGGATGTTTTGCAACGAAAATGGTACAGCAGTCCTCAAACGGAAGGATCGATGTCTCATATGCATCGATCTTCTCAGAGATCTCAACAATCTCCTGCTTGTCAAAACCAATTAACGGACGGTATACCGGCATCGTGCAGACCTCATTTGTCGCTGCAAGCGACTGCATAGTCTGGCTTGCCACCTGACCGATACTTTCTCCTGTGATCAGACCCAGACATTTATTTTCTTTTGCAAAATGCTCTGCTAACTTCATCATATAACGGCGCATAATGATCGTTAACTCCTCATGCGGACACTGCTCGTAGATATAAAGCTGGATATCCGTAAGTTGACAACATGCAAGTTGATCGGTCCGGAATATTTTGCAACGATCTTTGCAAGATCCACAACCTTCTGTTTTGCACGCTCTGAGGTATAAGGCCGGTGCATGGAAATAAGTCGCATCGATCGTCACGCCGCGTTTTGCGATCATATACCTGCAACCGGGCTGTCAATTCCACCGGAAAGCAGTAACATTGCCTTTCCGTTTGTGCCGACCGGCATACCGCCCGGTCCCGGAATAACCGTTGAATATACATTAATCTGATTACGGATCTCCACGTTGATCACAACTTCCGGTTTGTGCACATCCACGCGTGTCTCAGGGAATGCATTTAAAATGCGCTCTCCAAGCTGTGCATTGATCTCCATGGACTCAAGCGGATAATTTTTGCGCGCTCTTCTCGCATTTACCTTGAAGGTAAAATGCTTGTCCGGATAAGCCTCATCAATATGATGGATCACTTCTTCTGCTAATTTGTCAAATCCCTCGTCCTCTAAAATAACAACCGGACAGATTCCGACGATACCAAATACACATTTTAATGCTTCTACCGCCTCGTCGTAATCATATTCGCCATCCATCTCGATATAGATTCTTCCCTGCTCCTTGCGGATGCGGAAAGTTCCGTCTACTTTCTTTAACGCATGATTCATCTGGCTGACTAATGCATCCTCAAACAGATAACGGTTTTTTCCTTTGATTGCAATTTCTGCATATTTTATCAAAAATGCTTTGTACATATTTTTTCCCTTTCTATCTTTACGATCAATGTCTGGTAAATTTCCTGCGGAACGGAATGATTTCTTTTAACTGTTCGATCGCATAATCAATTTCCGCTTCCGTTGTATTGACACAGAAGCTGAAACGGATCGTTCCCTCTAAATCCGCTTTTTTCAGTCCGATTCCCTGCAGGGTTTTACTCGGTGCCGGTTTATTTGATGAGCAGGCACTTCCCGCGGAGACATAAATTTCTTTTTCCTCAAGTGAATGCAGCATGACTTCGCTCCGCACGCCCTGGATCGTGACGCTTACAATCTGCGGTGCAGAATCCTCACCGGTCTTTCCGTTAATCGTCACACCCTCGATCTTTGTCACTTCCTCAATAAAGTGCTTTTTCAACGCATACATATGTGCAATCTTTTCATCAAAATTCTCGTAGATCTCCATGGCAGCCTCTCCAAGTGCCGCTGCTCCAGGAACATTCTCTGTGCCGGAGCGCATGCCTTTCTGCTGTCCGCCGCCGTAAATAATCGGTTTAATCTTTGTTTTGTCTTTGATATATAAAAATCCGGTTCCCTTTGGCGCATGAATTGTGACCGCTGACCGAGAGCAGATCAATCCCAAGTTTTTTCGGACAGATACGGTATTTTCCATATGCCTGAATCGCATCCACATGGATGATCGTATTCGGATTCTTTTCTTTTACGATTTTTGCAGCCTCTGCAATCGGTTCTACCGCACCGATCTCATTATTGACCATCATCATGGATACAAGGATCGTGTCCTCACAGACTGCATCGCGCAGTTCATCCAGTGAGATCTGTCCGTTTTCGTCTACCGTAAGATAAGTCACACGAAAACCCTGTTCTTCTAAATATGCCAGCGGTGAAAGCACCGATGCATGCTCGATTGATGTTGTGATAATATGGTTTCCCGCGCGTTTATTTGCAAGCGCCGTTCCAATCAGTGCCATATTATTTGATTCTGTACCACCTGAGGTAAAAAGGATTTCTTTTTCATCCGCTTTTAGTGTTTTTGCAATCCGCTCTTTTGCCTCTTTGATATAACGTTCCGCCACAACTCCCATTGTATGAAGTGACGAAGGATTTCCATAATCCTCCATCAACACTTTTACCATCAGATCTTTCGCACGTTCACTGCAGCGTGTCGTTGCTGAATTATCCAGATATGCCTGCATTTTGTTACTCCTGTTCTGCACATTTTTCTCTGTGTGCACAAAACTTTATATATGTTGCATTTTAATCTTCATTTCTGCGCTATCTCTTCGCACTGTTTTCATTCTGTGTATGTCCGTGCCCATCAATTTTGAAACAAATTCATTCAGCCGCTAAATCACAGTCAGGCTAATTTGATTTTTCCGGGCACGACGTTTCGATATGATACATCAGGATCGCAAGTGTCGTAAATCCTGCCGTCTCGGTGCGAAGGATACGGCTGCCAAGTGAGATCAGTTTCATCTCACCTTTTACCGCTTCGATTTCTTCCGGTGCAAAACCGCCCTCCGGTCCGATAAAAATACCGATGGACTCTCCCGGTCTGACCGCCTCTACCGCCTCTCTCGTTGCCGCCATGCCGCGCTCATTTTCATAGGGAACCAGCTTTTGGTCAAGTTTCATTGCATATGCCACAGCTTCTTTATAGCTCACAGGTTCTGAAACTTTTGGGATCAGACTGCGCTTTGACTGTTTTGCTGCACTCTCCGCAATGCCCTGCCAGCGTGCTGTCTTTGCCGCCGCCTTTTTTGCATCCAGTTTCACCACACAGTTTTTCATTGCAACCGGGATGATCTCATACACACCAAGTTCGACCGCCTTTTGGATGATCAGTTCCATCTTGTCATTTTTCGGCAGTCCCTGAAACAGATAGATCCGGTTCGGCAGTTCGGTTCCGGTCTCGTCTTTTTCTAAAATCGACGCGCGCACAAAGGAATCCTCGATTTCTGCAATTTCACAGAAATAATTTTCCCCTGCCGGTCCGCTGATGCGGATCTTTTCTCCCGGCTTCATGCGCAGTACATTTTTGATATGATTGACATCACTGCCCTCGATCATCACAGAATCTTTCCCGATCTGTCCGCTCTCCACAAAAACTGATACATTTTTCTAATGCCTTTCTGTCCGTTGCTGCTGATTACGCTGCTTATCTCTTCTGTGCGGTGATATTGACCCACTCACCCTGATGATTGATCTCAACCACGGTAAGACCTGCTTTTTCAATCGCTTCTTTCACCTGATCTTCCTTGAAATCAATGATACCTGAAGTGATAAAGTAACCGCCTTTTTTCAGGCGCGCCGGAATGACCGGAGCCATTGGAATAATGACATCTGCAAGAATATTTGCAACAACAATATCATACTCCTCTGTACCGACTTTCTCCTGCAGTTCTACGTCGTCGATCAGGTTGCCGACATAAAATGTTCCAAGTCTGCTGTCTAAATGGTTAACCTCAAAATTCTCATGTGTCGAAGTCATGCAATCCGGGTCAAGGTCAGTTCCAACCACCTCGGATGCACCAAGTTTTAATGCCACGATGGAAAGAATTCCACTTCCGCAGCCGACATCTAATACTTTCGGTGTTTTATTCTCCGGTGTATATTCCGCATTACCACGGATATATTTTAAAAGCTGGCGGATACACAGCTGCGTTGTTTCATGTTTTCCGGTTCCAAAAGAAACACCAGGATCGATCTCAATTAAGAATTTGTCCTTATCTTCCTCTTTTAATTCTTCCCATGTTGGTTTGATCAAAATATCCTCAATGTAAAATGAGCTGAAAAACTTTTTCCAGTTGTTGATCCAGTCAAGGTCTTCCGTCTGGTCAGAGGTGATGACGCCGCTTCCGACATCCACGATCTTGCGGAGATCTTCAAGTGCGATTTTGACCTGTTTTAATAATTCCGTGTAGTCCTCTCCATTATCCTCCAAATAAAAGCTGACGTGACTCACACCGTCATCCGGTGGAAGTTCCGGCAGAAAGTCGATGAACATATCCGCCTGGTCTTCCTTGGAAAGCGGAATATTGTCTTCAATCTCCACTCCCTCGATCCCTAAATCTGCCAGCATGGCACTCATGTAATCTTCCGCTGCAGTTGTCGTTTCTATTGTATATTTATTCCACTTCATACAAATTCTCCATTTCTGTGCTGCTTCTCCATGGTTACTATTCAGACACAAGCCTGATATCTGCTGTCAGGTTGTATGCCATAAAGTATATTTCCGTTTACACATAGCTATCTGGTATGATAACACAAAATCGGGGATTTGGCAAAATAAACGTATTTTTTCTTTTGGGGGTGGGGATACTGTGGGGTGTTAGGAAAAGAGGATCAGTAGTTTGTGGCAGTAGCGGTCCGGGGGTGGTAAATCGGCGAAAAGCTGAGAATGGTTTTCTTATTTTCGTACAACGGAAACAAAACCAGAATCAGCTTTGCGCAATTTA
>ENA-OQCN01000260-OQCN01000260.1-human-gut-metagenome-genome-assembly--contig:-NODE-260-length-27766-cov-5.525345_pt1 | contig 27766 bp, 29 predicted proteins | sample MGYA00242497_ERZ504576 | MGnify/ENA primary metagenome ERZ504576 (study PRJEB26092, sample SAMD00036296) | human gut metagenome | host: Homo sapiens | study: EMG produced TPA metagenomics assembly of...
TTTGAAGGTTTTGAAACAGGATGCTATAATAACAAAAGAGTGCTCCTGCAGACATCTGTGCGAGGGCGCGACTACTGAGATGAATACAGGAGGATTCTTGTTATGAGAGCAAGCGGAATTTTGCTTCCGGTATCCAGCCTTCCGTCCAGATTTGGAATCGGCTGTTTTTCTGCGGAAGCTTATGAATTTGTAGACCAGCTGGTGAGAGCAGGACAGAGATACTGGCAGATCCTGCCTCTTGGACCTACCGGATATGGAGATTCACCATATCAGTCTTTTTCCACATTTGCGGGAAATCCGTATTTTATTGATCTGGAAGCTTTTGTAAAGGCAGGATATCTTGAGGAAAGCGAATGCGAGGCCTGTGACTGGGGCAGTAATGAGAGCTATGTGGACTATGAAAAGATATACAAGTCCAGATTTGTTCTTCTGAGAAAAGCGTTTGAGAAATCAAATTGTGAGGCAGATGCAGAGTATAAGAAGTTTGTTAAAGAGAATGCAGCATGGCTTGAGGATTACAGTCTGTATATGCCATCAAGGACAGTCTCAGCGGCATCAGCTGGATTGAATGGCCGGCAGAGTTAAAGAACAGAGATCAGGCAGCACTTGATGAAGCTGGAAAAAAACTTTCCAGGGAAGTGGCATTTTATCGTTTCCAGCAGTTCTGGTTCTTTAAGCAGTGGACAGAGCTGAAGCTTATGCCAACGATAAAGGTGTGGAGATCATCGGAGATGTGCCGATCTATGTTGCTTTTGACAGCGCAGATGCCTGGGCACAGCCGGAGCTTTTTCAGTTTAATGAAGAGAATCTGCCGGTAGGTGTTGCCGGATGCCCGCCTGATGCTTTTTCTGCTACAGGACAGCTCTGGGGAAATCCGCTTTATGACTGGGAATACCATAAAAAGACCGGTTATGCGTGGTGGACACTTCGCATGGCTAACTGCATGAAGCTTTATGACGTGGTACGTATTGACCATTTTCGTGGTTTTGATGAGTATTATTCCATTCCTTATGGGGATAAAACAGCAGAGTTTGGCCACTGGGAAAAAGGACCGGGAATTGAACTGTTCCAGACATTGGAGAAAAATCTCGGCAAGCTGAATGTGATCGCGGAGGATCTTGGACTTCTTACAGACAGTGTGGTCGAACTGGTGGAGGAATCCGGATTTCCGGGTATGAAGGTTCTTCAGTTTGCTTTTGATGAGAATGAGGACAGTCCGTATCTGCCTCACAGATATGAGAGAAATTGTATTGTTTACACCGGAACTCATGACAATGAGACAACAAGAGGATGGTTCCGGAATTTAAGCCAGCATGACAGGAATTTTGCGAAAGCATATGTTGGCTGCGAGGGCAGGCATGAGACAGCAGCTGTGTGGAGCATGATCCGTGCAGCATGGCGAGTGTGGCGGATCGATGCGTGGTTCCTGTGCAGGATTATCTTTGCCTGGGAAATGAAGCAAGGATCAATGAGCCGTCTACACTTGGAGACAACTGGAAGTGGAGAATAAAGAAAGGTCAGCTGACAGAGAAAACGCTCGAGAAGATATATAAGATGACGAAGATTTATGGAAGAATTGTAAAGAAAGAACCGCTGAAAAACGAAGCAGTGGATAAAGCAGATGTGGAAGAAATGACAGATGATAAATAGGCAGCTGAATATAAATGTCTGATTTGTTATGAGCAAATATGGCAGTGAAGTGGAGATGTCTGTTCCACAGAAAGGATAAAAGTATATCATGGAAGAAACTAAAGACGAAAATAATGAGGTAAAGCAGAAGACTGAATCTACACAGAATGAGAGTCCTGTACAGGAAGAGTCTCCTGCAAGAAGAAGCCTTCTGTGGATCTTTGCAGGCGGTTATCTTGTGTATACAGGCTATCGCCTGTGTGAAGGGATCATCAAAGGAACAGATGATGCAAGTAAAGGATTTCTGGTAGCAGGCGGCATTTTTATTGTGATCGGTGCTGTGCTTCTTATCAAAGCTGTCCGCAATCTGGCTAAAGCAGGTGCGGAGAAAGCATCCGAGCAGGAAGCAGCAGCAAGAAAAATGATCGAGGAAAATGCCAAGAAGAAAATGTCTATCTCAGAGAGAGCGCATCTGGCTGAGAATCTGGATGATGCTGAGGAGGATGAGACGGAAGAGGCAAGTGAGAAAGGTGCTGACAGTTCTGCAGAGTGATATGAGGAATGGGAAAGGTAAAAAAACGATTTCGTTCATGAGTATGTAGCGGAATAGAATGCGTGCAGGATCTGCACAAATACGATATAGCAGCAATATAGAAAGCCGGGATATCCGGCAGAGATTATTTATATCTTCTCTGCCAGGATATCCGGCTTTTGTTTATTTTCGTTTTCTTGTTTTCCGGCGTTTCTTTCGGGATTTTTTTCTACCAGGGGTATGAGGGTGGACCAGCAGAATGCCTGTACCAGCAAAATTCCGATCAGCGCACCGCAGCTGTCAATACCCACATCTCGTACAGATGGACCGCGGGCATCGACAAAAGACTGGTGATATTCATCCAGACCTGCAAATCCCGCGCATACGATTCCTGCAAGAAGCATCAGCCAGATTCCCCGGACTCCGTAAACATAAAGTGGGAAGGAGATGGAGATAGCCAGAAGACAGTATTCAGTCATGTGAGCTGCCTTGCGGACATAAAACTCAATTCCTGAAGCGTCCTGGGAAAGCTGATCAGGACTTTTTTCCGTGGCGAGTATTTCGTTTTTGGTTTCTACGATCTGATAGCTGATTTTGTAGCTCAATTCCCCGGAAGCTTCTCCGGTCTGTGCGGAAAAGGAATAGATCACACACATCATCAGGATCGCAGGTGCAAAAGAAAATGGTTTTAATAATGTAATCAGTATTTTCATGGCTCTTAATATAGCACTCATGCAGAGGAATGTCCAGAGGAAAGAAGAAAACTGATTATTTTAGGAATTGCCAGATTACTGTTCACTGGTAATATCCCGCGAGGTGTTTTTGGTGAGCGAAGGTCACAGAAAACCCGAGACTACCGCGCGATTATGCGATCAGCATAAATTCTGTGCATCGCGAAGCGTGTTACTGAGAACGGAGTGAACAGTAACATTGCCAGTTCTTACACAGCCATGTAGACATTAATGGAAGAATTGTGTTAGAATAGAAAATAAATTCCAGGGGTATTTTAAGCGTGAAAAAAATAAATATCCGAAAGATAAAAGCAGAATAAGGGAGGAATCAGTGAATGAGTCTTGCAGATAATATATTTATTGACATGTGTAAAGATGTAATAGAGAGCGGAACCAGCACAGAAGGAGAGAAGGTGCGCCCTGTATGGGAGGATGGAACTCCGGCTTATACCATCAAGAGATTTGGGGTTGTGAATCGCTATGACCTGCGTAAAGAATTTCCGGCACTGACTTTAAGAAGAACAGCTTTAAAGAGTGCCATGGATGAGATCTTATGGATCTGGCAGCAGAAATCCAACAATATCCATGATCTTCACAGCCATATTTGGGACAGCTGGGCCGATGAGAACGGTTCCATCGGAAAAGCCTACGGTTATCAGCTGGGTGTGAAGCATCAGTATAAAGAGGGAATGATGGATCAGGTTGACCGTGTACTTTTTGATCTTAAGAACAATCCGTACAGCAGAAGGATCATGACTAATATTTATGTACATCAGGATCTTCATGAGATGAATCTTTATCCTTGTGCATATTCCATGACTTTCAATGTTACCAAAGAACCGGATAAAGACAAACTGGTTCTGAATGCAGTGCTGAATCAGAGATCCCAGGATATCTTGGCTGCCAATAACTGGAATGTATGTCAGTATTCCCTGCTTCTTATGATGATCGCCCAGGCTTGTGACATGGAGGCAGGAGAGCTTGTCCATGTGATCGCTGACTGCCATATTTATGACAGACATATCCCGGTGATCAAGGAGCTGATCTCAAGGAAACCATATCCTGCACCAACAGTTAAGTTGAACCCGGATGTAAAAGATTTCTACAAGTTTACAACGGATGATCTGATCGTGGAGAACTATGAGACCTGGCCGCAGATCAAAAATATTCCGATCGCAGTATAAATAAAACAATATTGGACATTAGAAAGGAATCAGATATGAATATTATTGTTGCAGCAGATAAGAACTGGGGAATCGGAAGAAATAATCAGCTTCTGGTCAGCATCCCTGCAGATATGAAAATGTTCCGCGAGGAGACTACAGGCAAAGTAGTTGTTATGGGAAGAAAGACTCTGGAATCTTTTCCCAACGGACTTCCTCTTAAGAACAGAACTAATATTGTTATCACAGGAAACAAAGATTATCAGGTAAAAGATGCAGTGGTCGTGCACAGTATTGAGGAAGCTCTGAAAGAAGTGGGGAAATATCCGTCTGAGAATGTATACTGCATTGGCGGAGACAGCATTTACAAACAGATGCTGCCGTACTGTGATGTAGCACACGTAACGAAGATCGATTTTGCATATGAGGCAGATGCACATTTCCCGAATCTGGACGAGGATCCTGAGTGGGAGATCACAGCAGAGAGTGATGAGCAGACATATTTTGATCTGGAGTATGCATTTGTGAAATATGAGAGAAAGAATAAATAATATTGAGTGAATCAATATCAAAGAGAAATGCACCACGGAGTGGATATTATGAGATGACTTCCAAGCGTTAGAGTTTATGTCAGACTTTTGGAGTCGGTATATTAATATCAGACTGTGGTGCATTTTGTGAATATAAAGATGAAATTCTGATACAGTAACTGAAAAAACAGGCTGCTTATCTGATATAAACAGCCTGCCTTAAAAGTACTATCTGATTGAAAAAGTACGGTTACTCGATTACGTGGATCCATCCCTCCGGAGCTTCGATGCGTCCCATCTGGATGCCTGTCAGTGTGTCGTACAGTTTCTGAATAACCGGTCCCATCTTTTCCATTCCGCTTGGGAAGCAGATCTCTTTGCCATGGTCGTTGATCTTTCCGACTGGAGAGATAACAGCAGCAGTACCGCAAAGACCGCACTCTGCGAAATCTTTAACTTCATCGAAGTAGACCTCACGTTCCTCAGCTTCCAGACCAAGGTACTCTTTTGCAACGTAGATCAGGGAACGACGTGTGATGGAAGGAAGGATGCTGTCAGATTTCGGTGTTACAACCTTGCCGTCTTTTGTTACAAAGATGAAGTTCGCTCCGCCTGTCTCCTCAACTTTAGTACGAGTCTTAGGATCAAGGTACATGTTCTCGTCAAAGCCCTGTTTGTGAGCATCTACGATTGCATGAAGCTCATTGCGTAGTTAAGGCCAGCTTTGATGTTACCTGTTCCGCAAGGTGCAGCACGGTCAAAGTCGCTGACACGGATCGTGATCGGTTTTGCGCCGCCTTTGAAGTACGGGCCGACCGGTGTTGTAAGGATACGGAACTGATATTCATCAGCCGGTTTAACGCCGATTACAGCGTTGGAACCAAACATGTAAGGGCGAAGGTAAAGTGTTGCACCTGAGCCGTATGGAGGAACCCATGCAGCATTAGCCTTAACTACCTGGTTAACAGCATCGATAAATCTCTCTTTCGGGAATACCGGCATTTCAAGTCTTGCAGCAGAAGCAGCAATACGCTCTGCGTTCAGGTCAGGACGGAATGTAACAATACGTCCGTCTTCTGTTGTGTAAGCTTTCAGTCCTTCGAATACGCTCTGTGAATACTGAAGTACACCAGCACACTCATTAAGTACGATGTTAGGATCTGTGCTTAAAGTACCCTCATCCCATTTTCCATCTTTAAAATTAGATACATATCTGTAGTCGGTTGGCATGTAGCTGAATCCGATGCTGGACCAGTCAATGTTCTTTTTTTCCATGACGATATTCCTCCGTTTGAGAATTTTTACTTTTTACCATTGTAACTTTTACGTACTAACTTCAATAGGCAAAATTGAATTTTTTATTCCTTTTTTGCATTCTCTTGTAATTTTTACAGGAGTTCGCTATAATAAAAATATCTATGGACTGGAGGAAAAAATGGACAATCATGAATTTGAGGATCTTGGAAAAAAGATTCAGGACATTGTAGATAATGCGGTAAATTCCAACAGCTATCATGAGCTGAGCCGTACCATTAATCAGACTGTGAACAAGGCAATCGATTCAGGAAGCGAAGCATTGAAAAATGCTATGAATTCCGTATTTGATCCGGCCAATGACCCGAACTACAGGAAGAACAGCTACACTTATCAGAATCCTTATTACGGACGGAATAAGAAGGCCAGGGAACAAGCTGCGAAGAAACAGACAGAGCTTCTTTACGGCAAGACAACAGGCGAGAATCTGAAGGGCATGATGATGGCGGTTTCCGGAGGTATTCTTTTAAGCGGAATGGGACTTGGTGCCATGGTGCTTCTGATCTGGATGGGACTTGGCCACAGTGGAGCACTTGCAGCAGGTGTGCTTGGAGTGATGTGCACAGGTGCAGCAGGAGGTGGAGTACTTCTTGGGGCCGGAACGAAACGACTTGGAAGACTGGGACGTTTTCAGAAATATATTAAGGAACTGGGAGATCATACATATTGTAATTTCCGGAAGCTTGCCCTGGCAGTAGGAAAACCGGAAAAATATGTAAAAAAAGATATCAGCCGTATGATCGCCAAAGGATGGTTTCTGGAAGGCCATGTGGATGCCCAGGAGACCTGTCTGATCACCAGCAATGAGACATATCAGCAATACCAGGAAACACAGAAGCAGCTGGAAATCAGAAAACAGGAAGCAGATCCGAAGGTGCAGCTTGAAGAGAATATGAGTCCGGAAGCACAGGACGTTCTGAAGAAAGGGAATGAATTCCTGGTGAAGATCAGAGAGAGCAACGACGCGATCCCTGGAGAAGAGATCTCCGCGAAGATATCCAGAATGGAACTGATCGTTCAGAAGATATTTGAGCGTGCCGGAGAGCATCCGGAGGTGATCCCGGACCTCAGGAAACTGATGGATTATTATCTGCCGATGACTGTGAAGCTTCTGGATGCTTATGAGGACATGGACAGGCAGCCAATCCAGGGTGAGAATATTTCAGCCTCCAAGCGTGAGATCGAGGATACGATCGATACGTTGAATATTGCATTCGAGAAACTTCTTGATTCTATTTTCCGTGATACAGCCTGGGATGTATCAGCAGATATTTCTGTGTTACATACAGTTCTTGCACAGGAAGGCCTGACGGAAGATGATTTTGAAAAGATGAAGCAGGAAGCTGCACAGAAATAAATGCCATTGATGGCAGGAAGCCGGGCGGAAACAAAAACAGAGTGATCAGGATGGCAGAAGTGCTATCCTGAGTTTGAACTGTTATGTATGGATAAATGATTTAGGAGAGCTTATGGGAGAAGAATTTAAAGATTTTGAAGCAGAAGCTCCGGTACTGACACTGGAACCGGATCTCACAGATGAGAAAGACGAAGTCACAGCGAAAGAACCTGAGAAAACAGAAGAGCCGGCAATCGAGGAACCGGTGCTTTCCCCACAGGAGCAGAAGATGGTGGATGATTTTGCTGCAAAGATCGATATTGAGAATACGAACCAGATTCTGCAGTTTGGAGCAGGAACCCAGAAGAAGATGGCAGATTTTTCAGATGCTGCACTTGAGAATGTACGGACACAGGATCTTGGGGGAGTGGGAGATCTTCTGGCAAGCGTGGTAGGAGAGCTGAAGGATTTTGATGCTGCCGAGGAGAAAGGTTTGTTTGGCTTTTTTAAGAAGCAGACAGCCAGGGTGGATACACTGAAGAACCGTTATACCAAGGCCGAAGGAAATGTGGCGAAGATCACGGAGACACTGGAACAGCATCAGATGCGTCTGATGAAGGATTCGGCAGTTCTGGATAAGATGTATGACCAGAACCTGGCATACTTTAAAGAGCTTTCCATGTACATCCTTGCGGGCAAAAAGAAACTTCAGGCAGTCCGCGACGGACAGCTTCGTGAGCTTCAGCAGAAAGCGGCCACAAGCGGTCTTCCGGAGGATGCACAGGCTGCCAGTGATCTGGAGAATAAATGCGGCAGATTTGAAAAAAAGCTTCATGATCTGGAACTTACCAGAACGATTTCCATGCAGACTGCACCGCAGATCCGTATGATCCAGAATAATGATACAACAATGATCGAGAAGATCCAGACAACCATCGTGAACACCATTCCGCTCTGGAAGAGCCAGATGGTTCTGGCACTTGGAATTGCCCATTCCACAGAAGCAGCCCAGGCACAGCGTCAGGTTACAGACCTTACCAATGAACTCTTAAAAAAGAATGCGGAAACTCTTCATCTTGCATCTGTGGAAACGGCCAGAGAATCTGAGAGAGGGATTGTGGATATTGAAACTCTCAGGCAGACCAATCAGCAGCTGATCCAGACCCTGGATGATGTAATGAAGATCCAGCAGGAGGGAAGAGTGAAACGTCAGGCTGCAGAGGCAGATATGAGACGCATGGAGAATGAGCTGAAATCAAAACTGCTGGAGATCCGGCACTGAGATAATATTGAAGAAAATCATCAGGAAAAGAAAGGCAGGGCGTTTGGAGACACCTGCCTTTCAAGATTAATGAAGGAGATTTTTTATGTACAGAGACCATACAAAAGTAATAAAAATCGGAAACCGTGTCATTGGCGGGGGTAATCCTGTTCTGATCCAGTCTATGACCAATACAAAAACTGAAGATGTGGAGGCAACCGTTGCGCAGATACTTTCCCTGGAAAAAGCAGGCTGTGATATTATCCGCTGTGCAGTTCCTACTATGGAAGCTGCGAAGGCTTTATCTCAGATCAAGAAACAGATCCATATTCCGCTTGTTGCAGATATTCATTTTGATTACAGACTTGCGATTGCAGCCATGGAAAACGGCGCAGACAAGATCCGTATCAATCCGGGAAACATCGGTTCAAAAGAGCGGATCAAGGCAGTGGTGGATACTGCAAAAGAGCGAAATATTCCTATCCGTGTAGGAGTAAACAGTGGTTCTCTTGAGAAAGAACTGGTGGAGAAATACCACGGTGTTACAGCAGAAGGACTTGTGGAGAGTGCCCTTGACAAGGTCCACATCATCGAAGAGATGGGATATGACAATCTTGTGATCAGCATCAAGTCTTCCGATGTCCTTATGTGTGCGAAAGCTCACGAACTGATCGCAAAACAGACACAGTATCCTCTTCATGTAGGAATCACAGAGGCAGGAACTCTGTATTCCGGGAATATTAAATCTGCCATTGGACTTGGAATTATCCTGTATCAGGGAATCGGTGATACCATCCGTGTTTCCCTGACAGGTGCACCGCTGGAAGAAGTGAAATCTGCCAGACGTATCCTTAAGACACTGGGACTTCGTAAAGGCGGCGTGGAAGTTGTTTCCTGTCCGACCTGCGGAAGAACCAAGATCGATCTGATCGGCCTTGCAAATCAGGTTGAGACTATGGTGCAGGATATTCCTCTTGATATTAAAGTTGCAGTAATGGGCTGTGTGGTAAATGGCCCGGGAGAGGCGAAAGAAGCTGATCTCGGAATCGCAGGAGGCGATGGAGTCGGCCTGCTGATCAAACATGGAGAAGTGGTAAAGAAAGTTCCTGAGACAGAGCTTCTGGATACTCTCCGTGGGGAGCTTCTTTCCTGGAATAAACAGGAGTCATAATGGAGAAAGATTTTTTTGACGTATTTCCTCATCTGAAAGTAAAGAAAGAGCTGGAAGAACTTTTGGACATGGTTTTTGTTACGAAAGTTTCCATGAATCCGGGAAGGACGCATCTGAGGGTTTATATTGAGAGCAGCAGATGGATCCATAAGAAGAATATTTTTGTCCTGGAAGATGAGATCGAGAGACAGTGTTTTCCGGGGATTCCAATGACTGTTACAGTTGTGGAGAAATTTCATCTTTCTGAGCAGTATACACCGGAGAATTTCCTGGAGAGCTACCGATCCAGCATGGAAGTGGAACTTCGGAATTATAATATGCTGGAGTACAATCTGTTTCGCAGAGCAAAGATCACTTTTACAGGAAAAGATACCATGCATATGGAACTTCCTGATACTGTGATCTCCCGTCAGAAAAGTGAGATCCTCGTGGAATATTTTCATAAGGTTTTCTGTGAGCGATGCGGAATGGATCTCAAGGTAGATCTGGATTTCATAGAAGTGAAAGAAAGCAAATACAGGAAAAACGCTGCCCTGCAGATCAGGCAGGAAGTGGAAAATGTCCTGAAGCATGTGAAGCTTTCAAGTGAGGAAGAGAGCGCACCGGAAGCAGAGGAAGTATCCAAAGAAAAGACAAAGAAAGCTTCCGGGGATAAAAAGAATGAAAAATCAAATGAGAAGAAATCTTTTGACAAGAAGCAGCAGAAAGGCCAGAAGGGCGACTTCCGCGGCGGTTTCGGATTCCGGAGAGACAGTAATACGGATGTTGTTTACGGCAGAGATTTCGACGGAGAACCGATCTCTCTGGAGAGTATTACCGGTGAGATGGGTGAGGTGATCATCCGCTGTCAGGTTATGGATGTGGAGAAACGTGAGATCCGAAATGAAAAGACTATTCTCATTTTTCCTGTGACAGATTTTACAGACAGTATTGTGGTAAAGATGTTCCTGCGTAATGAACAGGTTCCGGAAGTGACAGAGAGTGTTAAGAAGGGAGCTTTCCTGAAACTGAAGGGCGTTACGACTATTGACCGATTTGACAGTGAGCTGACCATCGGAAATATTACAGGAATCAAGAAAATAGCAAATTTTACAACAGCAAGAACAGATACCAGTCCGCAGAAGAGAGTGGAGCTGCACTGCCATACCAAGATGAGTGATATGGATGGTGTCACAGATGCAAAAGCACTGGTAAAACGAGCCTACGAGTGGGGGCATAAGGCAATTGCCATCACAGACCATGGGGTTGTACAGTCTTTCCCGGAGGCGAACCATTGCTTTGATGCCTGGGGTGGATGTGTGCCGAAAGAGTCTGATTTCAAGGTGCTCTATGGCATGGAAGCTTATCTGGTCGATGATCTGAAAGGAATGGTTACAAATTCCAAAGGCCAGAGACTGGATGGGGATTTTGTTGTTTTTGATATTGAGACAACTGGTTTCTCGGCTCTGACCTGTAAGATCATTGAAATCGGTGCTGTAAAAGTAGAAAAAGGTGAGATCACAGACCGTTTTTCCACTTTTGTCAACCCAGAAGTGCCAATTCCGTTCCGTATTGAGCAGCTGACCAGCATCAATGATTCCATGGTGATCGATGCGCCTGCCATTGAAGAAGTACTGCCGAAATTTCTGGAGTTTTGTGAGGGCTGTGTGATGGTGGCCCATAATGCGGATTTTGATATGAGCTTTATCATAGAAAACTGTAAACGCCAGGGGATTCCGGATGATTTTACCTATGTGGATACTGTAGGCATGGCCAGATTCCTTCTGCCTGCGCTGAACCGTTTCAAGCTGGATACAGTAGCAAGGCAGTTGGTGTTTCACTGGATCATCACCACAGAGCTGTAGATGATGCTGCATGTACTGCGGAGATTTTTGTACGGTTTGTGAAGATGCTTGCAGAAAGAGATATTTTTGATGTGGATGAGATGAACAGTCAGGGTGCTGTGTCACCGGATACCATCCGGAAGCTTCCGACTTACCATGCTATTGTTTTTGCAAGAAATGAGACAGGCAGGATCAACCTCTATAAATTGGTAAGCCAATCCCATTTAAAGTACTATCACAGACGGCCAAGAGTCCCGAAAAGTATACTGGATAAATACAGAGAAGGACTTCTTGTGGGAAGTGCCTGCGAGGCCGGAGAGCTTTATCAGGCTCTGCTTCGTAATGCACCGGATCAGGAGATTGCAAGACTTGTGAATTTCTATGATTATCTGGAAATTCAGCCACTTGGGAACAATGCGTTCATGATTGCAGATGAGAAGCACGATATGATCAATTCAGAGGAAGATTTAAAAGAGATCAACCAAAAGATCGTCAAGCTTGGAGAGCAGTTTAAGAAACCGGTGGTTGCAACCTGTGATGTGCATTTTATGGATCCACAGGATGAGGTTTACAGACGTATCATCATGGCCGGAAACGGCTTTTCCGATGCAGATAACCAGGCACCTCTTTATCTCCGTACAACGGAGGAGATGCTGGAGGAATTTTCCTATCTTGGAAGTGAGAAGGCGGAAGAAGTGGTTATCACCAATACCAACAAGATCGCGGATATGATCGAGAAGATCTCGCCCATCCATCCGGATAAATTTCCGCCTGTCATTGAGAATTCCGAGCAGGATCTTAAGAATATCTGCTTTACAAAAGCGCATGAAATGTACGGAGATCCTCTTCCAAAGATTGTAGAGGACCGTCTTGATAGGGAGCTGAACTCCATTATTTCCAATGGTTATGCGGTGATGTATATCATTGCCCAGAAACTTGTGTGGAAGTCCAATGAGGACGGATATCTGGTTGGTTCCCGAGGATCGGTTGGTTCGTCCCTGGCAGCTACCATGTCCGGTATTACAGAGGTTAATCCTCTGCCACCGCATTATCTCTGCCCGAACCCGGACTGCAAATACAGTGATTTCGATTCTCCTGAGGTAAAAGAATATGCAGGCATGGCAGGCTGTGATATGCCGGATAAGGTCTGCCCGAAATGCGGCACTAAGATGAATAAAGAAGGTTTTGATATCCCGTTCGAGACGTTCCTTGGATTCAAAGGTGACAAGGAGCCGGATATTGACCTGAACTTCTCAGGAGAGTATCAGGCCAATGCCCACAGATACACAGAGGTTATTTTTGGAAAGGGTCAGACTTTTAAGGCAGGAACCATTGGTACCCTTGCGGAAAAAACCGCTTTCGGTTATGTGAAAAACTACTATGAGGAACGCGGTCAGCATAAGCGATACTGTGAAATTAACAGAATCGTACAGGGGTGTACTGGAGTTCGCCGTACCACAGGCCAGCACCCTGGAGGTATCATCGTACTTCCAATGGGTGAGGAGATCGAGAAGTTTACACCTGTCCAGCATCCAGCCAATGATGTGAACAGCGATATCATTACCACACATTTTGATTATCATTCCATTGATGGAAATCTTCTGAAACTTGATATACTGGGTCACGATGATCCGACTATGATCCGTATGCTGGAAGACCTGACCGGTATCAGCGCAAGGACTGTTCCCCTGGATCAGCGAGATGTTATGTCTCTGTTTGCGGGAACTCAGGCACTGGGAATCAGCCCGGAGGATATTGGAGGCTGTAAGCTTGGCTGTCTTGGAATTCCGGAGTTTGGTACAGATTTCGCCATGCAGATGCTTATTGATACCAAGCCGAAATATTTTTCTGACCTGGTACGTATTGCAGGTCTTTCCCATGGTACTGACGTTTGGTGGGTAATGCACAGGTGCTGATTCAGAATGGTACAGCGACCATTTCCACAGCGATCTGTACCCGAGATGATATTATGATCTATCTGATCGGAAAAGGTGTGGAGAGTGGTCTGGCGTTTACTATTATGGAGAGCGTCCGTAAAGGTAAAGGTCTTCGTGATGAATGGATCCAGACCATGAAAGAACATGATGTTCCGGAATGGTATATCTGGTCCTGCAAGCTGATCAAGTATATGTTCCCGAAGGCACATGCAGCTGCCTATGTTATGATGGCTTACCGTATTGCCTGGTACAAGGTGTTCCATCCTCTTGCTTACTATGCGGCATTTTTCAGTATCCGTGCAACATCGTTTCCTATGAACTGATGTGCATGGGAAAAGAACGTCTGGAATATTACATGGCAGAGATCCGCAAGAAGGGTGACGAGGCATCCAAGAAGGAGCAGGATACGCTGAAGGATATGAGAATCGTGCAGGAGATGTATGCCAGAGGTTTTGATTTCGTACCAATTGATCTTTACAAGGCAAAGGCACACCGTTTCCAGATCATGGGAGATAAGCTGATGCCCGCACTGGATACCATAGACGGTCTGGGCGATAAGGCGGCTGATGCTGTAGTGGATGCAGCTGCCAGGGGAAAATTTCTTTCCAAAGACGATTTCCGAGACCGTACAAAAGTCAGCAAAACCGTTATTGACCTGATGGATGATCTGAATCTGTTCGGTGATATTCCGCAGTCCAATCAGATGTCATTATTTGACTTTACTTAACATCTGACTGATATGATATCTGGTCAAGGCACATTATAAAATATAATTCCAGGAGGCAATATGAAGAAAGAAGAATTAAGATATCTGCAGCGGCTTGCAGAGTTGTATCCTACTATTGCAAAGGCATCAACTGAAATCATCAATCTGCAGTCCATACTGAATCTTCCGAAAGGTACGGAACATTTCATGTCGGACATCCACGGAGAATATGATGCTTTTTCTCATGTTCTCCGCAACGGTTCCGGCGCAGTGCGCAAAAAGATCGATGATGTATTTGGTCATACATTAAGCAACAGCGATAAGCGGTCGCTGGCAACTCTGATCTATTATCCGAAAGAAAAAATGGAAGTTGTGAAAAAAAACGAGGAGGATATGGAAAACTGGTATAAGATCACCCTCTATCGTCTAATCGAAGTGTGCAAGACAACAGCATCTAAATATACCCGTTCCAAAGTGCGAAAAGCCCTTCCGGCAGATTATGCTTATGTGATTGAGGAGCTGATCACAGAAAAAGCAGAAGTTCTTGATAAAGAAGCTTATTATGATGCCATCGTCAACACCATTATTGAGATCGGCAGAGCAGAGAATTTTATCATTGCCCTGGCTGAACTGATCCAGCGTCTTGTTGTGGATCACCTTCATGTGCTTGGTGATATTTATGATCGAGGTCCTGGTCCGCATTTCATTATGGATCGTCTGATGAAATATCATTCCCTGGATATCCAGTGGGGAAATCATGATGTAGTCTGGATGGGCGCAGCACAGGACAGAAAGCCTGCATTGCGACAGTAATACGAAACAGTATCCGTTACCGTAACATGGACATCCTGGAGGATGGATATGGGATCAATCTCATGCCTCTGGCTACGTTTGCAATGGAAGTATATAAAGATGATTCGTGCAAAGTTTTTGAGATGAAAGGAGATGCCAATAATTACAGCATTCTGGAGGAAGAACTCGGGCGCAAAATGCACAAGGCGATTGCTGTGATCCAGTTTAAACTGGAAGGGCAGCTGATCCGCAGGCACAAAGAATTCCATATGGAAGAACGCTGCCTGCTGCACAGGATTGATCCGAATAAGGGAACGATCACACTCCCTGACGGAAAAGAATATCCGCTTACAGATACATATTTTCCGACAATTGACTGGAAGAAGCCGTATGAGCTTACAGCAGAGGAAAAAGATGTAATGGAACGTCTGGATCTGGCATTCCGCAACTGTGAGAAACTGCAGAATCATGTACGTCTTCTTCTTGATAAAGGAGGTCTTTATAAGACATATAATGGAAATCTTTTATTCCATGGAAGCATTCCTCTTAATGAGGATGGAAGTCTGAAAGAAGTTCAGATCTACGGCAAAACTTATAAGGGAAAAGAGCTGTACGATGTTCTGGAGACTTATGTGCGGAGAGCTTTTTTCTCAGTGAATGGGGATGAACAGCGAAAAGGCCGGGATATTATGTGGTATATCTGGGCTGCACCGAATTCTCCATTATTCGGCAAAGATAAGATGACTACGTTTGAGCGGTATTTTATTGCAGATAAAGCTACACATAAAGAGACAAAAAATGCGTATTACCACCTCCTGGAAAATGAAGAAGTGGTTGATAACCTTCTCCGTGAATTTGGTCTGAACCCGGAAAACGGACATATCATCAACGGCCATGTGCCGGTTCATCAGAGTGAGGGAGAAAGCCCTGTAAAGTGCAATGGAAAAGTTCTTGTAATTGATGGTGGTTTTTCAAGGCCTTACCAGAAGGTTACGGGAATTGCAGGTTATACACTGGTGTATAATTCGTATGGACTGATCCTATCTGCCATGAGCCGTTTACTTCAGCAGAAGAAGCGGTGGCTAAAGAGCAGGATATCGTATCCAACCGGGTTGCAGTTCATTATAATAACAAGCGTACTCTTGTTGGAGATACTGATACAGGTGCTGCTTTGAAAGAAAGGATCAGCGAACTTACTCAGTTGCTGGAAGTATATCGAAAAGGTATTATCAAAGAGAAGAAATAAAAGAGAGAAATACAGTAAAGTTTTCAAGTATGCTATATTAAACAGAGGTGATGCAGATGAGTAAAAACAAAAGAAAAAAGCAGCGGCTGAAAACAGCTCTTATCCTGTTGATCGTTCTGTTTATTCTGGCAGGACTTGGCGGTATGATGCTGGTTTCACACAGGAATAAAGTTGCAAAAGAGCAGAGAAAACAGGCAGCTATTGCAGCACTGGATAATATTCCGGAAGTAACGGCCACTCCGGCGGCAACTGCGACGCCGATACCAACGGCTACTCCAACTCCTTCCGTGACACCGGTGCCTACTATTCTTCCGGCATTTGATCCGGAGAATTATCAGGGAATATGGTACAGTACAGACGGGCTGACGACCATCAATATTTATGAGATCAGTCTCGATTCCGTATCCTTTACATATAAGCGGGTTAATGGAAGAAATCATGCCCTCACAGCGGAGGCGGATGTGACAGCGGAAGTTGCGGGAAATGCTACACAATTCCGGTTTAAGGATTCTGAGGAAAACAAAGCCAAAGGCGAATTTGTTTTTGACAAAAGTGGCGAGCTTTATGTGAAAGTTAAGACTTATAAAAGAGCGGATGGTTCTAAGACTTATCCGAAAACAGAGTCTATTATGACAAGGGAAGAACCGATGGAAAGTATACCGGCAGCAGAGCAGGAAAATTCCAATGAGGGAGATTCTTCCTATGATGAGAGCAGCGATGATGTATATGGGATCCTACGGGGATGAAGAAACATATTATGCAGAATAATAAATAACACAAAATAAAGAATCCCCGGATCTGCGGAAGTGTGGGAATCCTGATACAGGAATTCCCGAAATTGTTCCGAATTCCGGGGATTTCTTTATTTGACCATTTTTTTGCGGTCTGTGCGACCAACAAGATAGTCAATGCTGGTGTCATAATAATTCGCCAGCCGGATAAGCATTTCAATTGGAATACTACGAGATCCCGTTTCGTAATGGGAATAAGAACGCTGACTGATATGAAGAATCTCACTTAATTCTCTCTGTGACAGATCTGCGTCTGTGCGTAAATCCTGAATACGTTGAAATTTCATTGTGCTCACCTCTTTCTATAGAAAGTATAAAAACAGAACGAATTGCACTCTTGCAAAAGAGAGCAAAATGGACTATACTAAATTTATTATCTTCTTAGATTCAGAAAATGTCTATCTGAATTTTCCCTGTTTTAATAATTTAACCGATAACTGCGAAGCCGTTATTCGGTGTAAATCTATGTAGCAACTGCGGATGTTTTTATCTGTTTGACATTAAAAAAAGACGAGGATTTTGTCAGTCGGGGACGAAATTTTTCGCAGAAAGGAATCGTTTGTTTGCAAGTGTTTTATCAGCGGCGATTTTTGGCATGGAGGTAAGGGAAATCCAGGTTGAGGCAGATGTCAGTGATGGTCTGCCTTCCTTTACTATGGTAGGATTTCCCTCTGCTCAGGTACGGGAAGCACAGGAACGTGTACGTACTGCGTTTAAAAACAACAGGCTCAGTCTGCCGCCTAAGAGAGTAACTGTAAATTTTGCACCTGCGGATATGAAGAAAGAAGGGGCCGGATTTGACCTTCCGGTAGCAGCAGCAGTTCTGGCAGCAGCTGATATTCTGGAACCGAAGCTATTGGAGCAGGTCATGGTAGTAGGAGAGATCAGCCTCAACGGGGAGATCCATGGAGTTTCCGGAATCCTTCCAAGAGTGATCCGGGCCAGAGAGCTGGGGCTTCGTTTCTGTATTATCCCGCAGGAGAATATTAAAGAAGGAAAGCTGGTCCGGGATATGCAGGTATTTGGAGTGAAAACTCTGAAAGATATGATAAGGTGTCTGAAAGATCCGGAGAAATATGGAAATGAAAAGGAACAGGATTCGGAAACGGAAGGCAGAACGGGCGAAGGAGGACTGGATTTTGCGGATGTGTGCGGTCAGGAAGGAGCAAGACGGGCTGCTGAGATTGCAGTCAGCGGTTTTCACAATATCCTGCTTATCGGACCGCCAGGTTCCGGCAAGACTATGCTGGCCAGAAGACTGCCAACGATCATGCCCAGGATGACTTTTGAGGAAAGTCTTGAGATTACGAAGTATACAGTGTGGCAGGACTTCTTACCAAGAAAGATCCGCTGATCCGGAAAAGGCCGTTTCGAAGCCCTCACCATACCAGTTCTGCCCAAGCTCTGGCAGGAGGTGGCCGGGTGCCGGGGCCTGGAGAGATTACTCTTGCACACAGAGGAGTACTTTTTCTGGATGAGATGCCGGAATTTTCCAGGAAAAGCCTGGAGATTTTGCGCCAGCCATTAGAGGATAAAGAAATCCATCTTTCCAGAGCTGCGGGAACATATACATTTCCGGCCAGTTTTATGCTGGCGGCAGCAATGAACCCCTGTCCTTGCGGGTTTTACCCGGATATGAACCGATGCAGGTGCACTCAGGCGAGATCACCCATTATCTGGGAAAGATCAGCCAGCCACTACTGGAGAGAATTGATATATGTACCGAGGTTCCGGCTATTCAGTTTCCAGAGATGAAGAAGAAAAAAGGAGGGGAGAGTTCATCTGCTATCCGTCGGAGAGTGGAACGAACCCAGGAGATCCAGCGTGAACGATATAAGAACGAAAAGTTCTCTTTTAATGGAGAGCTGGATGGGAGACACGTAGAGAAATACTGCGAAATGACAGCAGAGGCAGAAATGCTTCTGGAACAGGCATACACTCAGTTTCAGTTCAGCACCAGGCGTATCATAAGATTCTGAAAGTTGCCAGGACTGTTGCTGATATGGAAGGCACTGAGAAGATCCAGTCAGAGCATATCTGCGAAGCACTGACTTATCGTGCCTACGATAAAAAATACTGGTCATAAAATGAAAGAAACGGAGGTACTTTATAATGGAAGAAAAACCAAAAATGATCATCAATTCTGCGGAAAAAAGCAGTAATATTTATCCGAAAAGACTGCGTTCCTTGAGCAGCATGCCGGATATGCTGTATTATATTGGAAGACTTCCGGATGATGACAGGCCAACAGCTGCCATTGTGGGGGCCAGGATGTGCAGCCCTATGGCAGGATTCAGGCATTTCAATATGGAAAGTTTTTAAGTGAGAATGGTGTGCAGGTGATCAGCGGCATGGCGGCAGGAATTGATGCTGAAGGGCACAAAGGCGCGCTGGAAGGCGGGACACCTACTTTTGCAGTGCTGGGAAATGGTGTAGATATCTGTTATCCTTCTTCGAGCCGGGGTATTTACAGGCGGATCCCGGAGAAAAATGGAGGGATTATCAGTGAATACCAGCCGGGGACACCGGGTATGGCATATCATTTTCCTGCAAGGAACCGGATCATCAGCGGACTGGCAGATGTGGTAGTTGTTGTGGAAGCAAAAGAAAAAAGCGGTTCGCTTATCACAGCGGCCTGTGCACTGGAACAGGGAAAGACTGTATACGCAGTTCCGGGTGCAGTGAATGATGCTCTGAGCCGGGGCTGTCACAAGCTGATCTACGATGGAGCCGGCATCGCATATTCCCCGGAAGTGCTTCTGGATGAATGGGGACTGTCTGTGAAAAAAAAGACAATTTTAAAGGGAAAAACCAAGTTAGGACTTGCAACAGATTTGGATTTGGTGTATAGTTGTCTCGATTTACGACCAAAAAATCTGGATCATATTATCAGAAAAACCGGCTTTTCGCCGGCAAAAACAGCCGGAATTCTGGCACAGCTCGTGCTGATGGGACTTGTGAGGGAAACCGGAAGACAGAATTATATCAAACTTGAATAACAGCCGATCTGTTCTGCATTCTGCTTACAGCATTTCTGGAAATCACTGCAGCACAGGACAGAGGGCAGAATAAGATTAGGAGAGGTAAAATGGCCAAAAATCTGGTGATAGTAGAGTCACCTGCTAAAATGAAAACTGTAAAAAAATTTCTGGGGGCGAATTATACAGTCGAAGCATCAAACGGTCACGTGAGGGATTTTCCGAAGAGCCAGTTTGGTATTGACGTAGAGAATGATTTTGAACCCAAGTATATTACAATAAGAGGAAAGGGAGAGCTTCTTTCAAAACTCCGTAAAGAGGCCAGAAAGGCAGACAAGATCTATCTTGCAACTGATCCCGACCGTGAGGGAGAGGCAATTTCCTGGCATCTGATGCAGGCACTGAAAACAGATCCTGCGAAAATGCACAGAATCACATTTAATGAAGTGACAAAAACTGCAGTCAAGGCTTCTATCAAGCAGGCCAGGGAACTGGATATGAATCTTGTGGATGCACAACAGGCAAGACGTATGCTGGACCGTATGGTAGGTTATACCATCAGTCCGCTTCTCTGGGTAAAAGTCAAGAGAGGTTTAAGTGCAGGTCGTGTACAGTCTGTGGCACTTCGTATTATCTGTGACAGAGAGGATGAGATCAATGCTTTTATCCCGGAAGAGTACTGGAGCCTGGAAGGTGAGTTTCAGGTCAAGGGAGAGAAGAAGCCTCTGACAGCCAAGTTTTACGGAACAGAGAAGAAGCTTCCTATCAAGAATCGTCAGGAAATGGATGAAATCCTGAAGAAATTGGAAAACTGTAAATACGAGATCACAGAAGTAAAAAAAGGTGAGCGTATCAAGAACGCACCGCTTCCTTTTACGACCAGTACCCTGCAACAGGAAGCAGCCAAAACACTGAATTTTTCCACACAGAAGACCATGCGTCTTGCACAGCAGTTATATGAGGGTGTTGATGTCAAGGGCAGTGGCACTGTGGGTCTTATTTCTTACTTGCGTACAGATTCCACCCGTATCTCTGAGGAGGCAGATGCAGCAGCAAGAACATATATTTCTGAACAGTATGGTAAAGATTATGTTTCCCAGACAGAGAAAACAGTTAAGAATGGTCAGAAGATTCAGGATGCCCATGAGGCGATCCGCCCTACTGATATTGCCAGAACTCCGGTTCTTGTGAAGGAATCCCTTACAAGAGACCAGTTCAGACTGTACCAGCTCATCTGGAAACGTTTTGCGGCAAGCAGAATGGCACCGGCCCGTTATGAGACAACATCCGTCAAGATAGGAGCCGGAGAATATACTTTTACTGTGGCAGCTTCTAAGGTTGCATTTGATGGTTTTATGTCTGTATATACAGAAGATGGAGATGACAAGAAAGGTAATGTATTAAGTCAGAGCCTGGAGAAAGGCATGGAACTGAAGCTGAAAGAGCTGAAACCTGAACAGCATTTCACACAGCCGCCTGCACATTATACAGAAGCTTCCCTGGTAAAAACCATGGAAGAACTTGGAATCGGACGTCCGAGTACCTATGCGCCAACGATCACGACCATCATCAGCAGACGCTATGTATCCAAGGAACAGAAGAATCTTTATGTTACAGAGCTTGGCGAGGTAGTTAACAATATTATGAAGCAGGCTTTTCCAAGTATTGTGGATGTCAACTTCACGGCTACCATGGAAGGACTTCTGGACTGCGTTGAGGCAGGAACTGTACAGTGGAAGACTGTTGTACGTAATTTCTATCCGGATCTGAAACATGATGTGGATGAGGCAGAGAAGGAACTGGAGAAAGTTGATATTCAGGATGAGGTTACAGATGTGATCTGCGATAACTGCGGACGCAACATGGTGATCAAGTACGGACCTCACGGAAGATTCCTCGCGTGTCCGGGATTTCCGGACTGCCGCAATACGAAACCTTATTATGAGAAGATCGGCGTTGCGTGTCCGAAATGCGGCGGTGAAATTGTTATGAAAAAAACGAAAAAGGGCAGAAAATATTACGGATGTGAGAATAATCCGGAATGTGAATTTATGTCATGGCAGAAACCTTCTGCAAAGAAATGTCCGAAATGTGGCAATTATATGCTCGAAAAAGGAAATAAGCTGGTTTGCAGCCAGGAAACCTGCGGATATGTGGAACAAAAGCCAAAAGATGAAGATTGATCAAATAAATGCTTTTCAACCAATTTCAGAAAATCCCGTTAAAAATAAAAAATATAAAAAAGTCTTGTAAATTTCCAGAATAACGTGTAATATTAGACTAGAAAAACGATTTCTTTCAAGGTACGAAAGTGAAAGGAGGAAAAATGAGCGTTCAGTTGCTAGATAAAACTAGAAAAATTAATAAGCTTCTGCATAACAGCAGCTCAAGCAAGGTAGTGTTTAACGACATTTGCCAGGTGCTCATGGAAACCTTAAGTTCCAATATCCTGGTACTCAGTAAGAAAGGTAAGGTTCTGGGAGTCAGTATCTGTCCGGGTGTGGATGAGATTACAGAGCTGATCGATGATAAGATCGGCGGACATATTGACCCGTTATTGAACGAGAGATTTCTTGGCGTTCTTTCCACTAAGGAGAATGTCAATCTCCAGACACTTGGCTTCGAACATGTGCCGGAAATTATCAGGGAATCGTGAATCCGATCGATATTGCAGGTGAGAGACTGGGAACATTATTTATGTACCGTAATGATCACCCTTATGATATTGAAGACATCATCGTCAGTGAATATGGCACAACTGTTGTTGGCCTGGAGATGATGCGTGCGGTTCATGATGAGAATGCAGAAGAAGACAGAAAGCAGCAGATTGTGAAGTCTGCATTCAGTACATTGTCTTTCTCGGAACTTGAGGCGATCATCCATATTTTTGACGAGCTGGATGGAGATGAGGGAATTCTTGTTGCCAGCAAGATTGCTGACAGAGTCGGAATCACAAGGTCTGTGATCGTAAATGCACTGCGTAAATTCGAGAGTGCAGGCGTGATCGAGTCCCGTTCTTCCGGCATGAAAGGAACTTACATTAAGGTTCTTAATGAAGTGATTTTCGATGAGCTGGAAGAGATTAAGGCACAGAGAAATAAGAAAGCATAAGCATACGCTTGGTTTGTGAGCTATATAATAAAGAACGTAACGAAAGAGACTGTCCGTTATCCGGATAGCCTCTTTTTTTACAGCGAATGTGCTGAAAAAATTAAAATAAATACTGAAATTAAGAAAAAATGAGAATACAAGAGAATAAATGAGAAAATAAGAGCATATATTAGAATTATCATATCTTAAAAGAGTTGCGAAAAATATGAAAATTCACTAATATAGCCATAGTGATTAGCACTCGTAGAAAGTGAGTGCTAGCAAGCGAAATCGAAACTGATAAGGAGGAACATAGATCATGAAGTTAGTACCTTTAGGTGACAGAGTAGTATTAAAACAGGTTGAAGCAGAAGAAACAACAGCTTCCGGAATTGTACTTCCAGGACAGGCACAGGAGAAACCACAGCAGGCAGAAGTTATTGCAGTTGGCCCTGGTGGAATTGTAAACGGTAAAGAAGTTAAGATGGAAGTAGAAGTTGGAAATACAGTTATCTACTCCAAATATGCAGGAACAGAAGTTAAGATGGACGGAACTGATTATATCATTGTAAAACAGGAAGATATCCTGGCAGTTATTAAATAATATAAACATCTTATCGTATATCAATATAAACAGGAGGTCATTATATCATGGCAAAAGAGATTAAATATGGAGCAGAAGCCAGAGCAGCACTGGAAGCTGGCGTAAATAAGCTTGCAGATACAGTAAGAGTAACACTTGGACCGAAAGGAAGAAATGTAGTACTTGATAAATCTTTCGGTGCTCCGCTTATCACTAACGATGGTGTTTCCATTGCAAAAGAGATCGAGCTTGAGGATGGATTTGAGAACATGGGTGCTCAGATCATCAAAGAAGTTGCATCCAAGACCAACGATGTAGCAGGTGATGGTACAACAACAGCTACTGTACTTGCTCAGGCAATGGTACATGAGGGAATGAAAAACCTGGCAGCAGGTGCCAACCCGATCATTCTCAGAAAAGGAATGAAGAAAGCAACAGATGTTGCAGTAGAAGCAATCAAAAATATGAGCCAGACGATCAACGGCAAAGAACAGATCGCTAATGTAGCGGCAATCTCTGCAAGTGACGAGCAGGTAGGACAGCTTGTTGCAGACGCTATGGAGAAAGTTTCCAAAGACGGTGTTATCACTGTTGAGGAGTCCAAGACCATGCATACAGAGCTTGATCTTGTAGAGGGAATGCAGTTTGACCGTGGATACATTTCCGCATACATGTCAACAGATATGGAGAAGATGGAGGCAACTCTTGATGATCCGTACATCCTGATCACAGATAAGAAAATCAGCAACATCCAGGAGATCCTTCCGCTTCTTGAGCAGGTTGTTCAGCTGGTGCAAAACTCCTTATCATCGCTGAGGATGTTGAGGGCGAGGCTCTTACAACTCTGATCGTAAACAAACTGAGAGGAACATTCCAGGTAGTAGCTGTCAAAGCTCCTGGATATGGCGACAGAAGAAAAGAAATGCTTCAGGATATCGCAATCCTTACAGGTGGTCAGGTAATCTCCGATGAGCTCGGCCTTGACCTGAAAGAAGCCAAGATGGAGCAGCTTGGACGTGCAAAATCTGTTAAAGTTGCAAAAGAGAACACAGTTATCGTTGATGGTCTTGGAGACAAAGACGCTATCGCAAAACGTGTTGCACAGATCCGTGCTCAGATCGAGGAGACAAAATCCGAGTTCGATAAAGAGAAACTTCAGGAGAGACTTGCAAAACTGGCAGGTGGTGTAGCTGTTATCCGTGTAGGTGCTGCTACTGAGACAGAGATGAAAGAAGCAAAACTTCGTCTTGAGGATGCTCTTGCAGCAACAAAAGCAGCTGTCGAGGAAGGTATCATCGCAGGAGGTGGATCTGCTTACATCCATGCTTCTAAAGAAGTTGCAAAACTTGCAGCAACACTTGAGGGAGATGAGAAGACAGGTGCTTACGTAATCCTGAAAGCTCTTGAGGCTCCGCTGTTCCATATCGCTGCAAACGCAGGACTGGAAGGCGCTGTTATCATCAATAAAGTAAGAGAGTCTGAGGTTGGTACAGGTTTCGATGCCCTGAATGAAAAATATGTAAACATGGTTGAGAACGGAATTCTTGATCCGGCCAAAGTTACAAGAAGTGCTCTTCAGAACGCAACAAGCGTTGCATCTACACTCCTTACAACAGAGGCTGTAGTTTCCACGATCAAAGAAGATACTCCTGCTCCGGCAGCAAACCCGGGAATGGGAATGATGTAATTTCAATCAGGCAGGTAAATAATTTACAAAATGAGAGGGCCTGCGTCATGGACGCGGCTCTCTTTTTGTGTTATAATTTAAAAAATCAGTAAATTACGAAAGGAAGAAGCAAAATGAGTGACTTATATTCAGAACTTCTGGTAAAGAAGAAACAGACAGGGAAGGATCTCGTTGTAAAATACGGACTTATTGCTTTAACTGTGATCATGGTTATCGGAGGAGTTATTCTCAATGGACTTCTTCTGGTTCCGGCCATTGCGTTGGGTGTTGCGTGTTATTTTGTAATACCTAAGACAGATCTGGAATATGAGTATCTGTTTGTCAACGGAGAACTGGATATCGACATGATCATGTCTAAATCCAAGAGAAAAAGAGTGAAATCTCTCCAGCTTGCAGAAGCAGATCTCGTAGCTCCTCTCAATTCTCACAGAATGGACTATTACAATGGTAATCAGAAGATGAAAATTATGGATTTTTCATCAGGTATTGAAGATCATAAACGCTATGCAATGATCACCAGAGATGGCGGAGAAACCTGTAAAGTAATCCTGGAGCTTGATGATTCACTTGCAAACACTATGAAAAATTCTGCACCAAGTAAAGTTTTTTTGGATTGACATGAAACTTGTTTTTTGTTACACTAGTTCACAAATTTAAAATATCTTACACAAGGGAGGAAATGCAATGGGTACTATTATTGGTGATGGCATTACGTTTGATGACGTCCTTCTGGTTCCGGCTTATTCTAAAGTAATTCCGAATCAGGTAGATGTTTCAACGTATTTAACCAAGAAAGTAAAGCTGAATATCCCCATGATGAGTGCGGGTATGGACACAGTTACAGAGCACAGAATGGCGATCGCCATGGCCAGACAGGGTGGTATCGGTATCATCCACAAGAACATGTCCATCGAGGCACAGGCAGAAGAGGTTGATAAGGTTAAACGTTCTGAGAACGGTGTTATTACGGATCCATTTTATCTTTCAGCAGAACATACACTGAAAGATGCCAATGATCTGATGGCGAAATACCGTATTTCCGGTGTTCCGATCACAGAAGGCAGAAAACTTGTAGGTATCATCACAAACCGTGATCTTAAGTTTGAGACAGACTTCAGCAGAAAGATCAAGGAGTGCATGACTTCTGAGGGACTGATCACAGCCAAGGAAGGAATCACACTTGAGGATGCCAAGAAGATTCTCGCGAAATCTCGTAAGGAGAAATTACCCATTGTAGATGATGACTTTAATTTAAAAGGACTCATTACCATCAAGGATATCGAGAAACAGATCAAATATCCGCTGGCAGCTAAAGATGCACAGGGACGTCTTCTCTGCGGAGCGGCAGTTGGCATCACTGCTAACGTACTTGCACGTGTGGATGCACTTGTAAAGGCTAACGTAGATGTTATCGTTATCGATTCCGCACATGGTCATTCCGAGAATATCTTAAAAGCAGTTCGTGAGATCAAGGCTGCATATCCGGAACTTCAGGTTATTGCAGGTAACGTTGCCACAGGTGCAGCTACCAAGGCTCTGATCGAGGCTGGTGTAGATGCAGTTAAGGTTGGTATCGGACCTGGATCTATCTGTACAACACGTGTTGTTGCAGGTATCGGTGTTCCGCAGGTAACAGCTGTTATGGACTGTTATGAAGTTGCAGATCGCTATGGAATCCCGATCATCGCAGATGGTGGTATTAAGTATTCAGGAGATATCACCAAGGCTATTGCAGCAGGTGCCAATGTCTGCATGATGGGAAGCATGTTCGCTGGATGTGATGAGAGCCCGGGAACATTCGAACTCTATCAGGGAAGAAAATATAAAGTATATCGTGGAATGGGATCTATTGCCGCTATGGAGAACGGCAGCAAGGATCGTTATTTCCAGGAAAATGCCAAGAAGCTTGTTCCGGAAGGTGTTGAAGGACGAGTTGCATATAAGGGACATGTTGAGGATACTGTATTCCAGCTGATCGGCGGTTTAAGATCCGGTATGGGCTACTGCGGAGCAGAGAATATTGAGAAGCTTAAGACAACAGGCAGATTCATCAAGATTTCCGCTGCATCCCTTAAGGAGTCACATCCGCATGATATTCACATCACAAAAGAGGCTCCAAACTACAGTGTAGATGAATAATAAAGGAAAATCAGGCAAGACAGTTAAGAAGTCACCCAGGCCGTCCCATAGCGGACGGCCTGTTTCCGTAAAGAGAACTTCTTCAGGAAAAAATATTTCCGGAATATCGGACAGAGCTGGCAGAAGAAAAAAATCTTCCCGGAAAAAGAAACCGCAGAATATTTTAAAATATCTTGTGCTGGCAGTGGTCATTGCGATCGTTGTACTGGCTGTGTGTGCCCTTGGATATGGATTTTTTGAGATGAGGATAGAGCAGAGTGGACTTGAAATAGATCAACAGAGCTGGTCACAGCAAAGCAGTGAGGGCGGTGGGCAGGAACAATGGCA
>ENA-OQCN01000261-OQCN01000261.1-human-gut-metagenome-genome-assembly--contig:-NODE-261-length-27760-cov-2.894221_pt1 | contig 27760 bp, 43 predicted proteins | sample MGYA00242497_ERZ504576 | MGnify/ENA primary metagenome ERZ504576 (study PRJEB26092, sample SAMD00036296) | human gut metagenome | host: Homo sapiens | study: EMG produced TPA metagenomics assembly of...
GTCTTGGAATCACACCAAGTCAGCCACTTGCGTGGGTCGCGGACTTTTACCGCCGGTAGGGAATTGCACCCTGCCCCGAAGAACTCATTGAATCTATGTTCGTGAATAAAATAGCACATAATCTTTCATCATGCAACTAATTTGTTCATTTTTCACAATATCAAATTTATCTTGCGAAAAACAAGGACATACATTTTCACACGAAGCTATGACAGAACTAGCTAAATGACTACCTATCTTCATAGCCTCAAGCATACTCTTACCATAAGTTAGTCCAGCACTTGTCCCAGCACAAAATGCATCTCCTGCTCCTGTTGTATCCTTTACCTCGATTTGACGAGCCTGACAAAAGCCGCTTTCACCATTGCTTTTCACATATAAAGATCCCGCTTCACCAAGTGTTACAATCAAAGAGTTAAATTCGGATTGCTGCAGTTCATCAATCAATGTATGACATAATTCTTCTGCTGATATCTCTTTAAAATCTCTTGAAAAAAGAATACTCGATTCTAATTGATTACAGATCAAACAATCAAATTGCTTCAAAAGATCTTTTCTTTCAATCGCAATATTCATATTGCTGACAACACCAAATAATTTTTATTATGTTTTTGACATAAATAAACAACTTTTTCAACAATTTCCTCATCCATATCTATTTCAGCCACCACAGAATCGCTATTTTCAATAATTGCGTCTCCATTTTCTTCTAAAATTGAATAGATCGGCATTAAATTCGGACGATGAGATATTGAACCCGCTAATTCTCCATTATGATCAAAAACAGCTAGCCATGTACCCATACCGTTTTCGATAGATTTCATATAATCTGTATTCACATTTCGATTTTGCAATCTCTGTTTAACATCTTCTCCTAATGCCGTATTATCAACAATACTAACAAATGTTGAGTTTAAACCTAAATTCGCAATATCTTCTACAACATTTCGTGCTACACCACCATGAATATACTCAATATATCCTGCATTTCTCCCATCAGGAACATATATATCTTGTGGAAAGCCTTTAATATCCACAAAAATCGCACCTACTACGACAATTCCATTCTTTTTTTGAATCACGTTATTTTTCACCTTTCATCTCAAATAAGATATCTCTTAATTGTGCTGCTCTTTCGAAATCTAGAGTACGAGCTGCCTCTTTCATTTCCTGCTCCAATTCTTTGATCATCTTTTCCTTTTGTTTTGCCGGCAACTTTTTCTTCTTCAAATACTTAGCTGCCATTTCCTTTGTTTCTTTAGAACGAACGACATCATGGATTGGTTTGATAATTGTCTTTGGAACAATTCCATGTTTTTCATTATATTCCATTTGAATCGATCTACGTCTTGCAGTTTCATCCATGGCTTCCTGCATACTTTCTGTTATCTTATCTGCATACATAATAACTTTACCTTTGGCATTACGTGCTGCACGACCAATGATCTGAATTAAAGACCTTCGTGATCTTAAAAAGCCTTCTTTATCTGCATCTAATATTGCGATCAAGCTAACTTCTGGAATATCCAAACCTTCTCTTAATAAGTTGATACCTACAAGTACATCATATTTACCTTGGCGTAAATCATGAATGATTTCAGTACGTTCAATCGTTGTAACTTCATGGTGTAGCCATGCTACCTTTAAATCCATATTCTTTAAATAGGAAGTTAAATCCTCTGCCATACGAACCGTCAATGTCGTGATCAATGTTCTTTCATGTCTTTCAATACGCTCCTTGATTTCATCTACCAAATCATCAATCTGCCCTTCAATAGGACGCACTTCGACTTCAGGATCTAATAATCCTGTTGGACGAATGATTTGTTCAACAATTTCTCCATGCGTTTGATCCAATTCGTAATCACCCGGTGTTGCAGATACAAAGATGGCATTTTTAATCAATCCTTCAAATTCATTAAAACGCAAAGGACGATTATCCAAAGCACTTGGAAGTCTAAATCCATAATCCACTAATACTTGTTTTCTTGCACGATCTCCATTATACATACCTCGAATTTGTGGTAACGAAACATGGCTTTCATCTACAACAAGTAAATAATCATCTGGGAAATAGTCAAACAATGTATAAGGCCTTTCACCTGGTTTTCTGCCATCAATATGCCTTGAATAGTTTTCAATACCTGGACATACACCAAACTCCCTTAAGGCCTCTATATCATAGCGACATCGTTGTTCTAAACGTTCTTTTTCTAATGGTTTACCCTGCTCATCAAAGTAGGCTAATCTTTCATCCAATTCTTCTTGAATGGTATCTGCTGCATGATTGATGATATCCATACTTGTCGCATAACCATTAGCTGGATATATAATATATAGCTGATAAGACTGATTGACATGTCCTGTTACTGGATCGACTTCACAAATTCTTTCCACTTCATCATCAAACATTTCAATTCGAATCAAATAACGATCTGTATGTCCAGGTGTGATTTCAATGACATCGCCACGCACTCTAAAAGTTCCTCTTAATGGATCCGTATCATTACGCTTATATTGTTGATGGACCAATGCCAACATCAATTCATTTCTTTCTATGATTTGCCCAGTTCGCAAAGTAAAAATCATATGACGATATTGTTCTGGATTGCTTGCACCATAAATAGAGGCAACACTTGCTACAATAATCGTATCTCTTCTTTCTAAGACACTATTTACAGCTGCCATTCTAAGCATATCCAATTCTTCATTGGTCTTTGTATTTTTATCAATATACGTATCCGTTTTTGGCAAATAAGCTTCCGGCTGATAATAATCAAAATAAGATACAAAATATTCCACGCGATTGTGTGGAAAGAATTCTTTAAATTCCGAATATAATTGTCCTGCCAAAGTTTTATTATGTGCAAACACCAAGGTTGGTCGATTGACTTGAGCAATCACATTTGAGATGGTAAATGTTTTTCCAGTTCCTGTAGCTCCTAACAATACTTGAAACTTTTTATCTTCTTTTAAACCAGAAACCAATTCTTTAATCGCTTCTGGCTGATCTCCACTCGGTTTATATTCAGACACTAATTCAAACTGATCTTTCATAGCTTCACATCCTTCTTCTCCATTATATACAAAAAGTAGGCTTATACCTACTTTTGAGCCTCTTCAATCGCTTTTTGTCTTTGTACATCATCGCTAGGTGTTTCATTTATCTTCAACAATACTTTTTCCACCAAAAGATCCCACGTTGTTTTGTCACAATCCCCTGTTACTTCTAAGCCATGATCCTGTTGAAAATTTGCCAAACCTTGAGAACTCGTATTCGAAAAATATGTATCTGTTCGATCAACATTATATCCTAAATACTGTAGATACACTTGAAGAGCTTTGGCATTATCATCCACACTATCTTTTTTAATAACATCCTTTTTCTTGAATTTGTAATAGGATGTTGTCTTAGCTTCACCAAGCTCGACTTCAATATCTGGTTTAAATCCTTTTTTATTAATACTTGTTCCATTTGGCGTATACCAATGTGCTATTGTATATTTAAAACTTGTTCCATCCGAGAATGGTACGGTCACTTGTTCTGTGCCTTTACCATAGGATGTTGTACCAACTGTAGTTACTTTATCCCCAAGATTATCTTTTAAAGCCCCAATCAACACTTCGGATGCACTTGCCGTATTTTCATTTTGTAAAACAACAATTTTATCCATCTTTACCTGATTGAATTCATTCTTTTGTCTTTTGTTTGGTCACTTTTCCATTCTTATCTTTTTCTGTAAATACAACTGACTTTTTTGGAATCAAAGAACTTGAAATTTCTAATGCAGCATTTAAATAGCCACCACCATTATTACGTAGATCCAATACTAATTTTTTGATGCCTGCATCTTGTAGACGAGTCAATGCTTTTGAGAAATCTTTTCCACTATTTTCTGAGAAACTCGATAAAATAATTTCTCCATATCCTTCATATATATTGCATACAACTGTTGAATCAAAAGTACCAGGAATTAAATTTGTAGTATATTCTTTTCCATCACGAAGATATTTTGTCTTCACGCTCTTTCCTTCATGCGCCTTAATATATTTAATGATTGTATCCGAATCATTTTCACCACATTTTAAATCATCTAATGAAATAATTTCATCATTGGGTTTTAAGCCCTTTTTATCTGCCGTTGAATTAATATATACATTGGATACTACAAAATTTTTATTCTCATTTAAATAAAAGGAAATCCCCAATCCAACATTGCTTCCTTCAAGACTGCTTGAGAAGCTTTGGCCTGTTCCAAATTAAAATAGTTTGTATGAATATCCTTATCCAATGTAGTCATTCCTGTAATGGCTTGTTCCATTAATTTGGAATCTAAATTTTTCACTTTATTTGAATAATACCAATCCGAATTCAAAATAGAATAGATCGTATCAAATTTTTCGCGTTCTTTACTATCGGCTGATGTTGTTTTATTTAAAACAACAGGTACACTAACACCAGCACCAAAACATACGACACATAATAATATGATTAATAATTTCTGACTCTTTTTACTCATAAACTCATCCTACTCTAAAACAAAATGGGACGAATCATTCGCCCCAATAATTCTATACAAAAAGTATACGAAACAATTTTTTATTCTGCAATGGTTTTTATCGTTTCATTTTTAAATATTTTCTTGCCGCAAGCAAAGAGGCAAAGCCACCAATCAAAACACCCGCAAGAATGATAGAGAATCCTACTTGAAAACGGATTGTGTTTGGTTTAAACATGGCAAACATCGGTGTAAATAATTGTCCACCTAGACTTGTATATAGCTTTTCATATCCAAAATGAACAATTAAATACGGAATTACAGCTCCAAGTAATCCAATTAAGATTCCTTCTACAATAAACGGATTACTAATAAAGCCATTTGTAGCACCTACAGTTCGCATGATCATGATTTCATCTTGCCTTGAATCAATTGTTGTGCGAATCGTATTATAGATCAAATATAAGGATAATATGACCAACAATGCAACAAGGCCCAAACCAATTTTTTGAATCATATTCAACATTTCAACTAAAGAAGTGACACTATCTCCACCAAAAGCTGTACTCGCTACACCATCGATTTTCTTGATTTGTGCACTTGTTTTACGAATGTTAGAAGCATCCTTTAGATAAACAAAGAACGCATTTGACAAAGGATTCGAATCTCCTCTATATGCTTTAAAAGCCGAACCTTTTTCTTTGATCATCAATTCCAATTCATTGTCTTTGGATGAAAATTCAACTTTATCCACATTTTTTTAATTTGGAGATTTTATCATTTATATCTTGCATAGAAGCTTCATCCTTTATATCCTCATTTAATATGACATGAATGCTTAAATCTTTTTTGTACGTCATTCGAAAAATAATTCACATGAAGTCCTATAATTAGAACAGCTCCAATTAATAATAACGTAATACCAATTGCGCTAATGGCGGAAAAACATAACATGATATGTCTTTTCATTTGTAAAAAGGCATATTTAAGTTCATATAAAAAAGTTCTTAACCCTTTCATAGACTCTTATACCCACCTCTATTCGAATCGTGAATCACATATCCTTTATCGAGCATAATCGTACGTTTTTTAAAACGATCCACCAAAACTTTATCATGTGTAACCATCATAATCGTCGTATCAAGTTTTTTATTGATTTTTTCAAGCAAGGTAATGATTTCTAAACTTTTTTCTGGATCTAGATTTCCTGTCGGTTCATCCGCAATCAAAACCATTGGCTTATTTGCGATGGCACGCCCAATTGTGACACGCTGTTGTTGTCCACCAGATAATTCATCTGGATAGCTTCTGGCTTTTTCTTTCAAGTCTACAAGATCTAAGACTTCCATGACACGTTTTCGAATTTGTTTACGTGGCATACCCACAACTTCTAGAGCAAACGCAATATTTTCATAAACAGTTAGCTTAGGTAATAAACGATAATCTTGAAAAACACACCCAACATTACGTCTGTAGTATGGAACTTTTCTATGTTTCAATGCACCTACATTGACTCCACCTACAATAACAGTTCCTTCATCTGGAACAATTTCGCCATTTAACACTTTGATCAATGTTGACTTTCCTGAACCAGTAGCTCCAATCACATACACAAATTCACCTTTATCAATATGTAAATTTACATGATTTAAAGCATGTACCATTGGGATATGCTTTTGAAACATCTTTTAAATCAATCATAATGTTCCTCCTAACTAAAGAACTTTTCTGGTCTTTCTCGACATGGTGCTGCACTTCCTGCTTCACAAGTACTTCCTCCAGACCATCCTGTTCCCCACGCAAAATCAGCTCCGGCACTAAAGCGAGCTACCGCATCACTAACAGACATCGATCCTAGATTATAAACTTCAATATGTGTATGTGCTCCACTTGAATTTCCTGAATTTCCAGATAATGCGATTGTTTGTCCTTGTGAAACACTCTGTCCTGCACTTACATAAATGCTTTGCGATAAATGGAAGAAACTTACGGCATATAATGTGCCATTCACATTACATAACATTTGAATTGTATTTCCTCCACCGGCAGGATAACCTGTCCAGTTACCTAAATAACCACTATTACTTCCTACTGGAGCTGCGGCATATAAAATAACACCACTTGCTGGAGCTACAACAGCCGTTCCTACAGGAGCTGCCCAATCTAGACCTAAATGAAGCCCACCACTAGCATAAGCCCATGTACCAGCACTTTTACTTCCTCCTTGTACGGGTTGTATAAAGCCTGAAACCGATTCAATGGTACCAGAGAAGCTTGTTGAAATCACAAAATCACGAATCGAACTCATATCTACTTGTGCAGATCTTTTTTCCGCTTCTAACTGAGCGATTTGTTTCTGATATTCTTCAACTAGCTTGTTATAAGATTCCTCTAATTCACTTGCTTGTTTCTTTTGGTTTTCTAATTCTGCCTTTTGACTTTTTGCGTCTGCATCTAAACGCTTTTGTTCATCTTGCTGCAAAACAAGTTCTTTCTTTAATTTATTTAACTTTTTAATTTGCGACTGATCATCTTCAGTAATTCTTTCGACACCTGAAATACGACGAAGCATATCACTCAAACTGTCCGATCCCATAATCAAATCAATAATCATATTTGTACCAATCGTTGTTTGTTCATTTTTCATTCGCGTTTCAATTTGTTCATTCCAAGCTTCGATTTCAGTTTCCTTGGCCTTGATTTTCGTTTCAAGCTCTTCAATATTCTTTTCAATCATCTCAATCGATTTTTCTTTTTCACTAATTTGTGTTTGTAGATTTGTAACCAATTCTTTTTGTTCCTTAGCTAGCTTTTCCATTTTTGAAGTATCACTCTGCAAAGAAGCTATGCTTGAATTATAAGAATTAATACTATCTTGAAGATTTTGTTTACGATTCTTTTGATATTCCTGAAATCCTTGACAAGCTTTTACTCCCGATTGAGAAGTTTGCGCTTGGCTACACTTGGCATACCAAGTTTCTGTATCCGAATAGTCTTCGGCTGAAACAGGCATAATCAATGAGCAGGCCATAGCTAAGCTTAAAAAACCTGCACCAGCTCTATATTTTATCATCGTGTCCACCTCAAATATTTTCTAACTGCCAAATAACTTCCTAGCATTCCTACAACCATTCCAATCAAAAGAATGCCACCAGAAGTAAAAAGTACGAATGGATATGGTTTTAACATTGTCATCATATTGCTAAAAAACATACCATTCAACACATGGTATAAACCTGTATATCCAAATATACAAATCAAAACAGGGCCTAAAGCACCCCAAAATCCAATAAAAATTCCTTCTAATACAAATGGAAAAGAGATGTACCAATTATAAGCACCAACTGTTCGCATGATTGCAATCTCATCTTTACGTACTAAAATCGTCATTTTAATCGTATTTCGAATCAAGAATACGGCAATCAACACCATAAGTCCTACAAAGACACTTCCCCATACACGGATATTCTTAAACAATTGAATCATCGTATTGATTGCACTACCTCCATAGGTAGCCTTAACAACACCATCCATCTTAGAAATTTTTTTTGTCACCTTTGAAATTTTCGTATTATCTTTTAATTCCACATTTAAAACATCATATAAAGGATTTTTATCCTTCCCTTTATATTGTTTAAACATAGGACCGTTTTCTTTGATCAACGCATCCAGTTTCATCATCTTTACTTGAATATGTGACTTTCTTTACAGAAGACGTAGAAGCAATCGAATCAGATAATTCACTAATTTCTTCATCTTCTAGTGTTGGATTTAAAGAAACTTGAATCATAAATTCATTTTCAATTTGATTGGTAAATCCTCCGACATTCACGTAAATCACAAATATAAACAAGGCCATCAATAAAGCAATGCCAATCGATACAATGGAAGAAAAAGTCATTGAGAAATGACGATGCATATCTTTATTGGCATTACGCACTAGTCTTGGTAAACTCTTAAAAATAGTAACATTTTATCACCTACATCACTAATTATAACACAGCTATCAAATTGACCTACAAATCACAAAATTTCACATACACCTTAATTCTAATTTTTCCATGTGAAAATAACATTAAAGCCGAAAAAAAAAGATCGAATTTCTCGATCTCTTATAAACTTTGACCTACCGCATCTGCTTTTTTAATAGCCGCAATAAACTCTTCTTTTGTGAATGGGAAAGGTGCATTTTTCCACTCATTTGTTTTTGTAGCTGCTTGGGTCAAAGCTTCTAAATGGCTTTCATTCAAATCCATATCCGCTAAAGTCACTGGTAAGCCGATTGATTTATTGAATTTTGCCATTTTCATTAAGTTTTCTTCGTCTTTGGCATATGCATACAATACTAATACACCAAAAGATACTACTTCACCATGTAAATGGTGTCCGTTACGTGCAATTGAGCAGCTTCCATTATAGAAGGCATGTGCAATGCTTGAATTATAATAATATTCTGGTTGGTTTGTTAAGTTTGAAACGTATCCAGTGGATACAACAATATCCAAGGCGATGGCTTCGATTGCAGCTGAATTTGTGTCATTTTTACAATCTTCCATACCTTGTTTACCATATTTCAATAATGGTTCTGTACATGTTTTAGCTAATGCCAAACCCATTGTAGCTGTATGATCTAAAGTCTTTCCTTGTGTTGCGAATTCAACTTCACATTGTTTAGACAAGGCATCCCCAATTCCTGCCCAAAAATATTCGCTTGGTGCTTTTGCGATAACATCTGGATTGATAAAGATATGTGCTGGACAATGAGGGTATGAATAGTGATCCAACGCTCCATTATCATCATAGACTACGGCAATAGCTGTAGCGGCCGAACAGTTTGAACAGATTGTTGGAAATGAGAAAACCATTTTATCATCCATTTCAATGGATGCAGTTTTACAAGTATCGATAGCTTTTCCTCCACCAATTGCAAAGATAACATCGGCTTCTTGTACGTTTGGATTTGAAGTCAATTTATGAACATTTGTCATTGTGCTATCAACACCATAAACAATTGAATCTGTAATTATTATATCAGTCTCTTTAATAGCTTCACGAATTCTTGGTTCAGCAGCTGCCAAAGCTCTTTTACCACCAATCAATACAACTTTTTTAACGTTGTATTTTTCACATACACTTGGGATCTCGTTGTAACAACTTTCTCCGACTGAATAATTAGACATTTCAATTGTTTTCATAAACTTCTACTCCTTCTTTTACTTCAACATTTTCTGTATGATAATTCTTGTATACACCGACTGTTAAGAATGGAACAATGATGATTGCGATAGCTAAATATCCACAATAACCATATCCATATTTAATAATATTTGTTAATCCAGCCATTGAAATCGTCATAGATACTACAATAATAAATGCAGATACAATGATTCTTTTCTTTACTGGATTTTCTACATTTTTTAAAACACGAATATTTTCAAAGCGAGCCACAAATCCGAATGTTGTTGTTACTGCTGTAGAAATTAAGCAAAGTAATAAACAAATACCATATACAACAACCATCCAGTTGGCATCCATCGCATTTAAACTTGTCAATGTAGGTAGAGTTGTTTCTCCATAAACACCCTTCCAAGAAATTAACATCAATACACTTAATACTAATGCGACAGCATTCATCACAAATGAGATCCACATTGCTTTTGAACAAGATTTACGATCTGGTAAGATAGCTCCACAAGCAACGATTGTTGGTAATGTCACACATTGAAAGCCTGCATATGTAAATGCATTTAAGATAGCTTTAGGCATATTCATAAAACCATTTACAGTAAAGTCATTTGCTAAAATAGCTCCAATATTTTGACCTTTCATAATTCCCATACCATAAATAACTATGGCTGTTACCAAAATAGCCATACCCATATATGTACTTGCCATTCTTACAACACTTGCACCAAAAATGGTTAAGCAAAGAACAACGATTCCAACCGCAACGACACAAGCATAATAATTAAATCCAAAGTATTGTTGTAATGCACTTGCAGCTCCACTAATAGCTGCTGCAACAGCCATCAAAACCATGATATTAAAGAAGATCTCAAATAAGATTTCCAACTTATCAAATGGATGATATAAGTTTCAAACAATTCCTTTGCGCTTGTCAAATTTCTCTGGTTATACATCACCATGGCTTCTCGCATTGTCAATATCAATAGCAACATAGCTATTATGGCACTCACAATACCAGTCCATCCTAAACCTACATAATATGTATTTGCCTGATTTCCTGTGGCAAATCCACCTCCAGCATGTGCTGAGAATAATACGGCGCCTACTGAAAATATCGCCATCTTTCCAACTTTTTGTGCTTTCATACTTTTCCTCCTATAGCGTGCACAACAAGCTAACAAAAAAACCAATCGTTTCTTGCTGCCTGTTAGACAGAAGAGACGAAAGGTTAGAATTACAATACTTCCGCGGTACCACTCTTCTTCATTCATTTAAGAATGCACTCATTTAGATGCTATCACATCCTGCTTCATTAACGTTAAGCCTACGTTCAAGTCTTATCAACCTGACCACTCCATGGTAAGTTCAAAGTTCCATCTCTCATGTCTTGCACCAACCGACAACTCTCTAACAAAGACTTTCCTTTTACTACTCCATTTCCTTGTGTTTTGTGCGTTTATAATATCACCACATTTTCATTTATGCAAGCATTTTCTTACATTTATTTTCAGAAAACGCTGTAATCAGAAGAAAAAAGTCCCCAAACAAGGAGCCAATTTTATATATTCAATCCTAAAATTCTTTTTTCTTTCTCAAATTCAGAAAAAACATGTTTATGCACTTTTTGAACAAACTCTATTTCTTCTTGGGAACGCTCAGAAAATCCAAGGCTTTCACTAAAATCATCAAAACTTATAAAGTTTTCAGACTGATCAAGAATCTCTTTTTCTGTGATTTTTAATGCATTATTTATTTCTTCTTTTCGTTGAGAATACGCATAACCACTATTACTTAACTCATGAAGAATACTTGCCATAACTGTAACAAAGCCATACCGCTCGATACAACTATCTAATATATCTGCACCAATAATTTTTCTTAAATCCATGAACAAAATGGAATAAAGATTATTATTATGAACTGCATATACATTATAAGTCACATGATACTTCACATCCGGTTCAATAATGTAATGACGGTTTTCATCCATTTGAAGTTCATCCTTTAAAAAACGAACACATACAATATGCTCAATGGATGAAGATTGAGGATCTAAAGAAAGTAATGAATCAATTTCTTTTTCAATAGAAGAACACACTTCATAATCATTACTTTCATCCACAATGCAATCCAATAATCCTTCTTTTTTTATTTTAAGTAAGGCATCTTTAAATTTCATACTATCCTCATTACAAAATAACAGTTGTTCCAACTAGAATAATTGATAAAAGCTTATTCAAATTATCTTGCGAAATACGAATGCAGCCAGAAGTAAATGTATCATTCGAGCTGATTGAAGATGCATTTTTATAATCCGTTACACTTGCCTCATACATATCACTATGAATAAAATAATCCTCAAATACCACAATATATCCAAAGAATTTAACTGCATCATATCCAGGACGATATCCACTTACATATTCTGAATCAGACACTTTTTCCACTTGAAATACGCCATAAGGAGTAGGTGATTTTTCGCCACCAAACAAACAAGGCATGGAGTCAACCTTTTCAAACATCGTATATTCACTAGAATCAAAATCAGAACGAATAGAGTAATACTCATTCAATTTAGAATTCAATACTTTAGAATATACTTCTAAACAAGAATCCGTTCGATTTAGTTTAAGTAAATACTGATCATTACTTAAACTATTCGTCTTAAAGATAAATAATTTAGATTTCTCCATTTCTTTTAGCCTCTCTAATTTTTTCTTTAATCTTTTCTATCAACTTTTCCTTATCTGTTATCCTCTCTCGCTTATTAATTAGTTTTATACCACTAGCTTCAGCCATCCATATTAACAGTTCTGGACAACTTATAGAACTTAGATTAATTTTGTCTTTCTTAGAATCAAAATTATTAGTTGGCGTTACTTTTGTGGGTATCATTTTTTCTTTATCTTTATAACAAAAAGTTTTTTTACCATTACTCAAAATCTGATGTTTTTCTACAAATTCTTTATATAAATACCAACTAATTAAAAGATGCCACTTTTGATTAGGTTCAACGCATTCTCTTCCTTTTCCTGGTACTATTGGAAATCTAGATAAATCTATATTCTGCAGGACTTCTGATTCACCAATATCCTTTTCACTTAATTTAAGTATATAATCTGCAAATGCACTATCATCATCTTTTATAACATCCTGATAACTTTGAATTGAATCAGCTAACTTCATATAATCTTGGTTTTCAATACTATAGAACCGTATATATTGATCTGACAAAGGATAATGCATTTCTTTTTTATTAAAAAATTTAATTACATCCAAGTCATTAATATAAGTTTTATCTTCCATTTTATTCTGCTCCTTCACTATATTTACCACTGTACTCTTCATTTATTTTTACAAAATCAATAAATTCATTAGCTAATCTTTCAGCATAACTTTTTAAATATTCGTTCCCATCTTCAACTATATAATTACCTTTATCGTTCTTTTGAAATTTAATGTTCTCAATATTAGGGTTATAGCAATAATTATTCATTCCAAAATGCGTTTCTGTAACTGAAATAATATTTTTCAATTGCCCTTTTTCTGAATCCGGTGTATGTGGATAACAAATTCCATTTTCATTGACATACGTACCTATGCATCTATCAAACTGTGGACAAGATAATATGCAATGAATTCTGTTATCCTCTATAAAAAAAACGCATAAAATTTAATTCATATTTATTTCCATTTATCATTAGTGGTATATACATATATAAGCGAACTTTTTCTAAATATTCTTTTAGAGTATCCGCACATTCACTTGGAATAGATATTTTCCCATTATTTCCACCCCATATATAGCATTTATTATCTTTCTCTTGTTTCTTTTTTATAAAATCTTCCTCTGTATCAATTTTTTCACAATTTAAATGCTCTGCTAGTTGATGTATTGTTAATTCTTTTAAGTTACCTATAATCGTATTAAGGCTTTTCAAAACTTTTTCCTCTTTAGGTATTATATGTACATTTTGAGAAGATTTACGTATTTCGTTATCATATATACAGATTGAATCATCCACTTTATTTTTTATTGATGAAACATACAAATTTCCTGGTTTAAATTTATGGCAAGAGAACATTATTTGATTTTTTTTAATTATTTCATTACTCATGACTTTTTACCTCCTATTTCCACTCTTCATCATCATGACTACCCATGACACTACAAAGGCTGCTATGCCTATACATGATATTTCTAATGCTGCCTGTATTTTATTGGTTCCTCCACCTACTAAATCAACAATGGTTAATACAGAAGCAACAATTGAAATCAATCCAAATACGGCAATAAATGTTGCTATATAATTTTGTATTTCATTAGATTTTCGATCTAATTCATCTTTAATTAATTCAATCTTTTGTTCAATTTCTTCTAAAGCTTCATTTACACCATTTACTACAATTAAATTTCGATATGTTTCACAAACATTATTCCACCTAGAAACTTGTGAAGGAGCTAGTGTTCCTGAAGCTCTAAATTTCAATGCTTCTTGTTTTAAATTTGATACATTTTTAAAATAATGTTTATGCTTAGAATCACTCAACGTATTCTGCATCTTTTCATTTAGTAACATACAAGTATTTTTTTGATGAAGCACTAACATTGTCAACAATAAATCATCTTTTGCTTCTTCGATAATATTTCCTTCATTTTCCACAGCATATACATACGATATAGATTGTGAAGAAATACAAGCACACCACCTATACGTCTTCTTTTCTACATCTCTAGCACCGTAAGTATAGGCAATATCTTTTTCTGAACTATCTTCAAAATCTTCTGATAAATCAATGATTTTATGTTCATTAAAAGCAACTTGTTCAGCTGTTTTTAAATTTTTGAATCTTCTAGTAACCAATCCAATATTAAATAAATACGTTTCCTTAATTGCCAATTCATCCGATCCTACGTATAATTCAAATATTTTTCCATACTCTTTTGCTTGAATATTTTTAATAGACGCAATAACTTCTTTTCTTAAATCATCCCTTTTATCATCTACGTACCCTGGATTTATAAAATGATACACATCTCTCCATTGATTGTTTTCATATGTAATTAATAAATCTAAAAAAGCAATTTGATTATCAAATACAATCAGCTGTACTTTCCTCAATAGGAAGAATCATTCCATTTTCAAAATGAATATCTGGAAACTTTTTTATTTAAAATATATCTTCGAACAAATCCATTTTCCTTTTTACACTTTTGTACCAATAAATCTGCAAAATTAATCGAATCAAAATCCACACTTTGCGCTTCTTCTATTTCTAAAGATTTTAAATCTAAATGTATATCGTACTTCAAAGGAAATATAATATATGTCCCTCTTTTTGCCTGGCCATAGATTTCCCTGTTCAACTTAAACTCAAGCATTCCCTCACTCCTTTGTCTCTAGTATACACCGCCAAAATATTTAATAAAAACGTTTTCTTATCTTGCTATCTTGAACTATATTCTTGCCTAACTGCATGAATATATTCTTGATGGATCTCATCGTTTATTTTGGCAACATAACGGCTGATTACACCCTTTGTTTTTTCTTCGAACTTTTGCTTTTCTTCATAATACAATTTTTCATCATCAGACATATAAAAATCTTCGTCAAGCAATTCATGAACTTCTTTTTTTGTATATAGATATTTCTCATCCATAGACCTTTGTACTCTTTCTTCCAAAGCCTTTACCTTATTTTCGCGGTCCTCTGGATATAATCCCCAGAAAAAATATCTCGGAAAGAATATGTGCTGCGCAAACTTCTTTTCCAAACTGTTCAATAGAATTTTTGGCAATTGTATAATTTGCCATTTCATTCATCGAAATATGATTATATGCATAGTATTGTAATCTAACCTCTCCTTCATCATCGAACATATGGAAATCTCTATCTAAATTGGAAACACATCGTCATCATCTACCGCAATGCTTACAAAACTCTTTTTCTTTTTATTTTCAAAGTCATCTTCATCTGAATTATAAAAAATAAATATTGTACATGGATTTGTATCCATATTCGGTTTGCATTCTGTAAATAAATGAATGTTATCTTCTATCACCTTTTTTAGATTTGGTAGTGCCTCATATTTTTCTAAAAACGTATTTTCATAATTACTAGCACTAAATGAAAAATCCATCAATAAAAAGGCATCGATAACACGAGTTACATCAACCCCAGCCATTAATTCCTTTATGTTCATACTGACTCCTTTACATATCCTGGTTTATTTTCAATGCACCCACAAATTGGAGATCGCAAAAATCTTCTATTTCCTGAATAATGAATAAAAGGTTCAATAACGCTCTTATAACTCTTTTTGTAAATATCCTCCCGAATCCAGAATATATCTCTATATTTGAATAAACGATATCCTTTTATAGGCGTTTCAAAGTTATATCCAGTTTCTTTATTTCCAAGATTACAATTGAATAACTGTTCTAAAGAATTCATAAATTCATCTTCATCTATATAATCCAGCCTTCCTTTGAGCTGAAAATCATAATTTACGATAAAAGGTTCCTCATTCTCAAAAAACAATATAATTTGTATGTAATTACGAAAATCTTCACCAACTGGTAAATATTCAATTTCCCAAACAGCTGCCCGTTTCATTTTATGAATGATATCACCACTAAGATTCTTTATATCTAAATTCTTTTCAACATAAGGCTCACAATATACATGTATCTTTTCATCAAGACGAATACAGGTCTTTTCATCCTCATTGATCTTGCAACCATAAATATCTTGATACGATTGTTTCAACGCTATTTTCCATCGATTGAATATCGATATTATATATTCCACATCTTCTTTAGGTTTTTCATTTTTCATTCTTTCATATCTAGAACGAAAATCATTATAAACTGCTTTTGGCATGAAACAATGAAGACCTGGCTCTTGATAGCATTTCCATCCCTTAGGATTAATCGCCAATTAAAATAAAATAAATCTCCCTGATCTATCTTTTCCTGATTGGCCATAGATTCGAAAAAAGGAATCACTCTTTCAAAACGACCATCTCTTAATTCACTGATATTTAAATAGTATACTTTTCCTTCTGAAGTCCAAAAAGTTATACATGGTTCAATCTTTTAACAAAACCAGAAAAAGAAACAAAGTATTCGTAATAAATCACTTTATCCCAAAAATTAGAAGGTAAATTCTTATATTCAATGAAGTTGATCAATTATTTTTCCTCCTTGTATTTTGTTTTAAATACATTTGATATAATTCCAAACCTTTTACACCTGCTAAATCACTACAAACATCTATTCTTTCTTGAATAATCGGTAATATAATATGAGCTTTGGCATCTGCTACTTGTAAAAGCATCAATTTTTGAAATTCTTCAAACGAAGCTATCTTCATGTGTCTATTAACATGTTTTAATTTTCTACTCACACGATCATCATGATATTCGACATAGTAAAGTAATCGTTTTGCATCCGTTGCATTTATACAACTTAATTTAGGAATGATAATATCTCTCACGATTTCCATACTTCTTTTAGGATGTCCGTAATAATGCATACTTGTATCATTTGGTTTTGTTGGTTTACATTGACAATCCGGTTTTCCAATATCATGAAATAAAGCAGCCAGATAAAGCATATCATCCTCTAAATTTCTAGGAAGATTTGCAACAACATGTAAAGAATGCACCCATAAATCATACTGATGCGCATGATTCTTCTGATCAAAACCAACCATAATTTTGAGTGTAGGAATCAATTCAATAATCTCTTCTCTATATTTATCAATATCTTCGGCATTCTTTGCCGTCTTCAATAGTTTAATCAATTCATTCCATTTCATAGTTTTCATCCAATCTAAATAAATCTTCAATACTGTGAGCATTTAAAACCTTTAATTTATTGTTTTTAATCCTTTCAAGATATTGTTTCAAATACTTTTCGTTCTCCATCATATACATTCTAGAACTTTCCAATACATTCATAGTATCCTCACGTTGCCAAGGTGCATCGCTGATCAAATAATCACGTAATAGTTGATAGGATTCCTTATACATCTCTGATTTCCCCATATTCTTAAAGTTTTGAGACTTTAAAAACAAAGGATTTAAGTATTTGATTTTCCATAATCCATCTATATCCAAATAACAAGTTCTGAGATAACTTGCTTGAATTTCATATCCAAACAAGTTTTGATATTCCTCTTGAGACATCAAAACCATATAATAATTTTCATCATACGTATATCGAACAATGTCGCCTCTATTAAATCGATTTGGTATATGGAAAAAGCCATATTCAAACCTTGTTTTATTTTGGAAATAATCCCCTTCCCGAAAACAATCATTCATTATTCCATGATCAAAAATTTCTTTACCAACAACACAATTTCCTTTCACTTCTTGTTCAGTAGTTATAGATGGTGACCAATACATACGACTTTATGTATCTTTCATGCAATATTTTGCTATACTCAAAATTTCCCCTCTTTCATAGCGATATTGATCAACAAAATTATTCGCATCCGTATATTTTAAAAACATAGAAAGAATTTCATGCCGATCATCCTTTACTACAAAAACAAAGCCATCTTTACTATTTTCAAAATTCTCTAGTTTTAAACGCATAAACTTTAAACGTTCTTCAATTTGTTTCTTTAACGATTCATCTGACTTTCTTTGTAATTGATGAAGCATACATATTATATCTTCTTCACTGATGTGTTCATCATTATAAAGAATTGTAGCTTGTTGAAAAGGCGTTAAGTCTTTTAATATTTCTTCATATGCGATATTATTCATTTTTCCACTTCCATAAATTCTAATATTCGATTTAAACTCACAGGAAAATGCGCGTTACCATCTACTCCTACATCATACCTTTTGATTCCCTGCTCTTTCATTTGCATGTTATATTCAAAGCCATTATGCTGATGTCCATGTAGATGAATAGATCCATATCTTGATTTCGGCCATTCAGGCATTGCATAATGCATCAAAGAAACGCTTGTTGAACAATATCCTTTTAGTTCCAAAAAATCATAGATGCCTTCAAATAAGCTTTTATCATATTTCTTATCATGATTGCCACGAATCCGGATTTTATGTCCATTCAGTTTTGAAATCAAATCATTCGCTTCATCCAATGAAATACGATGTGTTGTATCGCCTAACAAATACACAGTATCGTTTTTATGTACCATACTATTAAAATTACGAATCAAAACTTTATTCATTTCTTCCACATTTTTAAAAGGTCGATTACACATATGAATAATAGCTACATGGCCTAAATGCATATTACTCGTAAAATAAATCATATCTATTTCCTCATCCATCGTTTTTCAACGTCATATATACGATAATCATAAATATTCCAAGTATCAAAAACTTTTCTAAACCGTTTAGACTTACTTGTTAATACATCAAAATCTGTTTTTCTTACAATCTTATTTGCCATTCTTTTACTTGCTTTTTTTGAAGTATTACTATCTTTAAGCACCGGTGTTTTCTTGTAGCTTCTTGACATAAAACTCCTCCATTGTATCTAAGCATAAACATGCAAGATTGGCCAAATACACAACCACCATCTATACAAATATGATGATTTTTCTTTAAGATTTTTCCATCTGCAGTTGGAACATGTCCTGTTATTAAATAAGCATCTTTAAATGCATTGTTGGTATAATCTGTTTTTTCAAATAAAACATTCATCAAACAATCTTCTAAATGACTTAGATATTCCGGTTTCATATTCGCATGGGGCTAAAATAAATCGTTTTTGATTGACTTCTACATGTTTGTATACCTCAAATTCCATTAAATAGTCTTGTAAGTCCAACAACTCCTCTTTTGATAAACGATTCAATTGTTCAAAAGTTGCTGCCCCTCCATTTTCTGTAATCCAGGAAGTTAACTTTTGAATAATATTAGAATCATTAATTGTAGAAATATTTTCTTCATTAATCTCACTTAACATAAAATCAAGACATTCATTTAACATATATTCATGATTTCCTAGAATGGGAAATACATTGCTTCTTACCATCATATCCTGAAGAATTTGTATAGATTGACTTCCACGATCAACAATATTGCCCAGAATATAAAGTGTATCCGATTCTTTAAAATCAATCTTTTCTAACATCCTTTTGTATTCTTCAAAACAACCATGTAAATCACTCATTACATAAATCATGAATATACACCTCCTGCTCATAACATCTCTTTAGCCTTATTTAAGCATCTTAAATCTTTTACAGTCAACTCCAAGATTCTTTCAGCCAAATCTTCATCAATTTTAAAATACTCCATCAGATTATAAACGGCATCTTTATATGGAATATTTTTAGTGAGTTCAATAATTTTATATGCATTTCCACCAAACAATACTATTGGTTTATAACACCGAACTCTTTCATTTTGTTCTTCCTTTTTTGAAAGAGAATTTACTACATTATTCTTATTAAAATTATACCTATTTAACATTTCAACAACATATTTTTCTGCATGCTCTAAACAAGAACATGCCTTTACAAATTCACCATACTCATATTCTGTAATTTCTTCAAGCCAATATTTTGTTTCTTTGATATACACATTATAGCTTTCTATTTTCTTTGTTTCTTCATTGATTTGGTAACGAATTGTAATCTTGATTCCATGAATTTGATTTTGTGAAGTTTTCTTGTGATAAAATACATATTTACCTAAATCCATAACGTGTTGTTCTTGCAAGTTTATTTCTAATACATTCCACTTTAAATCCGATAAGGAAAATTGATTTGCCTTTTTCATTTCTTCTTGTCTAGCCAGTTCTTGTTGATGCTTCACATCTTCTATATATCGAATTGTTTCTATCTTTGTATGCATTACCTGCTCTATGACTTCTCGATATAGAAATATGGTTTTATTTTGACAATAGTTCTTTACTTTAGAATATATATCTTCTTTCACATATACATTTGACTTTATTTTTTTTAAGCCTACATTTTCAAAGGCATAGTGATCCATATTTTTCTTTAAGATTGGATGAAGATTTTCTAAAGCGTATTCATTAAAAGGAATATGAAGAAATGACAAAATATATTCTTTGTCTTTCATAATAAAATCAATATATCCAGGTCCACCTAAGCCAGAACTATGGCTGATATAAATAAGAAGTGTCTTTTCAAAGAATTCATTATTGATATCTTTTAAATTCAAATGTTTTCATATTGTATCTACAATCAAATCTTCTATTGTTGCTGCTCCTTCAATTTCATCCGTTTGCTTGCCAAGAGAAGTTGCATATTCTTTTGTCGCCTTTACAACCATTCGATCTGGATACGCACGCAATTTTCCGCTTTCAACCTTTTTTCTATGCCACACATAATCACTCATCGCCTCTAATGCAGAGGATAAAGCATTACGTTCTTTAGGTAAAGTCGCAACTTCTTGTTCAGTTATATTTATAAATGAAAAATACCACATTCCATCCCGCAATATATATCCTTTTAGCGTTACCTCATAAAAATGAAGATCCCATCCTCTTGTTTTTGCACGATCTATAAATGCACGTATATAGTCATCATCTTCTTCTATAACTGTATACTCATTTGTTCGAACATTTCTTAAAATCGTTCCACATTGAAAACAAGTTGGAATGTACACATAATGTTGTTCAAAACGTTTCCAGTCATATACTTTTTTACATTCCTCATCATACTTTTTACTATACACACACAATTCTTTTTTCTCATTAAAATCAGCACGTGCTACCATATCTTCTTCATCAACATGAAATAAATCCCTTACATCATATTTAAAAATTGTCGCTTCCTCTAATTCAGCATCGGATAATTTTGAATAGTATTCAATCGCTGACTTTGCCTTTTTAAAATGAACAAAACCTGGAATATTTTCGATACTATATACATATTTATCGTCTGCATTGTCCATAAAATCAGCATATACTTTTTGTTCATAATCCAATCGCTCATAGATTTGTTTTTTTCAACACTTCATCTTTTGTTAAATCCATAATTTCTTTTAAAGCCATTTTCTTTCTTCTTTTGACGCCAAATTATTATTCCAAATCAAAGTTGCTTTTTCAAAATCAGAAAATGTAAAATGAATTGAATCTAAATATTCCTGCACTTGATTAGATGGAATGAGTTTAATCATGACACAAGACCTCCTTGAAGCTTTCATAATTTCTTCCTTTAGGTATCGCAAATAAAATTGTATTTACTTTCCCTGGTGCACACTCTAAAAATAAAGAAGCTACCTTTTTAGGATCTTGTCCAAAAACACCACATCCATATGCACCTAGAATTAAAGTATCTATTTGATTCTCATTGGCAATATTATAAATAAATTTAATTCTTGATTTTAAGGCTTCTTCATTCTCTTCTTCACTCATTCCTTTTTTTAAGGCTGCTTTTCGATTAGGCGCAGCACATGTAATGACATCTGCATACTTGTCATAATCTTCTGAAAAAAAGACAATGTCTGGACTATACAAAGCTCGATTTGTATACAAAGAACAATTTAAGTGATGCTGATTCACACTATAAAATCGAGTTTGCGTACATAAGACACTATAAAGTGTACTTACATGACATAAAGCTTCTTCTTGCGCATAACTACCATTTAAATATCCTCCACCAGGATTTTTATAACTAGCAAAATTTAAAATCCCTACAAGTCCATATTGTTCTGTTATATCTTCAAATAAAGCAGAAACTGTATCTTTGGCAACCAATCGTATACTAAGCTTTGTATTTAATTTCACATTATTGAATTCTGCATGTGAGTCATATACTCTTGTCATTTTTCTTGAATGTAAAACCTCATCCGAATAATATCTTTTTACATATTCTAAATTTTCTTTTGCATCTTCTCTATTTTGAAAACAAGATTTCATCTTCATCACCTACTCTTTCAATCGAATGATATAGAATGTCAAATTTATTATTAACTTTTTTATCACAATGGAAATGTCCTGCATACCAATGTGTATAATCTAGATTCGACTCTACTTTATCTAAAAATACTTCTGTTGATTGGTCAACATTCTTTTGTTCAAATTCACTCAACAATCTTTCTGTAGGAATATATTTAAAAGGTACCGTATGTGTGAAAACAAAATCCACATGAGTATGGATATGTTTTAGTACTTGTTGTTGTATTTGCGAATCAGGTTGTTCATCACGAAACCAACGAATTCGTTGTTCTTTATCGACCGAATAAGCCCCTCCACAAACTAAAAATGTATGATCATCTATGGTGTATATTTCCCCATCTTTGGCAAACAACAGATTAGAATATTCCATCTGAACATAAACAATACCTTCATTCCACATTTTCTTTTCATAACCTGTAACCGTGCTAGCTCTTGCTTCATGATTTCCATGAACAATGAGTAATGTAGGTAAAAAACCTAAACGCCGATATAAGCCATCATTCAAACTGTGTTTGATATAAAGACTCTTATTGGTATCTATATATCCCTTTTCTTTTGGATGTACATCATAGTTTAATCCACTATCTCCTAGTAAACAGAGAATGTCTTCTTTTTTAAATTCTATATACGACAGTACTGTAAAAATTGGATCAAAATCACCATGCATATCACCCATTACATATACTGTCATAATCTAATTTTCCTTTAATTCAACAACATTTTCAAAGACACAATGAAAGTTGTCTAGTTCTTCATCAAAATGTAAATGGCCAAAATACCAATCTTTAAAGTCAACTATCTTGCGAATATGATCTAGATAAAGAGAAAACACTTCCTCTTCATCGCTAATATCCATTCCCATTTCAGCCAATACTTCATAAGGAGCTGTATGAGTAATAATATAATCCACTTTATGATTCATTTTCATTAAATTATCTTGTCCCTCTTGCATTTCTAGATGGTTAGGAATTTCTTCTTTCCACCAGGAAATACCTTCAGTTCTTTGAAACCAGTCAACTGAATGTGCACCTCCAAAGGTAAAAAATGTCTGAGTTCCTATGGTATATACTTGTCCTCGCATTAAGTGAATGATGTCATCGCAAATAAAATGAACTTTTCCCCCATGCCATTTTTCAACAGGATACTCATTAAGGGCTTCAAAATTTTCGTGATTTCCATCTACAAATAATGTTGTTACAGGCAAATCTTGTAGAATGCTTTGAACTTGTGCATCTTGATTTTGACAATCCCAAACAATTCCTGCATCCCCACAAATAATCAAATAATCTTGTTTATTCAAATTCTTTTTATGTCCAAAATACATGGGCAATTTATGAATATCTATAAGCCATGTATGTCACCAGTTATAAATACTCTATTCAACTTTCATATCCTCTCTAGGTTCTTTGGAAACCATAATTTCAAGCATAGAAATAATTTCTAAACAATTGTGTTTTTTATCCCACCAATCAATTAAGCGAGGCCCAAATCCATAAACATACATATTGTCATATTCTTCTCCAACATATTCTATAGAACCATAATTTTCATAGTATAAAGTCTCAGAATCGCACACACTAATACGATCGATTGTAGAAATATAAGGTTTTAAATCTTTGACTGTGAATGGTAAAGAAGTTTGAATATCATTTTCTTTCTTCAAATAAATCTCCAAATAATTGAGTGCACGCCCTTCCCATCTATATTTATTATCTTCTCGAACATGTACACTAGAAACATAATATTCATCCCATGTATCAGGAATCTCTTTTCTAAATCTATATATATTATCACTTTCTTCTTCTGGGCATATTTTAATAGGATCTATTATACTAATAAATTTTCGAATTATTTTAAATGGGATCATTTTAATACCCTTACCTTTCCTTTTCTTACTTCATAAAAATTTTGATTTTCTATTTTCAAGACATTTAAATGTTTATATTTTTTTACACAAGGATCAATAAATATATGATTTTTTCTTTATAAATGCCATGAAAATGTGAATTATGAATAATTTTAAATGTTGGTGTATGCCCTGAAATAATAACTTTTTTTAAAATCAAAAAAATTTGGACGTGCCATTAAGTAATCATTGATATCATTGGTTTCTTTCCAATATTTACCATCAATTCCTGCATGAACAAAAATTTCATGTTCTGTTTCATAATACATAGGTAATTCTTTTAACCAATATAAAAGTTCTATATCTTTTTCTAAAATAGCCTCTTTACATAATAGATATAACATATCCGTTAAACTATCTTCCATCTTATTTGCCCGTGCAAAAATACGACTGAATTGCTCTTCCCCCAAAAAATCTTGAATCGTATAAATATCTGGATAACACTTCACATTTAAGGAAGTATAATCAAACAACCAATTTAATAACCATTCTTCATGATTTCCCTTTAATACAATCACATTGTATTTTTGATTTAGTGAATAAATGTATTTTAATGTTTTATAAGAATCAGCATGTTCATCTCCGTCAATATAATCTCCTACTAAAATCAATTGATCTTTGCTTAAATCTATAAATGTGTCCACAGCATCTTTTAATAAATCATATCTTCCATGAATATCACTTATCGCATAACAAGCCATTTATTTGCTCCTTATTTCATTTATCAACATATATTTTATTTTTGACTTTTCCTATAACCTCTGATGTATTGGCTCACATGAGACCTGCTTTACGGAATCCATATTGTTTTAATTCCATAAATGTAATTTCTACACCAAATTCTTTTAACACTAATAGCATGGCATCAACGCCTTGTTCTCGCGTACACTCTTTGATTCTTTTTACATACTCTGGATTTTTATTTAATTCTTCTAATTTTAAGGTAAGTTCTTGGTCTGCCTCTTCTTGTCTGTAAAAGGCATTGGCTATATCATCTAGCTTTTCATAGAAGTGTTCTTTTTTTATCTTATTCATACCATCTACAATAATTTCATATGGCTTCATACCACTAAAAAATTCAATGAATCCTCGTGAATATTCTTTTTTACAAACAAAATGATTTCCTGCATCAAACGCAATCTCTTTCCATCCAGGTTTGATTTTTGTCACAATATCATCATTTCCACCAAGAGATAGAAGACTCTCTTTATAGAATGTTTTAGGATGAGGCCCATTAAACTTACAACCATTGATTCCATCAAAACATTCTTTTGTTTTCTGCCAATTAGTTTCTTCATCTATATAAAAGAAGATAAAACTTTCACCATTACTTTTTAAGCATTCTATACTTCCTGCTGCTCCCATTGCTCCAGGTTCTGCAAAAATATACGCCACTACATCTTCAAATAAATTTTTTGTTAGTTTCATTGTTCTTTCTCCTCATTTTCAATTAAATCAGAAATATCTGTACTTCTGTTTTCATCAAATTTTTTATAAACAACATAATCAAACATTTCATCATAATTATTTAATAAATTTGAATTCTCCTTAAACAAACCATTTCCATGAATACATTTACCATTGCGCATAATGGCACTACCATATATACAAAGCAATATATCATCTGCATCAACATCCTTTACATAAAGCCCAATATTTTTACCCGTCGTTGCATGAATATAGAGTAAATCCTTTTTTGTCGGACTTTCTGGAAGTATTGTATGAATCCAATCCAGTACTTTCGCATCGAAGATTTGTTGTCCTTTTTGACTTACATAATAATCCATATCTGTATAAATGACTTGGTGCGCTTTAAATCGTTCATCGGGCTTCAATGGTTCATAAATGCGTGTTTCAAATTTGTCATTTCCTTTCAACCGTATAGTATTTTTCTTTTCTAATTTTTGAATCAAACGATCTAGAACTTGTTCATTTGCAGGAAATTCTTGATAATAATGCAATCGGTATAAGCAAGAATCCGGATTATTTGAAACATCAAAAACTTGAATTTTTTCATTTACCTGTACAACTGTATTGAGTCGCAAGCCCTCTGGTTTGAAGTTACAAAAGAGTACAGGCTCATGTTTTTCCCACAATGATTCTTTTACATTTACTCTTTCATGAAACGCATCAAACATACTCCAAGTGAAATTACTCATATATTATGTCCTCCTATTTAAGTAAAGCTAGTATAACGAATTCAAATGTTAGTCTTTAGAAAAAAATTTTACTGATATCAAAAAATAAAATATTTTTGATTCATTATTTTTTGTTCAATCTTATGCTTTTCATAATATTGGATTTGTTGTTTTGAAAGCATTTTATTTTCCTCCTTGACTGTATCCAAATTATAGATTAGATTTATGGTATATAAAACAATCATTATATATCATTTTTAAAAATATCAAGGAGATAGAAATGAAAGATTATTATAGCTTTTCGAACGAATTTGGAAATAGATTACAAGAACAAATGAAAAAAAAAGGGATTTACACAAGAAGAATTAGCAGCTAAACTATCCGAAAAATATATGGAGTATAATATAAACGAAGAGAAGTATATAAATAGAGCTACTATTCGATCCTATATTCGTGGAAATACAATTCCTAAAGGATATGAACTCATTTTATTGGCTGAATTATTAGAGTGTGATGTAAATTATTTACTTGGAATTTCTAAAAATGCCAACATGGATGTTGAAACTGCACATCAATATACAAACTTGAATTATACCAGTGTACAATCGTTACACTATCATCCAAAACAAGCCTCATTTATCAATACTATGTTTGAAAATGAGCCTTTCAGGATATTACAAATCGTATCAACAACATTCATTTATTGCGCATTGTAGAAACGGGTATTGAAAACTATTTATCTCAAAAAATATTAAAGAGAATGGAAAACTACTACATTGCCTATACTTGTTCGGTACAAACTCAATTTGATGCAGAAGGATTTATAAATTACCTACAAAATAATTTCAAATATTCCAATCAAGATGATATTTGTTCATTAATTCAAAATTCCATTCATCCTAATGAATTTGAAAATTTTTTAAATTGTCATGAAAAATCAATAATTATTGGAACCATCCTATCCCAAAAAGTAATTCTGAAAAAGAAGCCTTTGATTGAATTATTAACGTTTACTTGGAGAAAACATCATTTTCGTAATTTTTCACAAATTCACATTTTCGTAAAAATTTCAGGAACAAAAGACTTCTAGATATTGTTAATAAAG
>ENA-OQCN01000262-OQCN01000262.1-human-gut-metagenome-genome-assembly--contig:-NODE-262-length-27743-cov-2.889774_pt1 | contig 27743 bp, 35 predicted proteins | sample MGYA00242497_ERZ504576 | MGnify/ENA primary metagenome ERZ504576 (study PRJEB26092, sample SAMD00036296) | human gut metagenome | host: Homo sapiens | study: EMG produced TPA metagenomics assembly of...
TGCCGTAGTTCTTACTAAAGATAAAAAATTAGTTGACCAATTTATGGAGCTCATCCAAATCTAAGAAACGATTTAATTAATGTTAAAACCGATGGATTCTGCTTTGATATCTTCAATGCTGATAATGATAAATCAAAAGGTATTGAAATGATTCTAGAAAAAACAGGGTTCACATGGAAAGATGCCATCTGTTTTGGAGACAGTACAAATGATATCCACATGTTAAAGAAAGCCGATATTGGCGTTGCGATGGGAAATGCAAGTGATTTTGTAAAGAGCTACGCCAATTTTGCCACAACATCTACATACGATAACGGTATCTATAATGCAGTCACAAAAATATTAAAAGACGAATAAACATCTATAAAAGACATCACCCTAACTTAGAATGATGTCTTTTTTAATATCATAATAGTATCATTTAAATCCATATTCATTAAATGAACAGAAAAAAAGCCCTTATCCAAGGACAAAGGCTTCAATAACAAATTAAGCTTAAATTACTTAATTTCTACAGTAGCTCCAGCAGCAACTAATTTTTCTTTAATTGATTCTGCTTCTTCTGGAGATACGTTTTCTTTAATAGCAGCTGGAACACCATCTACTAATTTCTTAGCGTCAACTAATCCTAAACCAGTAATTTCACGTACGGCTTTGATTACAGCAACTTTTGTTCCACCAACATCTGTTAATGTAACAGTTACTTCGCTAGGTCCTGCAGCTTCTTCAGCAGCAGCAGCTGGAGCAGCAACAGCAGCAGCAGCTACTACACCAAATTTTTCTTCGATTGCACTTACTAAGTCGTTTAATTCTAAAATTGTTGCTTCTTCTAAATAAGAAAGAATTTCTTCTTGAGTTAATTTAGCCATTTTATTTTCCTCCTATAATTAATTACACAGCAGCTTCTTCAGTAGCTGGTGCTTCTTCTGTTTTTACAGATCCGTTTTCTTTAGCTTCTGCCAATGCTTTAACAGTCATAGCAAATTTGATAACTGGAGCATTTAAGCAAGATGCGAATTTAGCCAACATACCTTCTTTGTTAGGTAATGCAGACAATTTTTGGATAGTAGCTTCGTCTACCATAGCTCCATCCACGATACCAGTTTTTAATACTAATGCTTCATGATTTTTAGCGAATTTTGCTAATACACGAGCAGGAGCAACTGGATCTTTACCAAATGCCAATGCGTTAGGTCCAACTAAAGTTTTTGCGAAATCTTCGTGACCTAATTTTTCAGCTGCACGACGAGCGATTGCGTTACGGTAAACTTTGAATTCAACGTCTTCTTCACGCAAAGCACGACGAAGTTCTGTTACTTCCTTTACTGATAATCCACGGTATTCTACTAATACGATACTACTAGCAGCTCCCATTTTTTCAGATAAGGCGATAACGTCAGCTTCCTTTTGTGCAAGGATGTCTTTGTTCATTCGATCCACCTCTTCTTTCATCTATTGTAACAATATTCAAAAGAAAAGCCCGCATCAAAGACGGGCTAATTGTGCAAAGTCAATGCATCATACCCTCGGTAACATTATTAAGCATACGCCGTTACTGTCTTTGGAATATTGATAACAATCTGTAGTTTAATTTATTTTACTAGATTTGTCAATTACTTAACGATTTCAACGTGGATTCCAGGACCCATTGTTGTTGAAACAACTAAGTTCTTCATGTATGCACCTTTAACAGTTGTAGGACGAGCCTTAGCAATTGTATTGAAGATTGCATTGAAGTTTTCAACTAATGCTTCATCTGTAAAGCTTGTTTTACCGATAGCTAAGTTGATATTTCCTTCTTTATCTACACGGTAAGTAACTTTACCTTTTTTGATTTCATCAATAGCCTTAGCAACATCCATTGTTACTGTACCAGTCTTAGGGTTTGGCATTAATCCTTTAGGACCTAAAACACGTCCTAAACGTCCTAATTGACCCATCATATCTGGAGTAGCTACCAATACATCAAAATCGAACCAACCTTTAGAGATTTTTTCGATAATATCTGCACCACCAACGAAATCAGCACCAGCAGCCTGAGCTTCTTTTTCTTTTTCGCCTTGTGCAACTACACAAACGCGTTGTGTTTTACCAGTTCCATTAGGTAATACCATTGCCCCACGGATTTGTTGATCAGCGTGACGAGGGTCTACGTTTAAACGGAAACTTACTTCAACACTTGCGTCGAATTTTGTTTTACTAGTTTCTTTAGCTAATTTAACAGCTTCTTCAATTGAATAAGTTTTTGAACGATCAACTAATTTAGCTGCTTCAGCATATCTCTTACTTACTTTTGCCATTATTGATGTTCCTCCTATTCAAATCCTTCAACCTTGATACCCATGTTACGTGCAGTACCAGCAACAATACGCATTGCAGCTTCTACATCGTTGGCATTCAAGTCTGGCATTTTGTACTCAGCAATTTCTTTTAATTGATCAACTGTAATTGTACCAGCAACTACTTTTTGATCTCCACTTGCTTTTTGTACGTTTGCTGCTTTTTTCAATAAGTTAGCAGCAGGTGTTGTTTTCAATACGAAATCAAAACTCTTATCTTCATAAGCAGTAATGACAACTGGAACAATATCACCTTTACGATCTTTTGTTGCATCATTGAAAGCTGTACAGAACTGAGGCATGTTGATACCAGCACTTGCTAATGCTGGACCTGGTTTAGCTCCACCAGCTTGGAACTGCAACTTACAAACTTTTGTAACTTTTTTCTTGCTCATAAGACGTTCCTCCTATATTTTGTCCTATGCTGTGGTAATACGAACAGTTACGCATTCTCCACGCATGCCTATTTACTATACACCACTACATCCTGTGATGCAAGCACATTTTAAAAAATTAGAGAAAATCATTGATTCTCTCTAATCATTCACATCCTCCTTCATACGAAGAATTGACTTTTTAAACTTATCCATCTTCTTCTGAACTCTTTTGTCATCATGATCATATACTTCACTTCTCAAATCATATTGAAAATCATAAATATCACAACGAGTATCATACCATATATCATAAGCATCACTTCTTGCATCATACCAATCATCGTACGCGTCTGAACGTGCGTCATACCACTGCTCGTAATCAACAACATCATACGCAGCCTTAATGACTCCATCATAATATATATCATACATATCTTTTAGTGTCTTATCATATATATCATACATAGTCTTAGCCGCATCATCATAAATATACTCATATATACCACTCAAATCTTTGTATTTCACCTTATACGATGCATCTTCATTCATAACTAGTTCAGCATACTTATATGCATATTCTCTAAGTCGTATTGACAACAATTCCGTTTGTTTTTAAAGCCTGGTCATAAAATGCTTTTACCTTATCTACATTTTTCGTATATGTATCAAAATCTGTAATTTTCTCACCCAATGCATTCCTTTCACTCTCTAACTTTTCCTTTGTATCCTCAACATCCTTTGATGCCATCTCCTCTATTTCATCAAGCGAAGAAGCAGATACCTCAATTACATTTACATTTACTTTCTTTACTTCAACATTCTGTGCAGTAGGCATAGCCCCACATCCGCAAAGAACGAAGCACAAACTTAAACACATCAACTTTTTCATTATTATTCACTCACTTTCCATAAGTAGCTATTAAAGCCGATAACTCACAACATTTTTCCTTTCCAAATATTTCTTCAAACCTTTCATCACACAATAAATACGTTTCAAACACCTGTACAAATATCTCTCTATCATTGCCTATTCCAAACCATTCATACAATTCATCCATTATTTTTTATCACTTGTATTACATAACTTTTCCAAAAGCTGCAACATATCCATCAACGCCCAAATATCTTTTGCTCTTTCAAACGGACTTACATATTGTATAAGCCCTAAATTATAGATTTCTTCAAAATTATTTGCACTCACTTTAAAACATGAAGGCATTTCCCCTGTAGTCTTAACTACATTTAAAAAATTGATTTTCCCTTGTAAATCTCTATACTCCTCATTCAAAGCCCTTAATCTTTTCTCACTCACCTCTCTTAAATTTGATCCACACAAAACTTCTTTGACATCATTCAAACTAAAGCCCAAACTTACCATTACCCTTATATTCCATAATTGAATCAAGTCATCTTCATCAAACTCTCGATCTTTTCCCTTTTCATTTCTTAAAATCACTCCTTTCTTTTCATATCTACGAATCATATTCCTTGTGATTGACATATGATCTTCAATCCATTTCACCTTATATTTCATAGTGCATGACTCCTTTTCCAATCTACAGCCTTGTTCCAAGAACAACGCAAGCAAAAAGTTATTTCTACTATCCTCCTTCCGCACTTTTTTGCCATAAGAGCCCTTGCAGATTTCGCGAACAAAAAAAAGCGGCATAATGACCGCATTGAGTTTAAAGAATAATAATGTTAATATATCCACATGAACTTAGAAAAATGGATCGAAGAAAAATTTAACACAACAAAATATACACTTGAAAAAACAGATAAAGGTATCAGTAACCATAACTATATATTGACAATCAACGACACCAAATACATGGTACGCGTACCTAAAAAGAATCATGAATCACTTGGTTTACAACATGAACACGAAAAGGAAATTTTGCCACTTGTTTCCGATTTAGATGTGCCCACTGTTTTATTCGACGAAAAAGAAGGCATTAAAGTCACTCATTATATCGAAGATGTAAAAACATTTAATGAATGTAAGGACAAAGACAAATTCGCAAGATGTGCAAATTTAATGAAATCTCTTCATACTAAAAAAGCTCCTTTATTTATTTTTAATCCTTTTGGAAAAATTGAATTTTATAAATCCCAAATCAAAGAATGTATCCTATCTTTTCCAAATGAAGAAAACTTTTTAGAAGCATTAAAAAAAGAATATAAACCAAATACACTATGTCATAACGACTTTGTACAAGGAAATATTCTTTACAGCGATACAAAAGACTATTTAATCGACTATGAATATGCAGCTAAAAACGATTATCGCTTTGATATCGCCAGCTTCTTTTCAGAAAACAACATTCATTATATCGACCAAAGAGACCAGTTCTACCAAACCTATTTTGATGGAGAAATCGACCCAATGATTGATGTACAAGTGCAGGCATTTGAAAGAATGGAAGATATTCTTTGGGGATATTGGGCAAATATGCTTTATGAACAAAGAGGCGAACAAATCTATTTTGACATTGCCAAAGACAAAGAAAAACATTACAGAGGCTAAATAGCCTCTGTTTTTTCATCTATATCCATAAATTCTTCTTCTGATAAAGAAACCGTTAAATACATGTCATTACCAATGATTTGTTTGGCCCCTTTATCATTACATAACCGTTTTGCCTTTTCATAATAACATTCTGGCAACAACATAGGATTACATAAAATACCATTATATTCACAAATCACAATATGCTTTCCATCTTGAATGGAAGCCATTTCCTTTAACGTATCCAATTTTAAATATGGCATATCTGCAACCATCAGTATGCATGCATTATTTTGACAAGCACCCACACCTAAAGCGATAGAATGACCTTGCCCATATTCAGGATGATCATTCATAACGACACGATAACCTAAAGTTTCAGCCATTTCTTTTATCTTTTCATACTGTGTTACTACAATGACATCCAAAAAAGCACTCGCCTTATCTAAAGCATATTCAATAAGTTTCTTACCATGAAATTCGTACAAAAGTTTATTTGAAACAAAGCGTCTGGAAAAACCAGACGCTAAGATAATCAAAGAAATATTATTCATCTTCTTTTCCTAATAAGACTTTTTCAGCAGTAATAGGCAAAGTACGAACCTGCACTCCCGTCGCATGTTTTATAGCACTAGCGATTGCACTTGTTGGCGTATTAATAACAACTTCACCAATAGATTTTGCACCAAAAGGACCATTGTCTTCATAGCTACTTTCAAACTCAACACGAACACTTGGAACATCTACTCTTGTTGGTAACTTATACTGTAAGAAATTACGATTACGCATCTTGCCCTCATTTGAGTATGTGATATCCTCACTTAAAGCCATACCAATGCCTTGTACAATACCACCTTCAGCTTGTACTCTGGCAAGATTTGGATTGATAACTGTACCACAATCAACTACAGAAACATAATCATGAACCTTGATTTCTCCAGTTAACTTATCTACATCCACTTCCGCAATACCAACCATAAATGGAGGCGGACTCGTAGGCGACATGTGAGAGTCACTGGCAATCAATGCTTTTGCGATACCACCATTGAAACATGTATCCGCAAACTCAGCCAAACTCATTTCATGCGCATGATCTAATGTATTAATTTTCTTACCATCAAATTCAATATCTTCTTTATCCACATTAAAGAATCCGGCTGCCGCTTCTAAAATAGAATTTCTTAATTTTTCACAAGCCTTTACTACAGCCATACCCGTTACATACGTTGTACTTGATGCATAAGAACCCGTATCATATGGTGCATGGTCTGTATCCAATGAACTAGTGACAACTTGATCTACATCACAATCCATGCATTCCGCAACCATTTGGGCAAGAATCGTATCACATCCTGTACCCATATCTGTAGCACCAATACTTAATGTATAAAAACCATCATCTTGTAGTTTAATTTCAACAGAACCTACATCAAGACCTGAAATACCACTACCTTGCATAGATAAAGAAACACCTAAACCACGAACAAAATCCCCCATATCACGTCTTAAAGGTTTATTCTTGTAGTCAATCATTTCCATAGCTTTTTCTAAACAACGATCCAATGCACATGCATTCAATTCTTCATTATAATATTGTGATAACACTTCATTTTCACGCGTCATATTCTTAAAACGAATTTCACAAGGATCCATATTCAATTCATCAGCCAATTCATTAATAATAGATTCAACGCAAACTGACCTTGCGTAGCCCCATATCCTCTATAAGCACCTGCACGCATTGTATTTGTATAAACTACATCATATGTAAAGCGGCTTGCCTTTACATGGTTATATAAAGGCAAAGATTTATGTCCTGCCAAACCAATTGTAGTTGGACCATGTTCACCATAAGCACCTTGATTTGATAATGTATATAAATCAATCGCTTCAATCGTTCCATCTTTTGTAGTGCCAATACGAACATGCATTTTCATTTCATGTCTTGAGTTACTAGCCGCAAAAGTTTCTTCACGAGTATAAACGATTTTACTTGGCTTTTTAAGTTTCCACGTAACAAATGCAGTAAAAATTTCACAACAAGCCGTTTGTTTAGCCCCAAAGCCACCACCAATTCTTGGCTTGATCACATTGATTTTTGATTTTGGAATTTCTAAAGCATTACTTAAAATTCGACGAACATGGAAAGGAATCTGTGTAGAACTTACACAGTTCAAACGACCGTATGTATCAATATAACAATATGAGCGCATTGTTTCCATCATTGCCTGTGCATTCGCTTTTGTATGATAATCTCTTTCTAAGACTACATCACACTCTTTTAATACGGCGTCCACATCACCAACAACACTTTCTCCACTGCTGACAATATTACGCTTTACGTCATTACCAATCTCACAAAGACACTTATAATCGTCCTCTTCATGAATCACAATTGCATTATCAATCGATTTTTCAAAATCCAACAATGGCTCTAATACTTCATAATCCACTTTGATTGCTTTTAAAGCACGATCCACACAATCTTCATTAGCTCCTGCAACAATCGCCACTTCATCCCCTACGTAGCGAACTACATTTTCTAAGATTCTTCGATCATAAGGACTTGGTTCAGGATAAGATTGCCCTGCCAATGTAAAACGAGAAGTTGGAACATCCTCATACGTATACACCGCTTCGATTCCAGGAATTCTTTTCGCAATGGAAGTATCAATACTTCTAATTTTTGCGTATGCATGTGGACTTCTTAAAAGCTTAACAATCAAACAATCCTTAGGTGCTAAATCATCACAATATACAGGTTGCCCTGTAACTAAAGCCATCGCATCCTTTTTGATGACACCTTTTCCTACACTATTCATGATTTTCACCTCGACTTAAGTATGCCTTAATAGCACGCATTTGCGACATATATCCAGAACAACGACATAAATTACCGGCTAAATAAGCACGAATTTCGTCATCGCTCGGATCGTGTAATTCTTTTTCCATTGCCAAAACATTCATAATAAATCCCGGTGAACAAAAACCACATTGTTCAGCCCCTTGTTTAGCCATAAACATACCGAATTCACTGGCTTCTTTTTGAAGGCCTTCAAGCGTTGTAATTTCATGACCATCACATCGAACAGCTAATGTACTACAAGAAAGAATTGGTGTTCCATCTTTCCACACTGTACACAATCCACAGTTTGCGGTATCACACCCTCTTTTCACGCTGTAACAACCATGATCTCTTAGCCAGTCAAGCAATAAAGTTTGTGGCTGTACATCATCCTGAATCAATTTTCCATTCACTTTAATTTTAACCAACATAAGACTCTACCTTTCTCAATAACTTCTGAGTTAATCCCTCAACAAGTTTTTCTCTATATTCCTTACTTCCACGCATATTATCTGCACAATATACATCGAAATCAATATGATCTAAATCGCAGTTATACACTTTCGCAATGGCAGGTCTTGCCCCAAAACAAAAACGATAGTGATCTGTATATTTTGTACAAGACGCATTTAATACACTTAAATCCGTAGCACTTTTTCTTACTGAAACAAAGGCACTTGGCAAATTCGTCTTCTTTACATAAATGTATTCCACTATATCCTTTTCATATGGAAGACTTATGAATTCTTCAAGTGAAATACGACCATGTGCATGTGTTTGTACATCACACTCTAAACATAACAAGCTGCAGATGACATCACTAAAACTAAAGCGTGAATATACACTTCCTCCAACTGTCGCCAAATTTCTTAATTGCACGCCGACAATATCCTTTACAGCATCTCTAAACACATGACAAGTTGCTTTATTAAATGATTCATGCGTTTCTAATTGGCGTAAAGTTACCATGGCTCCAATTTTAAATTCAGCATCATCTTCTTCAATTTGGTCCAAACCTAGTTTACTCAAATCGATAGCGGTTGGAATTTGAATATCTTCCATCTTTAACCAAATCATACCGCCCAAAATCATATTCTTCTTATTTTTTGTTAATAGCGCATACGCCTCATCCAAAGATTCTGGCGTCGCATAATTCATTATTCTTAACATAATGGATACGCTCTCTTTCTTTACTAAAATTTTAACACAAAAAGAAAGTGTTAAACACAATGTTTAACACCTATTTATTAGTCTTTTTGCCAGGCAAAATTAAATTTAATACGGTTGCGATCACAAACGTCATAATAATTCCGTTTTGTGCAAAAATATTTCCAACCCAACTTGGTAATTGTGCTAGAACTGTAGGAACTTGTCCAATACCAATTCCTAGACCAATAGCCAAGGCAATAATCAAAATGTTTCTTTCATTGAATTCAACACGCATCAATGATTGAATACCACTCACTAAAATACTCGCAAACATAATAACAGCTGCTCCACCAAGTACAGACTGAGGCATAACCGCAAATAAAGCACTTAATTTTGGACAGAAACCGCAAAGAATCAAGAAGATAGCTCCTGTCATAATTGTAAAACGGTTAACAACTTTAGTCACTGAAACCAAACCAACATTTTGAGAGAATGAAGTATTTGGTAAAACGCCAAACAATGAGGCTACAACAGAACCTAAACCATCTGCCAAAACGCCACCTTGTAATTCTTCAGAAGTTGCTTCACGATTTAAACCACCATTTGTGATACCAGAAACATCTCCGACTGTTTCAACTGTTGTCGCAATAAACATAATTCCCATCGCAATAATAGCTTCTAAATTGAACTCCATTTTAACTGGCATAAAAGTTGGAAGTGCAATCCAAGAAGCGGTTTGAACTTGTGTAAAATCAACCATTCCAAGTACGATAGCCAAGATATATCCTGCGATAATACCAATCAAGATGGATGCATTATTCACAAATCCTTTGATTTGTTTTGCGATAATGATCACCAAAATAACAAATGTACCAACCAATAAATGTTTAGGATCTCCAAAATCAGCAGCACCACTACCGCCACCAAAATAATTGATACCAACAGGAAGTAATGATAAACCAATTGAAATGATAACTAAACTTGTAACAACTGGTGGGAATAATTTTCTTAATGGTTTAATAAAGAAACCTAAAACCATCTCAAATAAACCACCAATTAAACTTGCTCCCATCAATGCACCATAACCATATAGAGCACCCATGGCTTTAGCAGTTCCAATAAATCCTGAACTAGTACCCATAACGATTGGAAGTTTCGCACCAATTTTCCATACTGGATACAACTGAACCAAAGTTACAGCTCCGGCAATAAACATCGCATTTTGAATCAATGCAGATTTTAAATCCGGTGATAATCCAAGCATTCCTGCGATAATTAATAATGGACTGATGTTTCCTAGAAACATAGCCAATACGTGTTGAATTCCTAAAGGCAATGCCTCTTTTAAAGGTACAACACCATCAAGTTCATATATAGAACCCTTTTTCACATCTTCTTTTCTCATGTTTTCCTCCGAAAATAAAAAAAGTCTCGCACAAAAACGAGAATCAACACGACACAATAAAAATAGTAGGTTGATTCATAGTCCCTGAATTTACGGTTTAGGGGTAGAAACGTCGACACCGTATTAGTCGACATATACGAAACACGTTTGGATTATATCATTAATCTAACAAAAAAAATAGGACAAATCGTCCTATTTCCATAATTTTTCAGGATATACACCATTTTCAATCAATTGTTTAAAGGCATTTTGCACATATTCCTTATCTTCGGCATATGTTACACCAAACCACTTATCATGTGTTTCAAGTACCTTCACATTGATACGATCTTCCCTCAATAATTCAGCTACAATATTTGGAAGCAAATATTCTTTCTTCATTGGATTATCTGAAATATTTGATAAGAAAGTACTAAAATCCTTTTCTAAATAGTCTAAGAAATCCGGATATCCAGCCCACATATTCATAGAAACATTACTTTCTGGTTTTGCCCAAGCCTCTACTTCAGGATCATCACATACAATTTTTTCTGCTTCAGCCTTGATTCCAGTTGTTTCATAAACTTCTTTTAATAAATTATTATCATCCACTTTACATACACCACGAGTTACAGTTCCATTCTCACTTAATGTATTCTTTAAAATGAATCCGGCCATACCCATATCAAATTCTTTTCCCATTTTTTCATGATTAATCAAGAAGTCATGTAATTTCACAAATGCTTCTTTACCATAATAATCATCCGCATTAATAATCACATATGGTGTATCTACAACACTTTTCGCACATAATACAGCCTGGCCTGTTCCCCAAGGCTTAGTACGACCTTCAGGACAAGTAAATCCTTCTGGTAAATCATTGATATCTTGGAATACATATTCTACATCCATATAATTTTGGATACGATTTCCAATCACTTCTTTGAATTCTTCTTCAATATCCTTACGAATAATAAATACGACTTTGTCAAAGCCAGCCTCTTTGGCATCATAGATCGAATAATCCATAATGATTTCACCATTTGGACCCATTTTAGCTAACTGTTTGATTCCACCACCAAAACGAGAACCAATTCCAGCTGCCATAATAATTAATGTTGTTTTCATAAATAATATAACCCCCTGCTCAATCATACTAGGACATAGTCTATCATAAATCAACCTACAATATGTTAACAAAACATAACAACGATAACTTATATAACTATTAAAGGCTTAGCAATTTTTCAGTATCAGAATTTACATCTCAAATTTTATAATTACGCAGTATTTCGTGACACTTTCAGCATCCTAACGATTTCACGCTGAGAATGATTTTCAAACCTAAGTTCAAGAATTCGCTTTAAATCTCGCATAAAAAAACAACTCCAATTTGCAAGATCTGTAGAACTTAATATTCTACAAATACATCTTACAACTGAAGGTGTATAAGCGGCTCTGATTAATGGATTGGGTGGCTCTCAGTGCTGGACGGAGAGCTCTGAGTACGTAGAATGCTCATTCTTGGATAAGAAAAGTTCACATGAAAATAAAATCTATACAACAACATAAATAATCTAATTTTATATCCATTATAATCATAATCATCATCCCTTTATTTTAAACGTATTCTTACATTCCGTTTTTTTCAAGCAAAGTAACATTTAATAAAATAGGATATAGACATCATTATTGTCGATTAGACTAGTACACTTTACCTGTAAGCGAGGTAACGAAACATGTGTACTAAATTTAATTTAAAAATAGATGAATCTACTGAGTTGTTAGATACAAAACATTTGATGACTACGATACAAATGAATTGCTACTATTATCCGATACCATTAAACAATCATGCTTTGAATTTCTATTCAATTCTCATATTGAATGCTGCCCTTATTGTGGAAGTGTTCATATTGTTAAGGCTGGAAAAAACAGTAAAGGAAGACAACGTTATAAATGCAACAATTGTAAACGAAGATTCATTAATAGTACAAATCATCTAATGCATTGGTCCCACTTATCAAAGGAACAATGGGAAATCTTATTTTATTCTTCATTGAACAATGATTATTTATCTAAAACTGCGAAGCTTGTAGGTATCAGTATCGTTTTGCCTTTTATAACAGACACAAACTTATGTATGTACTTAATAAATTGATAAACAAAAAGCAACTATCAAAGAAAATTGCACTAGATGAAACATATTTTACCTACCAGGCAAAGGGTTTTGTAAACCAAAACCGTAAAGGCATAAGTAAAGACAAAATAGGTATCGTTTGTGCAATAGATGAAGATGGAAATTATATTGTACATACTGCTGCTAGAGATTGCTCCACCTCTAGCACGCTAATAGAGATATTTAAAAACTCAATATGTCCTGGATCTATCGTGATCAGTGATAGTCAAAGAAGTTATCATTAACTAATGGACGCATTGAATATAGAGTGAGTTAAAATACCATCTGGCGAAAAATCGAAAGATGGATATACCTTGGAAATGGTTAATCGTCTTCATGAAAGAATCAAAACATTTTTTAGAGGCAAAAGAAATGTAATGACACATTATCTACAAGGCTATCTAACATTATTCCAATATAGTGAGTTTCATACAATGATGATTGAAAGCAAACTATTTCAAGATGAATTCATGAAAATCAACAATATCTTAAGTGGCATTCGAAATAAAGATATATGTCCAGAAGTCAATTTATACAAGACGTTGTATGAGTGTTGATTTTAGCTTTATATCCTAATTTATTAAATGTGTCTTTCAAGCAAAAAGAAAAGATGTGACCACCATTAAGAAACATCTTATCCTTTAACTCATTAACCTTTATAAAATCAAATTAACTTGTTCTTCTTTAGCTTTCCTTTACGATTAGTATAAAAAAAAAAACAATTCGAATAAAAATTTAGTAAAATATATCAATTAATTGATATTTTAGGATAATATTTACCACCAAGTAACATAAACCTCTATAAATAATTCCACTCTATATTTGCCTAAAATAATTGTAATTCATTCTGCATAAAATACTAGAAAACCAATATTTCCGTTCTGCTAATAAATTTTATATTATATGTCTACATACAAAAAGATCGGAGAGCAAAACTTACATTATAATCTCCCAAATCTTTAGGAGGATTAAAAATTTCAACCTTACCTAATTTATAAGCATATGCGGTTTTTCATCCATGAAAATAATCACGGTATTTTATTTTACTGATGTCAGATTCAGCGTTAGTCAGATCCCATACCAACTACTGCATGATAACTTCTACTTACAATTTTCGTTGTACCATTTATCCATATCCGTTCTAATAATATCTCCTTCATACAGTGTGGTTTCTCCATCAACAAATTCAGATAATAACTTTTTGTGACTATCATTTAAATTTTTATATATTTGTTCCGTTACAACTATTTTATTTCTTATTCCTCTTCCTGCTTTATTTGCTAAATGACAAGCGGTATTTACAACATCTCCCATCCAAATAACATCATTAATTCCACTTCCAGAGTATCCCGCTTTTACCATTAAGGCTCTTCCATCATCAATTCCTATCCCGACTGATAAAATATCATACTTTTTTTTCTTTAATTTATAATTTAAAATTTTAAATCATGCTATTTAACTGAGCAGCCACAGAAATGACATTATCAACATCCAATTTTTTAGGAGTTTCAAAAACTCCCCAAACACAATCACCATTAATTTAAATTTCTTTACACATTTCCCAGGAATTCATTATTGCAACACATTCTGATAAAAAGCGCGAATACATTTTGGCAAGTGTTAGGTCTTTTATGACCATCTGTTAATTTGGACGAATCTACAATATCAATAAAAAGTGTTGTGACATTTACATAATATCCATTTTTATAAGTCAATTTAATTCGTGCAGGTATACTATTTTCATTGTCTTGATAATCATTGTCATCTGCATCTAATATATCATCCATTCTACTTGCACTATCTTCAACCTTATATGTATAAGAACTTCTTTTTTTGATTCCATATACTCTCACCTCCTATTATAACAACTGGAAAATCATACACACAAACCACAGAACAACTGTGACCAATAAAAATCTTATCCCTTTGTTATACCATTTTGCTTTTAGACTACATATTTTCGAATTTGTATGTATCTGTTCTTCTAAATCATCTATCATTTCTTTTTCGTCCACATCTTTTACGGCACTCTTAAAATTCTCCAATTTCATATTTCCAATAGAGCCAAAGAAAAAAAATAGATGGTGCATTATTAAGATTTTTCACTCTTGCAATAATAGATAACATAAAACACAAAATAGAAATAAAGCTTGATAAATATAGCAATGCAACCAGAATGGCTGCTATAATTTCTCCGTCAGATAGTTCTGCCAGTTTTGATACCTCTGTTATTCTCTCAAATGCACCGGGCATGCCCTTTTCAAATATAACACCTATTAAAACTCCTGCTAATGCTAATGCAAATGAAACCTTAGTATCCATATTTCCTATCCATGTATTTATGATACCCAGTGTTTCATAAGCATCTTCTTTTTTAAACGCTCTATTTTCTTGCTGTTGATTGTCATTCTGTGCCATAATTTAAAATCCCCTGATTTTCTTTATTATTTGCAAATAGTCTTCAAAGACTTTTTCTTCTTTCATACTTTATTCTATGATTTGCTAGTGCTCTTTCTATTTCATTATAAAGCTTATACAAAATATGTTTCTCATTTGCCCAATTTAGTGTTGCAATTTCTAGGTCTACCCAATAATCTGATAATTCTGCCATAACAAGCATTACATCAAATGCTTTAGAATATTCTTGAAAGTAATCATAAACTCCTATCAAATAGCAAGCCAATTCTAATGACACTTCTTTTGAAGTTTTCCCTAGCAATCTTCCTAATTCATATTCCTTATCTATCATCAAAATCAAATCCTTTTTTCCCACCTTATTCATGTACTGATATTCATGGCAATGCACTTTAGAAAGAATGTTCTTAATTTCTATATAATATTCTTCTCGTATTTCTTGTAATTCTTTTTCAGCAGCATCTCTTTCGTCAAAAGCCCTTAATTTGCTACATTTCACTATTACATTTATCTTTGTAATCCTGATTTTCTCTTTTAAGTTTATCCTCTAATACAGCAAGTTGCTTTTCTCTTTGCATAAGTTTATCTTGCAATCTCTCGATTTCTCTAATGCCATCCGCCAATCCTCCAAATGTATCTGATTCTACAGTTGTGTCTTCTTCTATTTTGATTGGTTTTTCTAAATCCTCTGAAAACTCCAAATAGTAATCCTTTGTCACATAGCCTTGGAATAACTTTGTACCTTTATATTTTGCTGATTTTACGAAAACTTCCCTATATTCATCTGACATTTGCTTGAAAACATTATCTGAAATAAATATTTCTCCCCCAGATGCTATGTCTGAATATTTGCTTGCATAATTTGTTGTATTACCAACCCATACACAATCTACTTCGTTCTCTCTATTTTCATCACTTTCCAGACCATACATACCAACCTGAGTTACAAGAACCTTTCCATAATCAATTCCAATACCACATTCAATAACTTTCCCATTAACATTAGTTTCAAATACTTATTCAAGCTATAATCAATCACAGTCTGTAAACTTCTTGCCGCATTAATGGCTTTATCTGCTGCACTGTCCACGATATTCCCGTTTTCATCAGCAGAGTCAATAAATACACCCATAATTCTGTCACACAAAAAATTGTCTTGTAACTCCTCCATTTTTTCTAACACAATCAACTGCCATTCTCATAAATGAGCGATATATTTTAACCATACTTTTTGCTTGGCTATTTTCCGTTAAGTATGTTGACTTACGAATATCAATAAATAGTATGGCTGCCATGATAGAGTAGGTTCTATTATTATCTTCTAATTGCGATATTGTTGGAGGTAATTCTGAATCTATTTCTATTTGCTCAACAGTCTGTTCTGTTATTTTTTAATCCGCAAATCTACTTTTTCAAAATCATTTTTTGAAAATCTCATATTTACTCTACATTCTCCTCTATAATTTAAAGATAGCTTTTTTACACATTTTCATTTGCTCCACATATATTTTACTATCTTTTCTTCTTTTTCGATAGTTCTAAAAATCCAGATAGCCAAATAACCGCCTACTCAAAACCTGAACAAACGGCTATAAAATGGTATCAGGAATATATATTTAGATTATTTCAAAATTCTTCAACGCATCCTTTATGGCTTCCACTTTCTCTGCTGTCGGATGCTTCCTCGGCTGTTCAATTCTTCCACCGCATTAGGAGCATCGTACATCAGCAAGCCTAAATCTCTCTTTACCTCTGCGATATATGCGGTATGTACGTTGAAACCGTATATAGCTTCTATATACTCCTATATCGTTTTGTAGGTCACTCGCTCTTTGGGCTTGTAGCTTTCCGCTCTTTTAGCAATATTATCAAGCGGAACTTTCCCTCACCCTCACCAAACTCAACTTTTACGTTGATATATTCGTTCTGGCTTTTTGTGGGAATGCAGTACTACCGTCTCCAAGTTCGTATCCCTACTAAATACTTCACCACCAAAACGAACATATGCATTTTTATTTTTAAATTCAAATCTTTTTAAATTTGTACATTCTTCAAAAGAGAAACTGATATCTACATACTTAAAATCTCCGCTTTCAACCGTAATATCTTCTAGACTATCACAATCTGAAAAAGTTAAATAACCGATTCTTTCAACACCTTTTGGAATAAATAAATTATTAATATTTGTCGCATAAAATGCACAATCTCGTATTTCTTTTAAAGAAGAAGGAAATTCTATATCTGTTAAATTATTACAATTATAAAAAGCATATTTTCTAATAATATCCAATGAATTTGGAAATGTCACCTTTTTTATGGTTTGATTGTTATAGAAAACATTATCATCAATTTTCTTTACTTAATTAGGGATAGTAACAATCCCATCATTCCAGTATAAGGAACCAAAATACCATTCACAATTTTAAAATCTAATTTTTGTTCTTTTTCACTATTTGGATCATTGGTGTTCACTAATACATTTTATTTTGCATAAACATTAAAACCCACTCCAAAACAACACACAAAAGACAAACATAACGCAATAAACTTATGCATTTTCGACACCCTTTCATAATCAATGTAAACGCTTTATCTAACCGCATTATATTCTTTTATACTAAAAATTAAAATTAAGTTAATGTATCATATAAGACACATCTATCTTTAGGTTTAGCATCCTTTAGAAAACTAAGTGCAATCATGACTATAACTATACCTATTGGGAAGGCTGCAATAATACTCACACTTTGTAAGTTATTCATTGAACTTTGTGCAAACAATAATGCGATTGGAAGAAGAATCAAGAGAATACACCACATCAATTGAAGTGTTTTGTGTGGCATTTCATCTTCTTTTAATTCGTGATAGCAATAACATGAAGCCGTTAGTGCAATTGAATCAAAGTTTGTCGCATAGAAGCAATCGTTGTAAATAATACGGCAACCATGACAAGTAGCGCACAAGGAAGTGTTTTAATAATATCTACAATCATTCCTTATAGATTGCCTGTTTGTGCTTATTGAATCAGAAAATAAGCAACGCCATGCATTTATTATCCTATAGAGTCGTTTTCTAATTCAATGAAGCTAATCAAAGTAGATCCTACACCAAATATATACCAACCGAGAATATAGCAGCGACACAGCATGCAATATAGTAATTTGCGCTTCATAATGGACATGTAAATATGAAAAATCAAAGAAAAAATTCGATTTTTATTTCAATTGAATTAACCTCAGATTCTAACTATTTTAGTTTATTTCAAATATAATTAGTTCAGGATTCTATTATAGTGTTTTTAGCAGTTAGACTCTATACATACTTCTATTTATCGGCATATATTTGTAATGCTCTAGAATAATTTTCTATATGAGCAACTATTGTCGACTCTCCTTCTTCACCATCTAAAGTCCAAGCCAATCTTTCATTCGATTCAATAGTAATAGATTTAGCTCTATATCTTTCAACATATTTCATATTTAATTCTGGATGTAAAACACCCAATGGATAATTATATAACTCTAATAAGTTTGGCGTATGTTCAACCAATATAATATCAAACAAACCATCCTTAAATGCATTTTCATCTTGTTCAACCATTTCAAATCCTGCAACGCGATTACCATTAATAATTAACCCAAACATTAAGTCTTTTTCAACCACTTGTCCATCCATATTCATCTTGACATGATACGGATGTAAGTTAGGTATTTCATGTAATGCCTTAATAATATAGGCCATATTACCAAGTTGTTTCTTTAATTCTTGTTTTGTTTCATAACTCACATTACAAAATGCTCCAAAACCAGCTACATAATTAAAGTAACGAGAATTCATCTTACCAACATCGAAAAACTCTGCATTTTCTTTACAAGCTATTTTTGCACATTGCTTCATATCATTTATTAATCCAAAATTAGTGCCAAAATCATTCATAGTACCTGTTGGATAATAAGAATGATTGGTTTCTTTGATAATTTCATCAATCCATTTGTAGCTTCATTTAAGGTTCCATCACCACCAAATATTGCAACAACATCAAAATTTTCACCATATGCTTCAATATAGTGACAAATATCCATCTGTTTTTGCGACACATATACTTCCATTTGATAATTATGAGCTGATAACTCATTTAATGCATCCAACAATTGTCCCTTTGAATTCTTCTTACCTGAATTAGGATTAATTAGTAGGAGTACTTTCTTTCTATCCATTAATTTTTCCTCTTTCCATATAAAATATACTTATCATAGTAATTTGAATGTTTAGTTATCTCTTTATCAAACTTTTAAAGCCTAATTCTTCAACTAACGTTGGTGTTTCAATATATAAATTTGTTCCTAATCCTAGTCTATCAGAATTAAATGTTACTCCTAAACTAGCTAAGGTAGTTGGAAATAAATCATATGTTGATATTTTACGCGAGTTTTGAGTTTTCGGTGCTGCCACTGAATTAATAATCGTATAAAAACACTTACGATTATATCCAGAATTTTCAATATCATTAAACCAATTTGAATCCATACTTTTATGATCTCCAGCTAATATAATTGTTGTATTTTCATACCAAGGTTGTTCTTGAATCCATTTTACTAATTCTGTAACATGTTTACTTGAACAACGAATTACATCCGAATATTGATCTCCATATATGTCTTCACATTCAGAACATGGATAACCACCGATATGATGTGTATCTGCAGTCAACATATTAAAATTGAATGGCTGCCCTGTTGATGCAAGATTTGTTAGTTCTATTTTAGTCGAATTCAAACAACTTTAAGTCTTCATATCCCCACCAAACTCTATAATCTTTATCAATCCATTTATTTTTCTTAGCAGAATTATAATCAACAACATTAAAATTCCCATGTTGCTCAAAATAATACTTTCTGCCACCAAATTTTGCATCTGAACCTAGTAATATTTCATTTTGATAACCATTTGATTCTAAAATATTCCCAATTGAATAGGCACCAGGTAAAAAACTTTTATCGCTAACATAACTATTCCCATCAATTGGAATATTTAATGGTACTCCACTCGTTTGTCCTACTAGACCTCCTACAGTCCAACTAGATAATGAAGGCACTAAAAATCCATTATTATCATTATTTCCAAAAGAAAAAGTCAAATTGTTATCCGCTAATTCTGTTAATTCTGGAATTCTCGATTCTTCAAAAGCTCCACCATGATCAAAATCTTCATATGTGGTTTCCATTGATTCCAAAAAGATATATATTAAATTTCTCTTTTGTTCTGGAAATATATAACTTACAGTCGATGGATCAACATAATAGTTTTCATAAATCTTAGAAGGATGAGAAACATTATACCAATATTCATCAATGCCTACTGCGTAAATACAATCAGTTATACCAAAACCATATATAAATAAACAGGCTACTGTTGTAACTATAATTAAAATATTATATTGTTTACATTCAAAAATATTATTTTTTATATCTGAACTTACAACCCTATCTCTTAAATAACAAAAAAATAAAAGTAAACCAGATATAAATGCAGGCATTGGCAAACAATATTCAACAAAGCTTTCTACAAACGATGTATCTGTACCTTCCATAGGAACGATTAAATGAAATAATATTTGTTCAAATGATATATTCCCAAAATTTTGTGGAACCCATTCTCCAACTTTAAATTAGTAAAAGTCCTAGAAAGACTAAAACACAAGTTAAAACTGAAATCAATCTTCTTTTTTTCACAGGATGACCTCCAAAGCAATAATTAGTATAACAAAAAAAGCTTTCAAAATTCAATGTCATACGAATATATAATAAGCGTAAAATTAATTGAACATGTATAAATCCTGTAATTTTTTTGAATTATAATTCTTTTAATCAAAAAGGAATCAATTTAAGGTATAAATCCCCTAAATTGACCCCTATAAATTATTAGATTTCTCGTATTCTTATTTACTTAATAATACTTTAACCATGCCTACAATATCATAACCATAGTTTTTGGCAGATGCCCAACCACATCCATTTGGATTTTCTTGAATACCTAGCCATTCTACATATGGCGCTGTGTTTCGTGTAACCAAGTTAAATCTTGGGTCCACACACGCATTATTTAACGGACTTGTTGAAGCATAAGCCTTTAAATGCTGAATTTGAGCTCGAATTCCTGTACGAACATCTTTAAAAGAAGCTCCATGTACAGCACCTGTTGCACCAATACCTGCAAAGTTATATTGGTTTGGTAAAACATCTCCACCATATTTTAAGAAGCCGGTTTCCTTCATACATTGTGTAAAGGCAACCTCTGCTTTAACACCTTCAGCATTTGCTTCTTCATAGAAGATTTGTGCAAACTGCTCAATTGTCCTAGCTCCACCTTTGGCAAGACTACCATCATATTTACCTTCATATTTTGCCTTGAATGTATCATATCCACTCGCATTTGCTTTATAATAACGAACCATTTGAGCTACACTTGTTTGACTTGTCCCCATGATCTTTGTCAAACTTACTTGTACATCTTTACTAATATATTCAAACACCCACTTTTGAGCAGCCGAATTATTTGAAGTATACAATTGAATGTTTGAACCATTCGAAATCTTACCACCATATACATCTAAAACGCGACTTGAATGCAATGCAGAAATAATCTTAAGATTTTGATTACTATCAAACGCAATGATCCACTTTTGATTATATCCATTCAACTGACTCTGTTGATTTACATTCGCACTATTACCACTTGAAGTAGCTGTCAAATACATACCTGAATTGACATTTTTAAAAGACACATATCCTTTTGAATCATGTGAAACCAACCATTTCTGTGCATCCGTTTTATTCAAAGAATATAATTGAACATTTGCTCCAGAATAAGCACTACCACCCGAAACATCTAACGCAAATCTTACATCACGATTTTTAATATAGTAAACACCATCATCCATCATATTCTTATTTTGCGCTGCCAATTGATCCAATTTTTCTTGTTCTGTTACAACCTTATTGAACTGCCATTGTTGAGCAATAGTATCATTATCCGCATATAACTGAATATTTGCACCCGAACGAGTTGTACCACCACACAAATCAATTACGTAATTTGGATCTAATGCAGAAATAATTGTATAACCAGAAGAATTTTCTTAATGATCCATTTTTGTGCACGACTACCATTGAAGAATACTGCCAAATGTTTTGGCTATTCTTAACTGTACCACCATACAAATCTAAAGCCTTACCTGATTTAACATTCGTAATTGTGACATATCCATTTGAATCATTTTTAATTTTAAATGTTTGTGCCTCAGAACCATTACGGGTATACAATTGAATATTCGCACCACTCGATGTTGAACCACCATATACATCAAAACCATAACTATTATTTTTTGCACTACAAATTTCATACTCACCATCCGCAATCGTATTTTTATTTTGCGTTGCAAGAGTATCAAGACGTTCTTCTTTCGTCACATACTTTGTCAAATTCCATTTTTGATAGAAGATCCTGTATACGAATACAATTGAATATTTCTACCACTTTTTGCTTGTCCACCACTCAAATCCAATACATAATTTGGATTTAGCGCAGAAACAAACACATAACTATTACCATCTTTTTTAATAACCCATTTTTGTGCACGAGTACCATTTGAAGTATATTGCCAAATATTCTGTTCATTCTGTGCAGCACCACCATATACATCTAGTACCTTACCTGATTTTGCGTTTGTGATAGTAACATACCCCTGTGCATCATGAGTTATTTTGAATAATTGAGCTAGCGTATCATTACCCTTATACAATTGAACATTAGCTCCATTGGTTGTATAACCACCATAAATATCAAATACATATTTTGTGTTTATGCTTGACTGAATCAAATACGTTCCATCCGCAATTAGATTTTTATTTTGACTTGCCAAAGTATCCAATTCTGAATATTTTTGTTGCAAACCTAAAGCATTCACAATACCCTTCGCATCCGCAATACCTAATTGTTGCAGTTTTGCATCTGAACTTAAATACTTATTATATTCATCTGGATTGTTTAAGAAACAATGCTCAATAATCAATCCTGAAATATTTTGTTCTTTCGCATAACGAATAATTCCATAATAATCTCTATCACTACTATTTGGATTTGATGAAGTAGAACCATCCATATAGTTTCTGATTTTAATACCACGATCATATAACCCTAAGGCAACCAATTGACTTTGTATAGCTTTAGCCATAGCTTGTCCATTGCTTGATAGACTTGCATTCCCACTTGTATTTGGAAAATACACCTCAGCACCATGAGCCGAAGTACTCGCTGCTGAATTTAAGTGAATACTGATAATGTAAGAAGCCCCTGCCTTTTTAGCCATCATAACACGATCAATCAAATCCTGTGCTGTATTTTCACTTGGTCTTGTATCTGTTGTTCTTGTCATCACAACATTCACATCATATTTTGCTAATTCTTCCTTACAATAATTGGCAATCTTTAATGTTAAGGCAGACTCTTTTTGACCAAATGCATTCGCACCTGAATCACTACCACCATGTCCAGGATCTAAACAAATTGTCATACCACCAGTTGCAGCTCTAGAAAATTCATCCATTGACATAATCGAAGCTTCACTTGCCATGCCATTTGCGATTTCTTCTTCCGCTTTATTTACATCCGTTACTTGAATCACACCCTCTTGATTTTGAGAATCTTGTGTTAAATCTGGTAGTGTTTCATCATAGCCAACATATTCTTGATCCACACCAAATTTAACATCCATCTCTAAATCACTAAAGTTCAAATAATACGTTTGCCCATTATATACATAATGAAGTGAAGTTACTTGATATTCACCCTTATTACTAAATACATTGGAAAACTTTACTAAATTACCAACAGTTTCTGAACTCTCTAAATCCAAAGTTGTTCCATCCTCTTTTTGAATGGTAATTCTAAAATTTGAATATCCCTCTATATTATTTAATGAAAGTACAAAGTTTTCTGTTTCCTGGCTCGATACAACTGGACTATCTACTAAGAAATATTCCATCATATTTGAATCACCCATTTGTTCTTCTACATTTGTATCTGTATTTTCATCAACAGTTTCATCTACTGTATTTGTTTCTTCTGTTTCAGTATCCTCTGTTTCAGTATCATCTGTTTCAGTGCCATCTGTTGTCGTTTCATCCACTGTATTTGTCTCTTCTTGTGTAATTTCATCTTCTGCAAAAACAGTATATGTATTTGACAAAGTAGAAACAGACATAAATAAACTTAATACGAAAGCTAAAACTGGTTTCAATCTTTTTATTGCATTGTCTTTTCCTCTTTTCAATCCTCTTTATTTTAAAGGAATCTAACAACATTTTCAATATAACTTAAAAAGAACCAAGCGCATAAAACGCTTGGTTAAAGACTATACTCTAGTTAATTTGAATTTTTGAGCATTTGTACCATTATCGCGATAATATGGATATTTTCTTCATTCTGAATTCTACCACCATAAATATCTAAAACGTAATCTTTATCTAACGCAGATACAAAGGTTAAACTACCATCACTATTTTTCTAGCAATCCATTTTTGTGCATATGTATCATTATATGCATATTGCCATACATTCGTAAAACTTTGAGCCTTACCACCATATACATCTAAAGCTTTATTCGTACCTACATTAATAAATGTAATGTATCCCATTGCATCTTTTTTGATTTTCCACTTCTGTGAACTTGCCTTATTTACATTTGCAAGTTGAACATTACCATTAGATGCGTTAAATACTACATTATTATTTGTATAACACTCAATTACATATGTAGACTCCGTAATATCTTCATTATATTCCTTAGCCATTGCATTTAAGTGATCACGTGGACTTTCATATTTTATAAAAGACCAAGTTTGAGCCTTCGTATTATTCGATTTATAAATCTGAATATTTGAAAAATTTTGAACTCTTCCACCATATAGATCCAATACATAATTTGAATCTAAAGCCGAAACGATCTTATAGCCAGATCCAACATTTACTACAATCCATTTTTGTGCATATGAATTATTTGAAGTATATTGTACAACATTTTGACCATTTACATTCTGACCACCATAAACATCAAGAACCTTATTCGAACCTACGTTTATAAATGTCACATACCCTTTGGAATCATGAACAATTTTCCATCCTTGAGCTACAGTTCCATTATTCTTATAAATCGTAATATTTCCAAAATCGCTCTTACTTCCACCATATACATCAAATACATAACTTGTATTTAATGAAGAAGCTATAAAATAAGTTCCATCCGCAATCGCATATTTATTTTGAGAAGCTAATTTATCCATCTCTTCACGCGTGTTTTTAACTTTTAACAACTTCCAACTCTGCGCTACAGTACCATTAGAAGAATAAATTTGAATTGGAGAACCATTATTTGTTGAGCCACCATACAAATCGAATACATATCTTCTATCCCAAGCGGAAGAAATAACCCAACTACCATCACTATTACGTGTGAATATAAATTGAGCCCCTTTACTTGAAGCATTTACACCTTGAACTAGACGACTACTCTTCATTTGGTTCCAATTTGTTGTTACACCTAAATATAAATTGGATTTAACATTTTTTATTGTATAATAACCATTTTGATTCTTTATAATTTCAAATTGCTGAGCCACAGATCCGTTCCAATCAAAAATTTGCACAGACGCACCATTGAAATCGAACCACCCACAATATCTAAGACTTTATTATTATTCTTTGAACTTACAATTTCATAAGTTCCATTCGTCATTTCATCTTTTATAATATCAAATGTCAACGTTAATTTACCCGTAAACATATTCATACCAATAATGGTAACGGTTCCTTTACCAACATTTACATTATTTGAATAAATAACTTTATAATCACGACCCTGAACCAATCCCGTATTCTTAATCGAAAGATTAACTTCAGGTTCTACTTTATTTCCAGTATAATATATATTTCCTACATGTCCTGTACCTTTAGATACATCCAAATATAAGGTTGTATCCACAAACTTACCTAATGAAAAGAATGGACCACCATCTATTTTATCCAATCCAAAACTAGAAGGATGACTAAATATTTCACTAATATGGACACGCCCATTACGTGTACTTGTATAAGGATCATAAACCGTAGTATATCCTTGTGCATCCAATCCAAACAATAAGATCTCATGAGAAATACCAGGCCAAGGACAAAATCTTCCACCCTCAACAGTCGCTGCAATCATATTCCCTTTCATCAATTCATTTTTGGCGGATTCTATATTAATATTATTCTTATAAACTAATCCAAAGTGATTTGAAATAAGACTCCAAGTATCTCCTCCTGCACCAATCTCACGTACATTATAGATACCTGCATTATATAAAATATTCCCCATATCAATAGGTGTATAATTTGTTCCATTAAGCGTATTTACAATCATGGCAGCTGTTGTCGGAACACAACCACTACTCGCAAACGTATAATTTCCATAGACTGACCAAGCCCAACGATCATCTCTTTGACAATAATAAGAAACACCATTCCAGCTTGCCTTAGTAATCAACCCATCATTATCCGTATTATAAGTAACTTTATCAATTTGGAAAGTTCCCTGTAATCTTTTACCAAAATTATCATAGTATTTAGCACTATTTCCAACATTCACAAAACCAACCGATAAAGTACCATCATTTTTAAAATTGTACCAATTTCCATTTACTTGTTTTTCACCAAAACTTTGAACTCCATTTTCAAAATAATAGATTTTACCATTCAAATGCGCCATTCCATTATATTCCATGCCATTCTCTAGATAATAATGGACTTGACCATCCTCTTTCTTCAAAGAATACAGAGTAAGACTCGTACTTTCATCATGTTGCATCTGCACATTCGATTGTAAAACACCTGACTCATTGAAATAATAAGCATCTGTACCAATCGTATTAAAACCCGTTACCTTATTACCAGTCTCATCAAATAATACTTCTGTCCATCAATATCCTCAAAACTATTCATGATATAAGAACCATCTTTGACAAACATAGTATAATCCGTATTCCAACCATCTAATAACTTAGAACTTGTATCCATTGAATCCTTTTCATCTGTTGAAACTGAAACATCTGGGTTTACAACACTATCAATCACATCCACTAAGCTATCCGATTCTTGTGTATTTGTCGTTTCTTTAATTCGCTCTACACTATTTTCTTCAGCATGAACAATTGTATCCGCAAAATTATAGCTTACTACTGCTGCAAGAACGGCAAAACCAACCTTAACAATATCTCTTGAATTCATTTCAAATCACCCTCCACAAAAAACATTTTATAACTTTCATAAAAGTATGACAATTATCTTTTGTTAATAAATCAAAAGATCACCTCAATTGAAGTGATCGGGTAACCAATTTTAATTGGGGTCATTATTTTTGGGGTCTAATTTGGGGGCAATTTTAGGGGTGACTTTTGGGGTCTATAAATTGACCCTTTTTCTTTTCTCTTTTCACCATAGATTGTTCACTTT
>ENA-OQCN01000263-OQCN01000263.1-human-gut-metagenome-genome-assembly--contig:-NODE-263-length-27676-cov-4.254238_pt1 | contig 27676 bp, 29 predicted proteins | sample MGYA00242497_ERZ504576 | MGnify/ENA primary metagenome ERZ504576 (study PRJEB26092, sample SAMD00036296) | human gut metagenome | host: Homo sapiens | study: EMG produced TPA metagenomics assembly of...
TGGTTATACTACAAATAGAAAAGGCGCCGGCCCGCAAACGGCTGGTCCCTCACCATAATAAGTCAAGAAAAAATGACCGGTCTAGTTGGGGAACTCAGAGGCGGTCATTTTTCTTGTCTTTATCGTCGCTGTGAGATACAGTCCAAGTGATTTGAAACGTCACATAAATTGCACCGCCAAGAAGCGAGAGCAACGCGGTAAATTCCAAAATACTCATGGTCTTATCCCCTTTCCGCCCTTGAGCGTCCGGGGGAGCACGAATCTGCAAGAAAATCGCCTTACCCGGCACTCAGGTACCGGTAAGGGACAGCCGCCTGTGTTTGTGGTCAGCGCCTTGCCGCCAGAGGCGGCATCTATACGATACCATATTTCGCCTAAAAGCGCAAGAATTGTCCAGTCTAAATTTCTGCAGGCCAGCCCTTGATTTTTTCCGTTTCCCGTGCTACAATCATTTGTAGTTTCATCCTGTGATGCGCAGTGTGCGCAGGTTTTCTGCCGCCGGTGCATCAAAATCAAATGTCCCAAAACGATGATGCGGACAAACCGAAGTCCCGTTCTCCATGCCGCAGAGAGGGCTGCCGTCCGGAAGGACGCGCTGCAAGCAGCCTGCCATGTGCCGGACTTCTACCACCGCAGAGTGCAGAGGCGAACCTCTGCGGGTGCGCCCGTTACAGCACAGCGAGTGGCGTGCAGCAGCACGCAATTCGGGTGGAACCGTGGAACGCAGTTGGATCTTTCAAAGGCGCTTCATCCCGTAGCAAATGCGGGGTGAAGCGTCTTTTTTGTTATACCAAACGCATTTTTCATGTCAAGAAGGAGTAACACCATGAAGATCATCTATAAGGACGGTCATGTGGACGAGTGCCCGCAGGACCAGGAACTGCACGTTATCCGTCATACCGCAGCCCACGTTATGGCTCAGGCCATCAAGCGCCTCTACCCGGAGGCCGACTTCGCCTTCGGCCCCGCCACCGAAAACGGCTTCTACTACGACGTTGACCTCGGCGACACCAAGCTGACCGACGAGGATCTGGCCAACATCGAGAAGGAGATGCGCAAGATCACCAAAGAGAATCTGGCCATCAAGCCCTTCATCCTGCCCCGCGCAGAGGCTGTCAAGCTGATGGAAGAGCGCCACGAGAACTATAAGGTCGAGCACATGGCTGACCTGGCCGACGAGACCGAGTTCAGCTTCTTCCAGCAGGGCGAGTACGTCGATATGTGCATCGGACCTCACCTGACCTACACCAAGGCTCTGAAGGCTTTCAAGATCACCCAGCAGTCCGGCGCATACTGGAAGAACGACAAAGAGAACAAGATGCTGACCCGTATCAACGGCGTGGCTTTCCACAATCAGGAGGAGCTGGACGCCTGGGAGAAGGAGCAGCAGGAGGCCCGTGAGCGCGACCACCGCAAGATCGGCAAGGAGATGGGCCTGTTCATGACCGACGACCTGGTTGGCCGCGGTCTGCCCATGTTCCTGCCCGCAGGCTACACTGTCTGGCAGGAGCTGGAGAACTATATCAAGGAGAAGGAGCGCGCCCGCGGCTACCTGCACGTCATGACTCCCTGCATCGGCACCGTGAATCTGTACAAGACTTCCGGCCACTGGGACCACTACCGCGAGAATATGTTCCCCGCCATGGAGATGGAGGGCGAGAGCTACGTCCTGCGCCCGATGAACTGCCCCCATCACATGATGATCTACGCAAACCGTCCCCACTCCTACCGCGACCTGCCCATGCGCATCGGCGAGATCGCACACGATTTCCGCTATGAGTCCTCCGGCACCCTGAAGGGCATCGAGCGCGGCCGTCACTTCTGCCAGAACGACGCTCACCTGTTCTGCACTCCGGAGCAGATCAAGAGCGAAGTCGCTGATGTCTGCAACCTCATCTTCGAGACCTACAAGGACTTCAACATCACCGACTACCGCTGCGTTCTGTCCCTGCGTGACCCTGCAGACAAGAAGAAGTATCACGACGACGACGCGATGTGGAACCACGCCGAGAACGCTCTGCGCGAGGTCCTGACTGAGCTGGGCATCCACTTCACCGAGGAGATCGGCGAGGCTGCTTTCTACGGCCCGAAGCTGGACGTCAACGTCAAGCCCGCTGTCGGCGCTGAGTACACCCTGTCCACCTGCCAGCTGGACTTCTGCCTGCCCGCAAAGTTCCACCTGACCTATGTGGACAAGGACGGCACCGAGAAGACCCCCGTTGTCCTGCACCGTGCGATCCTCGGTTCTCTCGACCGCTTCATGGCCTACCTCATCGAGGAGACCAAGGGCAAGTTCCCCACCTGGCTGGCTCCTGTTCAGGTCAAGGTTCTGCCCGTCTCCGAGAAGACCCTTGAGTATTCCGAGGCCATCACCGAGAAGCTGGTGGAGGCCGGTATCCGTGTGGCTCTGGACGACGACAACCAGAAGATCGGCTACAAGATCCGCGCTGCACAGCAGGTGGACCGCGTGCCTTATATGCTGGTCCTGGGCGCCAAGGAAGCCGAGGCCGGCAACGTCTCCGTCCGTGACCGCAAGGGCGAGACCACCACGATGGAAGTGGATGAGTTCATCGCAAAGGTCACTTCCGAGATCAAGAACCGCAGCCTGTAAGCTGTAACGTAAGATACAAAAATCCCCTCCGCCGTCTGGCAGAGGGGATTTTTATTTACGCTTTGTTATTTCAGCAGATTATCATCCGTGAAGTAATCGATTTTCATGGACTTACGCACTTCGGCGAGGGTGGCGGCGGCGGTCTTTTCGGCCACGGCGCTGCCTTCCTTCAGAATTTCCATGACCTCGGGCAGGCGCTGCTCCCACTCCTTGCGGCGGTTGCGGATGGGCTCCAGCTCGGCCTGCATGACGCTGTTCAGGAACTTCTTCACCTTTACGTCGCCCAAACCGCCGCGCTGATAGTGTGCCTTCAGCTCGTCGAGGTTCTGGTACTCGGGCAGGAACTCGGCAAAGTGCTCCGGGCGGCTGAATGCATCCAGATAGACGAAGACGGGGTTTCCCTCCACCTTGCCGGGGTCCTGCACGCGCAGATGGTTCGGGTCGGTGTACATGGACATGATCTTCTTCTTGATGTCCTCGGGCTCATCGGAGAGGTAGATGCAGTTGCCGAGGCTCTTGCTCATCTTGGCCTTGCCGTCGGTGCCGGGCAGGCGCAGGCAGGCGCTGTTCTGGGGCAGAACGATCTCCGGCTCCACCAGAGTCTCACCGTAGACGGCGTTGAACTTATGAACGATCTCGCAGCATTGCTCGATCATGGGGCGCTGGTCCTCACCTGCGGGGACGGTAGTGCCTTGAAGGCGGTGATGTCCGCAGCCTGGCTGATGGGGTAAGTGAAGAAGCCCACCGGGATGCTGGACTCGAAGTTCTTCTGCTGGATCTCGGCCTTGACGGTGGGGTTGCGCTGCAGGCGGGAGACGGTGACGAGGTTCATATAATAGAAGCTCAGCTCGGTCAGCTCCGGCACCATGGACTGGATGAAGATATGTGCCTTGGCGGGTCGATGCCCACGGCCAGATAGTCCAGAGCGACCTGCAGGACGTTCTGGCGCACCTTCTCCGGGTTGTCGGCGTTGTCGGTGAGGGCCTGTGCGTCAGCGATCATGATATAGATCTCATCGAACTTGCCCGAGTTCTGCAGCCGGACACGCTCCTTCAGAGAGCCGACATAGTGGCCGACATGGAGCCGGCCCGTCGGGCGGTCGCCCGTCAGAATGATCTGTTTCATACTTTTCTCCTTTTTCATCAGGCGCATTTTTCCTCAGCCTCTCCGTCACAGCTGACGCTGTGCCGCCTCCCTGATAGGGGAGGCTCTGGCGAAAAGGGTAAGTTTTCGGTTTTGCCAAGGGCTCTCCCATCCGGAGAGCTGGACGCCGCAGGCGGCCTGAGAGGTTCATTTTTTATAAGTATATCCCCCGCCGCTTTCCCTGTCAACAAAAGCCGCACCGGAACGGACAAAAAAGAAAAAGCGATGGAAAACTTCCATCGCTTTACTGGCGCCTCTTGCCTGACTCGAACAGGCGACACCCTGATTAACAGTCAGGTGCTCTAACCGACTGAGCTAAAGAGGCATCTATATAAAACGGCGCAGAGCGTTTTACTACTAAATGGTGACCCGTACCGGAATCGAACCGATGTTAAAGGCGTGAGAGGCCTCTGTCTTAACCGCTTGACCAACGGGCCATACTACCATTGCATCGGGTGTTGTTCCCGACTCGATTATTTTAGCACAGCGTACCCCCTTTGTCAACAGGCATTTTCAATTTTTCGGCAAAAATTTCGAAAAAATCAGAACAGCCGACGCACTCTGCCCTTCACAGCCCCCAGAAGGACGTTCAGGTAAAGGCCCATGACGCTCTCCACCTCGCCAGCTCCATGCTCTGGCGCTGGGGCAGCCGGCCAGCGTACCGCGGTAGAGGCAGCGCAGCTCGGGCAGCTCGGCGTAATCGCTGGGGTGCATGAGGGTGCTGGGCTTTGGCAGCTCCAGCGCACCGCTCTTCTGGAGCACCTCACTGACGAACTGGGAGCAGAAGTAATGCCGACGGCGCTGCCAGCGGATATGCATCCAGCAGAGCAACAGACCCAGCGAATTGAAGCGGTAGAGCTCCCCGTGGTGCATCATGTGTTGAGTGCGGCGCTTGGCGCGGGTGTAGGCTTCGTCCGTCACTTCCAACGCGTAGAGGGCGCAGGGGATGTTCTCCCGCATGAGGAACACGCCCCGGTTCAGGTACTCCCGGCTGGGACCTGCGGGGAACATGGTATAACCATTTTTGCGGGTAGAGCTGTAGAGGGTGCTCAGGTCCTCGTCGAAGGCGAGGGAGATGTGGGTGTACTGCGCACCGGTCAGGCTGTACACGAGGTTCGAGAGCAGGGTGCCGGAGCGGGTAAGAAATATGTAAAGCGTCTTCATCGTCGTTGTTTCTCCATGCTGGCGGCTCATGGCCGCGGGTCAGACTGGCTCAGTATATCATAAGTCGTGCGTTTTTTCCAGATAAATCGCAAAATATCCACAAATATTTTGTGTCTCTACTTATAATACGTTTTTTCGCGGCCCAAAATTGCAGCCTCTTCTCTCCTGATTTCCGCTCCTTGTATCCCAAATCGACAAAATTTTATCAAAGATTTGTTTTTGGCATAAAATCTTTAATTTGTGCAGGCAAACGGGCCAGGATTTTTACGAAACTGTCTCAAATACCCCAGATTCTTAATAAGATTTGTTGCTTTTACCCGAAGAAAACCGCTCCGCCGGTTGATTTCAGCCCCAATTTATGTATAATGATATACAGGAGAATACGCATCTGTATTTCTTTTCATCGTCCTTTTGCGGTGTCCTTTTGGCTGAGGGCAGCTTACCGCTGGTGTCTGGACGATGACCTGAACGAAAGAAGAGGTATAAGTATCATGGCAAAGTTGGATCTGAGCAAGTATGGTATCACCGGCACGACCGAGATCGTGTACAATCCCTCTTACGAGCAGCTGTTCGACGAGGAGACCAAGCCCGAACTGGAAGGCTACGAGAAGGGCCAGGTCAGCGAGCTGGGCGCTGTCAACGTCATGACCGGTATCTACACCGGCCGCTCCCCCAAGGATAAGTTCATCGTCATGGATGAGAACTCCAAGGACACCGTGTGGTGGACCAGCGACGAGTACAAGAACGACAACCACCCCGCTTCTCAGGAAGCCTGGGAAGCTGTGAAGGAGATCGCCAAGAAGGAGCTCTCCAACAAGCGCCTGTACGTCGTGGATGCTTTCTGCGGCGCCAACAAGGACACCCGCATGGCCGTCCGCTTCATCATGGAAGTGGCCTGGCAGGCACATTTCGTCACCAATATGTTCATCAAGCCCACCGCTGAGGAGCGGGAGAACTTCGAGCCTGATTTCGTTGTCTACAACGCTTCCAAGGCTAAGGTCGAGAACTACAAGGAGCTGGGCCTGAACTCCGAGACTGCTGTGCTGTTCAACATCACCAGCAAGGAGCAGGTCATCGTCAACACCTGGTACGGCGGCGAGATGAAGAAGGGTATGTTCTCCATGATGAACTACTTCCTGCCGCTGAAGGGCATCGCTTCCATGCACTGCTCTGCCAACACCGATAAGGAGGGCAAGAACACTGCCATCTTCTTCGGTCTGTCCGGCACCGGCAAGACCACCCTGTCCACCGACCCGAAGCGTCTGCTCATCGGCGATGACGAGCACGGCTGGGACGACAACGGCGTCTTCAACTTCGAGGGCGGCTGCTACGCAAAGGTCATCAACCTGGACAAGGACTCTGAGCCCGACATCTACAACGCCATCAAGCGCAACGCTCTGCTGGAGAACGTCACTCTGGACGCTGAGGCCACATCGATTTCGCCGACAAGAGCGTGACCGAGAACACCCGCGTCTCCTACCCCATCGACCACATCCAGAACATCGTCCGCCCCATCTCTTCTGCACCCGCAGCCAAGAATGTCATCTTCCTGTCTGCTGATGCATTCGGCGTCCTGCCCCCGGTCTCCATCCTGACCCCGGAGCAGACCCAGTACTACTTCCTGTCCGGCTTTACCGCAAAGCTGGCCGGCACCGAGCGCGGCATCACCGAGCCCACCCCCACCTTCTCCGCCTGCTTCGGTCAGGCTTCCTGGAGCTGCACCCCACCAAGTACGCTGAGGAGCTGGTCAAGAAGATGCAGAAGAGCGGCGCCAAGGCTTATCTGGTCAACACCGGCTGGAACGGCACCGGCAAGCGCATCTCCATCAAGGATACCCGCGGCATCATCGACGCTATCCTGAGCGGCGCCATCAACGAGGCTCCCACCAAGAAGATCCCCTACTTCGATTTCGAGGTCCCCACCGCTCTGCCCGGTGTTGACCCCGCTATCCTCGACCCCCGCGACACCTACGCAGATGCCGCTCAGTGGGAAGAGAAGGCCAAGGATCTGGCTGGCCGCTTCATCAAGAACTTCGCAAAGTACGAGGGCAACGAGCACGGCAAGGCTCTGGTCTCCGCCGGCCCCCAGCTGTAAGCTGACAGCACCTCTTACATAAAGAGCTTCAAGCCCCCTGCCCGAACTCTAAGGAGTCCCGCAGGGGGCTTTTTATGTCCCGAAAAAATGGCGAAACCTATTTTTTTTGCGGAACCATGTTATACTTAGTCCAAATTCTGCACCGCGGCAGGAAGCCTTTCGGGACATATAAGGGGTATTGCTTATGAATAATCAGACAGTCAACGACTACTTCAAGCACCACTGGGCGAAGCTCATCGTCTTTGTGCTCTTTACGGCGGTGGTATCCTTTTTCGCGCCGCTGAAAAGCTTCCAGCTCAAGTGGCTCATCGACTCCAAGAGCAAGCAGGAGGCGCTGGGCTATATGGGGCTGGTGTTCCTCATCACCTTCACCAGCTGGTTTTTCGAACGGCTGAGCCGCCGCTCCTTTACAAAACTCGCCTGCGGTGCCGTGGAGCAGGTACGGGGACAGGTCATGGAGCGGGTGCTGCGCCGCCCGGTGTCCCAATATCAGCGGGAGGGCGACGCAGCCTATCTCTCCCTGCTGACCACCGACCTGCGCACCCTCTACGACGACTATTATATGTCCATCTTCAATATCGTGTTCTGGGGCGGCATCATGCTCTGCGCTCTGGGAATGTACCTCTACATCAGCCCGGTGATGCTGGCGGCGATTTTGCTCGTGACCGTGCCGCCGCTGGTGCTGCCCCGCAAGATGAACGAGCGGCTCAAAGCTGCCCGCGACGCCTTCTCGCTCCAGATGGCGGGCTACACCCAACAGCTCAAAGAGCTTCTGGGCGGGTTTGAGGTCATCCGGGGCTTTCTGCGGGAGGACGCCTACGCCGCCCGCCACCGGGACGCGGCTCGGCAGGCCCGCACCAGCGAGCTGGGCTATCAGCAGAGCCTCAATGCAATGGTGGTCAACACCTCTCTCATCAGCAACCTCATCTTCCCCATCGTCATGCTGGTGGGCCTGTTCCTCGCCTTTGATGGCCGTCTGACGATCGGCACCGTCTCCACCGCCGCCAGCATGGCGAATTTCGTCATCACGCCCTGCAGCCAGATCGCTCAGTGCTGGGCCAAGGTCAGGTCCTCCAAAGGCATCCGCCAGCGGTTAGAAGACGCCATATCCGGCCCGGAAGAAACGCCCAAAGGTCAGCCCATCGGCAGGCTTGAGCACATCGAGTGCCAAGACACCGGCTTTACTTATCCGGGTGCTGCCGCGCCGGTGCTGAGCGGTGTCCGGCTGACCGTTTCCGGGCAGGAAAAGGCCGTTCTCGTGGGCGAGAGCGGCTGCGGCAAGTCTACACTGGCAAAGCTGCTGTTCCAGTACTACCCAGACTATACCGGCAGCATCCTCTTCAACGGCCAGCAGTTGCGCGGCATCGACCGTCAGAGCCTCTACCAGCGGGTGGGCTACATTGCCCAGACCACCTATCTCTTCAACGACACCCTCCGCAGCAACATCTGCCTGGGTGAGGATTTCCCCGAAGAGCAGCTGACCCACGCCGTGGAGACGGCGGGCCTTTCCGACTGGGTAAGCACCCTGCCCGACGGCCTCGACACCCTCATCAGCGAGAACGGCAAGAACCTCTCGGGCGGGCAGCGCCAGCGCATCGGCATCGCACGGCTGGCACTTCGCCGGTACGACCTCATCATCGCCGACGAGATCACCGCCAGCCTCGACCCCGACACCAGCGGACAGGTCATGGAAAATCTGCTCGCTCTCCCCTGCATGGTGGTGGCCATCACCCACGACGTCTCGGGGGCGTTCATGAAACAGTTTGACAAGGTATACCGGGTGGAGCACGGAAGCGTCACGCAAGCATAAAAGGAGAGCCTGTGCCGGGTTTCAGCACATGCCCTCCTCTTGTTTTTACCGGTTATTTTGCCGCGTCGAACTCGGCCAGAATATCCTCCGTGGGAGCCGGGGTCACGAGCTGACCACCACGCAGACGGCCAGCGAGACGAGGAAGGCGGGCAGAAGCTCATAGATGCCGAAGACGCCGCCCAGCGGGCTGACGATGTACTTCCAGACGAAGACCATCAGCCGCCGCAGAGCATACCGGCCAGAGCGCCCTGCCAGTTGCAGCGCTTCCAGAACAGGGCGCAGAGGACGACAGCGCCGAAGGAGCCGCCGAAACCGGCCCACGCAAAGCTGACGATGCCGAAGACGCTGGAATCCGGGTCGCGGGCCAGCACCACGCCCACCACGCTGACGCAGATGATGGTCAGGCGGGCTGCGAAGAGGCTCTGCTTCTCGCTCAGCTTGAGGTGGCCGAACTCCTGCAAAATGTTCTGCGACACGCTGGACGCCGCGGCCAGCATCTGGCTGTCCGCCGTGGACATCGTAGCCGCCAGGATGCCTGCAAGGATGAGTCCGGCGAGAACTGCCGCCAGCACACCGTGCTGGCTGATGAGGCTGGCGATGCAGACGATGAGGGTCTCACTGGACGAGCCGCTGAGGAATTCCAGCGCACCGACCCTGGTCATGCCGAGACCCACCATGCCGATGACGATGGACGCCGTCATGGCGATGACCACCCAGACGGTGGCAATGCGGCGGCTGAGCACCAGCTTCTTCTCGTCCTCGATGGCCATGAAGCGGAGCAGGATGTGGGGCATACCGAAGTAGCCGAGACCCCACGCCATGGTGGAGACGATGTCCAGCAGGCTGTAGGACGTGGCCCCGCCGGTCACAGCGTCGTGGCTGGCCGTCATGGTCAGGTAGCCGGAAAGGCTCTGGGCGTTCTCGACAACAGCGCCCCAGCCGCCGGCCACAACGATGCCGTAGCCCAGCACCGCGATGAGGGCCAGCGACATGACCACCGACTGGATAAGGTCGGTGGTGGTGACGGCGCGGAAGCCGCCCAGAATGGTATAGCCCACGATGACGAGGGCCGACACCAGCATTGCTGCCATGTAATCTACGCCGAAGAGGCTGTGGAACAGCTTGCCGCAGGCCGCAAAGCCCGAGCCGTATACGGCACGAAGAAGACGATGATGATGACCGCGCCCAGAGCGTTCAGCAGATTGCGCTGGTCATGGAAGCGAAGCGACAAGAACTGCGGTACCGTGATGGCGTCGAGGTTGGCCGAATAGCGGCGGAGCGCCGGGCCACGATGAGCCAGTTGAGCCAGGTACCCAGCGCAAGGCCGATGGCCGTCCAGCCCGGCGAGGCAATGCCTGTCAGATAGGCCAGACCCGGCATACCCATCAGCAGCCAGCTGGACATATCGCTGGCCTCGGCGCTCATAGCCGTGACCAGCGGCCCCATCTTCCGGCCGCCGAGGTAGAAGTCGGCGCTGTCGTTGTTGGTCTTGCTATAGGCGAAACCCACCAGCAGCATAGCCGCAAGATAGACGACGATGGTGACGATGATACAGATCTCACTCATACACGTTCCCCCTTTGGTGCTTTTTCCTCTATGATAAAAGCATGGCATGATTTTACCACAGTAAAGCATCAAAGTGCAAGACCCCTGGGCAGATTCTTACCCTATGACCGAAATTTCGTCCTTTGCAGCGTCCAAAACCGCTCAATATGCCAGCAGGCCGTCCTCTTCCAGAGGACGGCCTGTTGGTTCGGATGAAGAAAATGATGAAAATAAAGAAGATGACAGATTATTTTGCGGCTTCGCCTTCGGGGAAGATGATCTTGTTCACGAAGAAGAAGATGACCATCGAGATGCCGCCGTTGAGCACCGTGGTGCCGATGTTGTAGATGAAATCAGGCACCAGCAGACCGGCCACAGCCACCCAGATGCAGTTGATGGAGTTGACGATGCAGGTGATGAGGCAGAAGCCAGCAGATACCAGCCGATCTGCTTGGCGAGGTTGCCCTTGCTGCGGAAGACAAGGTTGCGCTGGATGGGGAAATTGATGCACTCGCCGATGACCATGGCCACCATGTAGGCGCAGAAGTAGGGCAGGCCGCCGTGGGCGGCGTCGTAGCCGAGGATATTCCACTTGAAGGTCTCGCCGAACAGAGTGATGTCGATGCCCGGCCAGCCGAAGTCCACCACCGGCAGGCTTGCAAACGCCTTGGGCAGGAACTGCAAAAGCAGGTATTTGAACACGGTGATGAGGTTGGACACGATGACGAACAGTCCACCCTCCCGCACCCATTTGGCTGCGGCCGGATGCTTTGCGGCAAGTTATTCCAGAAATTCATGACCTTATTCCTTTCAGCTGTTTTTGAGCCGGTTTTCCATCTGGCTGTTCAGGATGAGATTCTTGACGAACTCATAGATGACCCGGAGGATGCCCACGAGCCAGAAGCCTTTCAGCTCCCAGACGAGGCCGTCCACCATGCCCATGCTCACCATGCCGTTGGTCATCTTGGCCAGCGCACGCAGCGGCATATTATACTGGAACACGGTGTTCAGGTCGGGGGTGCCTTTTGCAAAGCTGCTGTCCAGACGGTAGCGCAGCACCTTCTGTGCCACCCAGCCCAGCGGACTGCGGCCATGGTCCATCTCGCCCAGCGTCATGTTCCGGTCGATGCGGACGACATCCTCCGGCACAGGGTGGCCCAGCAGAGCCTCGAACTCGGCGTCGGTCACATAGGTGATCTGACCGGAGACGTAGTGGAGCAGGTCGAGGCCCTCGTAGGGGTCGGGAGCGTTGGTCCCCTTGACGGAGACTTCCGCCGTCAGGCGGATGTCTGCGCTGGATGCACCCACGCGGAGCTGATAGCTTCCGCCTTCGACTTCCCAGCGGTCAGTCTTGACGTTCCAGTAGCGGAACGCCTTGTCGTCCAGAGCGATGCTCACCGTCCTGCTCTCGCCGGGGGCGAGAAAGACCTTTGCAAAGCCCTTCAGCTCCTGCACCGGACGGAAGATTTTTGCGTCCTGCTTTGCGACGTAGAGCTGGACGATCTCGGCACCGGCACAGCTGCCGGTGTTGGTGACGGTAAGAGTCACGCCCTTCTCGTCTGCCTTCAAATCACTGTACTCGAAGGTGGTGTAGCTCAGGCCGTAGCCGAAGGGGAACGCCACCGGCACACCGGCGGTCTGATAGTACCGGTAGCCCACATACAGGCCCTCGCGATACTCCACGTTCCGGCCCTCGCCGCCGAAGTTCGCCTTGGCGGGGGTGTCGTCGTGAGCCTGCGCCCAGGTCTGGGACAGCTTGCCGCAGGGGCAGAGCTTGCCGGTGAGGATGTCTGCGGCCGCGCCTGCGCCTGCCTGTCCGCCCAGTGCGCCGTAGACCAGCGCCCTGCACTGGCCGGCCCACGGCGTCTCTATCGGCGCACCGGCGCTCAGCAGAACGACGACGTTCGGGTTGACGGCAGCCACAGCGGCCAGAAGCTGCTGCTGGTTCTCGGCCAGCTTCATGTCAGAGCGGTCAAGGCCTTCGCTCTCCCGCAGCTCATCGAGGCCGAGGCAGAGCAGAACGGTGTCAGCCTTCTTTGCGAGGGCCACAGCCTCTTCCAGCTTCTCGGCGTCAGCTGCACCCTGACGCTCGAAACCGGAGGCATAGCCCACGAGGGTGATGCCGCTGTCGTCGGCCTTGATGCTGTCCAGCAGGGTGTCCACCTGCAGGGCGTTGACGGCGCTGGAGCCTGCGCCTGATAGCGGGGCGTCTCGGCAAAGTCGCCGATGACGGCCAGCTTCTCATTAGGCTTGAGCGGCAGGATGCCGCCCTCGTTCTTGAGCAGGACGATGCTCTCTGCGGCCGCGCGGCGGGCAAGCTTATGGTGCGCAGCAGCGTCGAAGGTGCGGGGCGCTTTTTCCACCGCAGCGTGGGTGGAGAGCACCAGTTCCAGCATCTCGTCGAGGCGGGCGTCCACGTCGGCCTCGGAAATTTTGCCGTCCTGTACGGCCTTCATCAGCTCCCGGATGGAGTCTCCGCCGGGACAGGGCATTTCGAGGGTGGAGCCGTTCTTCACGCCGAGGGCGTGGTCATTGGAGCCGCCCCAGTCGGTGACGACGGCTCCGTCGAAGCCCCAGTCCTTCCGCAGAATGTCCTGCAGCAGGTGGGCATTCTCGTTGGCGTAGGTGCCGTTGATGAGGTTGTAGGAGGTCATGATGGTCTTGGGCTTTGCCTCTTTCACCACGATCTCGAAACCGGTCAGATACAGCTCCCGCAGGGTGCGCTCATCGAGCACCGAGTCGCTGGCCATGCGGCGCAGCTCCTGACTGTTGACCGCAAAGTGCTTGGGGCAGGCAGAGATGCCGTTTTTCTGGATGCCGCGCACATAGGCAGCGGCCATCCTGCCCGCGAGGATGGGGTCTTCCGAGAAATACTCGAAGTCGCGGCCGCAAAGGGGGCTGCGCTGGATGTTCAGGCCAGGGCCGAGCAGGACAGCCACTTCCTGTGCAGCGGCTTCCTCGCCCAGTGCCTCGCCCACGGCTTCGCCCAGCTTCTCATCCCAGCTGCACGCAGTGGCGGAAGAGGTCGGGAAACAGGTTGCCGGAACGCTGGGGTTGAGGCCCAGATGGTCGGCGGCGCCGGCCTGCTTGCGGACACCATTGGGGCCGTCCGAAAGGGTGATGGCTGGGATGCCCTTGCCCGGCAGAGCGCGGGTGGTAAAGACAGTCTCACCCGAGAGCAGGGCGCATTTTTGCTCTAAGTTCAGTTTCTGGATGATGTCGGTATGCTTCATCGCATTTTCCTCATTTTATCCTGAGCAGGGCAAAGGCCCGCTGTCTGGTGCAGCGGGCCTTTGCCGTTGGTTCAGTTCAGGTGCTGCATGGAGAGAGGGTCCGGTTTAGACTTCTTCCTCTTCTTCCTTGCGCTTCTTGTAGTTCTTGATGGCGGTGTACTCCAAGCCAACGATGAGCAGCGCGGCCACGACGTCAGCGCCGATCAGGATGACCTTCACTTTGCCATGCCGGGGTTCAGGTTCTCAGCCTCATAAGCGCGGCTGTTGACCACGGTGTAGAGGATGTTCTTGGCAGAGGTGCGCATTGCCTGCTTGCTGCTGTTGGTCAGAACGGTCACATTATTGTAATCGTTGCCGGTGGTGCAGAGCATCAGGTCGCCGCCGTTGCGGACAGCCTGATCGGCGGTCATGTAGCCGTAGACACCGAAGTAGTCGGTCTCGACAAAGCCGAGGAAGCCCCACTCGCCGCGCAGGACATTCTGCAGCAGCTCAGAGCAGCCGCCAGCCCAGCGATTGCCGATGTAGTTGAAGGAAGACATGACAGCGTGGCAGTCAGCATCCTTGACAGACATCTCGAAGGGCTTGAGGTAGATCTCGCGGATAGCCTGCTCGTTGGACCAGGTAGCCACCATGCAGTTACGATTGCCTTCCTGATCGTTCAGGGCAAAGTGCTTCATGTAAGCGTAGACGCCGTGCTCCTGTGCGCCTGCGATGGCATTTGCGGCCATAGCACCGGACAGGACACCGTCCTCAGAGTAGTACTCGAAGTTACGGCCGGAGAATGCGGTGCGGTGGATGTTCATAGCCGGGCCATACCAGCCGGAAGTGTTCATCTCATTGGCCATCTTGCCGATGCTGTCGCCGAAGTCGTGGGCCAGATCCTTGCTCCAGGTCATACCGATGAGGGTAGCAGCCGGGAAACCGACAGAACCGACGCCGGTGAAGTTGTTGTTGATGGATGCAGGGCCGTCACAGTCGTTGGTGCGCACCTTGCCGATGCTGTCCACGGCTGCGGTCTGATAGCCGCCGAAGCCGATGGTCTGCTGCAGGTCGTCGATGCTCATCTCATCCAGCAGGTCATCCCACTTGGAATCATTGTAGTCCACGCCGCGCAGGTCAGCCAGCTTGAGGCCGTTCTTTGCGCCGGTGGTAATGTCCTCTGCGTTGGCATCATCGTCCTTCTCGTAGCCGGACTCCGTGTAGGTGAAGCAGTTCTCGAAGCCAGCCTTGACCTCGTCGCTCATCTCATAGGTAGCGGGAGCGGCAATGGCCTCGTCGTAGTTTGCAAAGCCGTCTGCACGGGACAGATAGGTGATCTCGCCCTCGGCGAAATCGAACTGATTGGTCGCCACGACCTCGTCGCTCTCGCGCTTGTTGGACTCGTTGTAAACGATGTCGGAGGCGACAGTGTAGGTCTTGGAATCCAGAACATTGTGGGAGTCAGAGTTGGTGCTGATGATGTAATCGCCAGCCTCCAGCACATAGCAGCCGTTGTTCTTGTAATCGTAGGAAGCCAGATCCTCGACCGGGATGGTGAAGTCGATGGTCTCGCTCTCGCCGGGGGCAAGCTCGCTGGTCTTGGCGAAGTCCAGCAGGTTTGCGGAAGCCTTCTCAATGCCGCCGTTGGTGTACGGAGGATCATTATAGATCTCCACGACATCCTTGCCGGCATCAGAGCCGGTATTGGTGACGGTGACAGAGACTTCAGGCTGCTGCCGTCGTTGGTGATGTCGCTCATCTTCTGGGTGAAGGTGGTGTAGCTCAGGCCGTATCCAAAGGGATAGACAACTTCCTTGTCGTAGTCGATGAGGCCTCATCGGCGGCAGTCTCATAGAACTTGTAGCCGACGTAGATGCCTCAACGTAGTTGACGAAGGAGGGGCTGGTGCCTCCGGGTCGAACATACTTGCGTTGGAATTGAACTCGGAAGTATTGGTGTACTTGAAGTCGCCGAAGTTGTTCCACCACGGAGAAGTGGTCAGGTCAGCGACATAGGTGTCAGCGGTACGGCCGGAGGGATTGACCTCACCGGCGACCACGCGGCCAAAGCCTCAAAGCCGGACTGGCCGGTGCCGGGGCAGAGCAGGACGCCCTTGATCTGGGGGTAATCCTTGACCCAGTCCATCTCGAAAGCGTTTGCGCCGTTGTAAACGACGATGACGTTGTCGAAGTTGGAAGTGACGAGGTCGATGAGCTCTTCCTCGCGGTTGGACAGCTGCAGGAAGTGGTCGCCCTTATCCCAGTCATTGCCCTCGTTCAGGGTGTCATCGTAAGTGCCGTTGTAGTAGCCGGCACCGCGCTGAGAACCACGGTAATCTGCCACACGGCGGACCCAGCTGCCGTCCACGACAGCAGACATATCGGTGGGAAGGTCTGCGCCCTCACCGCCGACGCGGGTGATGACGACCATAGCGGTGTCAGAATATGCCTTGGCGTTTGCCATCATCTCGTCGGTGTACAGGCTGACATTCGGCTCGGGCAGAGTCCAGTCCTGCTGTGCCATGCCGACGCTGGGGCGGGTGGAGCAGTAATCGGTGTAGAACTTGCTCAGCTCGTCGTTGGTCTCGATGCCTGCATCATGCAGACCGGTGAGCAGGTCGGTGACAGGGTAAGCGTCGTTCAGAGCGCCAGAACCGGTGCCGCCATAGCAGGGGCTGGTGGAAGCCCAGCCGAAGACATTCAGCTTGGAGCCAGAAGCCACAGGCAGGATGTTGTCATCGTTCTGAGCCAGAACGATGCCTTCCTGGGTGATCTCATTGACCAGCTCGGTGGCCTCTGCGGAAGTCTCCTCACTGATGGAACCTTCGCCGGAGACCAGATCCAGCATGGTGGACATGGGGCCGGTGCAGATGAGGTTGACGACAATCGCCAGCGCCAGCAGAATGGCGAGGCCGGACTGCGCACGGATCATCTTCTTTTTCGCTTTGGGCATCTTCCGCACCGCGAACATCACGAGGAGCGCGAGTACGAGGACGACGCCGAATGCAATCAGATAGTTCTGAATGTTCGAAACTACCTGCATTACATCATCCATATTGATGGACAACATAATTTTCTTCCTCCTTATTCTGAATCCATATTTTCCGGGTACAGCTCCCGGAGCATTGCCACTATTATAAATGGATTCAAAGAAAATTCACAAACATCTTCACAATCTGTCATTTTGGAGGCATAGTTTGCAGAAGTTTCAATTCGGTTTCAAATTTTATTGTGCTAATTCACAATTTTGAGAACGGTTTTATTGTGCAGAATAACAAAACGTCTCTGTCATCGCTGTGCGATGACAGAGACGTTTCTCACGATGGGACAGGCAGCAAGATCCGCAGGGTGAACCAGCCGTCGGCCCAATGAAGGGTCATGGTGCGTCGTGGCGCTGGGCGGCCGCCTGCACGCCCTGTAAGTCATAGCCGCCGTGGGCGTTGTGGACGGGCAGGCGTCCGCGCCCATCTCCACGGGCTGGGCGCAGTAGTTCTCGAAGCGGAGCATCACGCAGCCGCTCTGGTTATAGATGGCCACCCGCAGCAGACGCTTTTCGGGGTCAGGCTCGGCCAGCACGCTCTCGATGGCGTTGTCCAGCGGCGCACCCACGAGGTACACAGCTCCCGCGTGCTCAAAAAGCCCAGTTGGCTGCCGTCGGCCACGCTGGTCATGTTGATGCCGCGCTGCTGGCAGTCCATGCTTTTGGCGGTCAATAGTGTATCCAATACCGGGTTGCCAGTCTTGTTCTCGGCCTCATACTGCCGGAGGCCGCTCTCCATCCGGGCCAGAGCCGCGTCCTGCTTGGCCCGGTCGCGCTCGGCGCGGATGTCCGCGATTTGAATTTTCAGCTCATGATAGCGGCTGTTGATGAGCCGGATGCCCTCTTTGCTCCGCTTGTACTGCTCGTACTGGCGGTGGAGCACCTCGTCCATGGCGGCAAGCTCACTGTGGAGCGCCGCTCCCGCAGCTGTTCGTGCTGGACCGTCAGGATGAGCACGCCGCAGATGTCCACCAGCGTGCGGATGTAGTAGACGCTCATGTCCACCTCGCGGTCGCCCAAGAACAGCAGGTTGCTCACCGCGAAGACCATCGCCGCCATGACGACGGCCACCAGGCCGCTTTTCCGCTGATGACGATGCGGCCCTTGGGGCTGGCGTGCTTGTGCTCCAGCACCCAAATGCAGCCGAAAACGCCGCCGTAGACCACCACCAGAAGCAGCAGTGACAGGCCGTCGGCCCCGCTGCGCTGAGGCCAGAGGAAGCAGTGCAGCTGCCACTCGACGCTGGCCGCCAGCTCTGCCAGAACGAAGGCCCGGGCGCAGACATAGCCCGCTTCCAGCAGGGAGATGGTGCGGGTGACCCAGAGGTATAAATACTGTATCCCCACAGCTGCCGCCATGCAGGGGATCCACCACGCCAGCGGAACGCTGCCCGTGGCCTGCAAAAAGACGCTCAAGGCCAGCGCCCATGCCGCACTGGCAGCGATGGTGGCCGTTTTGCCGAAGCGGATGCCCAGCGGCAGGGCGTAGATGCCCACGGCCAGACACTCGGCCAGCGCCGTATACAGGCGCGGGATGCTGGGCAGTGCCGTCATGCACCCTCACCCCCGATGTGGTCGGCCAGCGCTGCGAGGAAGGCTTTCCGCCGGGGGCGGCTGACCTGCAATTCGTAGGTCCCACCTGCACCATCCCCTGCTGCACGCTCTTCACCTGTGCCAGATTGACAAGTAGCCGCTGTTGCAGCGGGCAAAGGGCCGCTCGGCCAGCTTTTCCTCAAAGGCTTTCAGGGTGCCTGCCGCCACGAAATCGCCCTCTTCGGTATAAAAATGGACGCGGTGTCCCTCGCTTTCCAGATAATAGATGAGGGACGAATCCAGTCGCCGCATCCCGCCCTCCACCGGCAGGGCCAGATAATGCCGTGCGCGGCGGCGCAGCTGTTCTTCGGCCTTGCGCAGCTGCTGCGAAAACGCAAAATAAGGCACCGGCTTGAGCACATAGTCCAGTGCGCCCACGGCGTACCCGCCGATGGCGTACTGCGCCATATTCGTGATAAAAACGATGATGACGTCCTTGTCCAGCTCCCGCACCCGCCGGGCCGTCTCCATGCCGTCCAGATGCTTCATCTCCACGTCCAGAAACAGGATGTCGTACACCGGGCGGTAATCATCCAGCAGCTCCATGCCGTCAGCGAACTCCATCACCGCGAACTCGGTGCCGTACTGCCGGGTGTGCCGCTGCACATAGCCCTGAAGCTGCGCCCGCACCTCTGCCTCGTCCTCGACCAGAGCAATGCGTATCATTGCCGCACCTCCTTTTTCCGCAATTTTTCCAGTTTTTATTGTAACACGAAATAGGGCGTGTGGCAAATAGGAGAATAAAACAGCAGCCCCGCTTCATCTGTCGCGAGGCTGCTGTTCTGTGATTGGAAAATTTCAGGCTCAGTTCGTCTTGACGGCCACAAGGATACGGATCTTCCTGCCGCCGGAGCAGCCGAAGTTGTCGTACCAGCCGATGAGCTTATAATCCTCGGTGTTGATCTTGGGCAGCGAGGTCGCGAAATACTGGCCGTTCGACCACAGATACACCTGCATATCGTCGGCGGTCTCATAGCGCTTGTCGCCGCTCATGACCGAAGCTGCGCCCAGCTTATCGATGACTACCGGCGAGAGCTGGAGCATCCGGTTGATGGCCTTGCCGTCAGCAGAGCGGCCGATGGCGATGCCGCCTGCGATAACGGGGTACTTGGTGGCGGTGCTGTAGGCCACCTGCTTGCCGCCGGAGTAGCAGACATAGGTCGCGCCCTCGCCCAGATAGTTGAGGAAGTCGCCCAGCGTACCGCCCACGCTGTCGCCGGTACGGCGGAGCACATAGCTGAACAGCTGGTCCGTCTTGCCGGTAAGGGTGTTCCAGGTAGAGCTGACGACACTGCCGTCGATGAGGCCGTAGAGCACATCGCTGGTGCTGGGAACAAGGATGTTCTTCACATCCTGGAAGGTCTCCTCATCGGTCTTGTCCACCTTGGTGGTGGTCCCAGCGGGGAGGCCTGCAGCCTCTCTTGCGGCGTCCTGTGCCTTGTCGCTGATCTTTTTGTCGATCTTCTTGGCGGCTTCGTCCGTCAGGCGGCGGACAGAATCCAGCGCAGCGTACTCCCACAGGTCACCGGTCACATCGTCGAGGATGACCCGGTCGATCTGGCCTGCGGAATTGGTGGTATAGTAGCGGACGTCGCTTTCACTCAGAGTTACCCCCGATAGGCGCTGGGGCGAACTGCCCCAGCCACACCCTCCGACGTCGTATCAATGATCTGCACATTGTCTGCAAACGGGGTGTCGCCCAGCGCGGCACCGTCGGCGCTGACGGTGCCGCTGGTCGAGCGGGGCGAGATGGACTGGACGCTTTCGCCGTCACCGTCCACGCTGATCTCCACCAGCTTGCCGGCCGGGAAATTGAGCTTATTGTTCACATTGACGGTGCGGGCGGTGCCGTCGGTACACATGACCGAGACAGCCTGCTGCACCTCAGCGCTGTTCGTCTCCACGAGGGTGCGGGATGAGGACTGGACCACGCCGTAGAACACAGCGTCTGCCGCGTCGCCGGTGAGGACGGAGACAGCTGCATCGTTCATGCCCAGCAGCAGAGTGACCACCTGACCCACGCCGCCGCCGGACAGGGAGGACAGCTGATAGGCCACAGAGGGCGAAGCGATGGCGTAGGTGACGCCGGCCACGGTCACAGAGGTCGGAGCGCTGGCCGAGGGCGAGACAGCCGTCACGCGCCTGCGGCGCGCTTGTTGTAGATCCAGACGGTGCGGGCGCTCTCGTTATAATAGTAGACATCATAGGGAGAGAGGGCCGCAGAGGTGGTGACTTCGTCGTTGCGGTAGATGGCCGCCGGAGCGAAAGGCAGGACGGTGGAAGCATCTGCCACGAAGGGACCCTTGACGTTGTCCAGCAGGACCGAAGAGATGTCCACCTGGCCGTTGCTCACGGCAAAGCCAGGGTGGAGGCGTAGACCTGACCGCTGCCGTTCATAGCGGTGAGGGCGTTGTAGAAGAGCATGGTACCCTGCTCGAGGGTCAGAGTCTCGCCCTGACGGGCATTGATCTCATTGCGCAGGCCCAGTGCGCTGGCCTTGCTGAGCTGAGCTGTGGGGAAGGTACCGCCCAGCTTTGCCACATCATAGCCCAGCAGGCGCAGCGCCATGGTGCAGGCTTCTTCCAGCGTGACGGTGTTGTCCGGGCGGAAGCTGCCGTCGGAGTAGCCGGTCATCCAGCCGTTCTGGACGGCAGTGCGGATGTAGACCGCATAGGGAGAGTCGCTGTCCACATCGCTGTAGAGGCGGCCGGTGCGGCCCTGTGCGTGGTGGTATCGCGGTAAGCAGAGAATGCGGTGAGGAGGCGGGCCGCTGCCCACGAGTGAGGGGCGCACCCAGAGAACCGGCCTGCTCGGCGGTCAGACCGCCCAGTGCCGTCGCCGTCTGGACTGCCGCGTTGGAGCCGACCGCAGAAGCGGGCAGCACCAGCATGGAAACAGCCACGCAGACAGCCAGCAGGAATGCGAGGAATCGTTTTTTCATGGTAAACTCCTTAATCATATCTGAGTGCTTCGATGGGGTTCAGGCTGGCGGCACGCGGGCCGCAGGAAGCCGAACAGGACACCGATGCCGCAGGAGATGCCCACGGCGATGGCTGCTGCGTCCGCCGAGGGAGTGACGTTCAGGGTAATATCCGTCAGGATATACGGAAGGATCTGGTTGATAATGGCCGACACGACGTAGCCCAGCACAATGCCGAGGCAGCCGCCCAGCGCCGACGTGACGCCGGCCTCCACGACGAACTGGGTCAGGATGGTGCTCTCCTGTGCGCCAGTGCCTTGCGGATACCGATCTCACGGGTGCGTTCGGTGACAGACACCAGCATGATGTTCATGATGCCGATGCCGCCGACCAGCAGCGAGATGCCTGCAATGGCCGTCAGGACGCCCACCATGACGTTGATCATGGAGGACATCTGCTTCATGGCTGCACTCAGGCTCATGACGTAGACATAGTCGTCCTTGCTGACCAGCTTCTTGAGCCGCGACTGCAAAAACTCCTGTGCCTCATCCGAGTGGTCCGCGTCCTGCAGGACCACATAGTACTGGCTGACACTGCTGGTGTTGTTGACGCTCATCAGGGTGGTATAGGGAACGAGAACAATGTCGTCGTTGCCGCCCTCGTACTGAGAGGCGGGTTTGGAGCGGCCCTCCAGCACGCCCACGATGCGGTACTCGCTGGCGCCTACCTTGAGGGTGCTGCCGAGACCGTTGCCGCCGAAGATCTTGCGGTCCACATAGTCGCCGATGACACAGATATTCTTGTTGTCTATCAAATCGGTGTACTGGATGCCGCGGCCTTGGCCACCTTGTAGTTGTTGATGGTCGTGTAATCTTCGTTGACGCCGCTGATGTAGGTGCGGCGGTACTTCTCGCCCGCCACCCGCAGCGTGTCGCCGACACTGGCAATCGGCGAAAGGCCCTTATAATACTCGGGCTTTTCATTGATGATCCTGTACACATCGTTCACTTCCACTGAGCGGGTGCTGGCGGTCATGACGTTGACGCTCAGAATATCGCTGCCCATGTCGGAGTAGAAGTCCTGCATCATGTTGGTCATGCCGTTGCCGAGACCAACGATGACGATGACGGCCATGACGCCGATGATGATGCCCAGCATGGTGAGGAAGGTGCGGACTTTGTTGCTCAAGACGTTCTGGACGGCCTGTTTGAAGGTCTCCTTTATCATGCCTGCGTCCCCTCCTCTCCGGCTTTCGGCTCTGCATCATGAAGTTCGGCTGAACGACTGCTCGGGTGCGTGGGCGTCGCGTCGTAGAGACGCGGCCATCTTCGAGGCGGATGATGCGCTCGGCCTGCACGGCAATGGAGTTGTCGTGGGTGATGAGGACGACCGTATTGCCCTGCTTGTGCAGATCCTGCAGCATTCCCAGAACTTCGCGGCTGGTGTGGGAGTCCAATGCACCGGTCGGCTCGTCGGCCAGGATGACCGCCGGGCCGCGAGCAGCGCACGGGCAATGGACACACGCTGCTGCTGACCGCCGGAAAGCTGGTTGGGCAGGTTTTTGAGCTTATTGCCCAGACCCACCCGCTCAAGGGCAGCCTTTGCCGTCGCGTGGCGCTGTGCGGCGGGGATGCCCGCATACACAAGGGGAACTTCCACATTCTCCAGAAGCGTCAGCTTCGGCAGCAGGTTGTACTGCTGGAAGATGAAGCCCAGCTTCTCGTTCCGAATGCTTGCCAGCTCACGGCGGCTCATCTTGCCGACATCCCTGCCGTCCAGCAGATAAGTGCCTTCGGTAGGCACATCCAGACAGCCGATGATGTTCATACAAGTGGATTTACCAGAACCGGACTGGCCGACAATGGCCACGAACTCGCCTTTGTTGATTTTGAAAGAGACGTGGTCGGCGGCCTTTACGAGGGTATCACCCATCTGGTAATACTTGCAGACCCCATCAAATTCTATCAGCGTGCTCATTCGTCATCTCCTTCGGCGGAGGCCATCATGTTACTGTAGAAGTCGGTCGCACTGACGCTGGAGTTGTCGTAAGCGATGGTATCGCCCTCCTGCAGGCCGCTCTTCACTTCGATGTAATCGTCATCGCTGATGCCAGTGGTCACCTTGACGTAGACGTATCCGTCGGGAGCGGTCATGGAAGTCTCAGCATTGGCAGCGCTGGGCGAATCCTTGGTCACCAGCACATAGCTGCCCCGGACGAGGGCGGCGTTGGGAAGGGCCAGAACATTCTTGACGCTGGCGGTGGTGATCTTCGCAGTGGCGTTCATTCCGGGCAGCAGCTCGCCCATGTTGTCGATGCGGACGGTGACGGGGTAGCTGGTGGAGCCGTTGGCGGTAGTGCCTGCCACGAGGATACTGCTGATGACGCCTTGTAAGTCTCACCCGGGACGCGTCGGCGGTGATGTCCACCTCCTGGCCAACCTCGAGGGAGCGGATCTTCAGCTCGTCCACGTTGAGCTTCATTTCCAGATAGCTCATATCGTAGATGGTGCAAAGGTTCTGCATGGCGGTGTCGTTGGCGCTGAGCTTGTCGCCGGCCTTGACTTTCTTATCCACGATGGTGCCGCTGATCGGGGCGTCGATGGTATAGTGGCTGATGGTCTTCTCGGCAGAAGACATCTGCAGCTCGGCAGCGCGCAGGCTGTCAGCGGCGTTCCTGGTCTGCTTGTCCAGATCTTTGCCGGTAATGCGGAGGATAACGTCATCCTGACGGACGGTGCTGCCCTCCTTGACGCAGAGTTCAGACACGGTACCAGAGGCAGCTGCCACGACAGTCTCCTCACGCTGGTAAGTAAAGTGTGCAGAGTTGAGGGAGCTGACGCCGTTCACCTGTGCCACAGCGGCCTGTGCAGTGGTCAGGCTGCCCGCGTTGGGAACAGCGATGGTGACGGTGCAGGTCATCAGGCTGGCGTCGCCGGCAGGGTCTGCACCGGAAACGGAGCGGATGGTGCCGTTCAGCGTCTCAAAAGTGGTGTCCGGCATGACCTGTGCGGCCTGACCGGCGACAAAGCTCTGGGCCTCTGCGGCAGGGAAATCCACGGCCAGCAGCATCACGGAGGTATCGCGGATGGTGGCCACAGCCTGACCAGCCTGCACGGCGTCGCCTGCGGCGACTGCAAAGGAGCTGACCTCGCCGCTGATCTTGGTGCGGACGTTCTGCATATCCGCAATGTCATCGTAATTGCGCTGTGCCTGCTCCACCGAGAGCTGTGCGCTCGCGAGGTTGTTTTCCACATCCGAAATGTCGATGGTGTAAAGAATATCGCCCTTCTCGATGCTGTCACCCAGCTCAAAATCGGCGGTGAGCACCGTGCCGGTGACGAGGGACTTGACGGTGTAGGAATCGGCGGCGTTGATGGTGCCGCTGCCGTCGTAGACGTTCACGATGTCGCGGCGTCCCAGCTTCTCCTGCGTGTAGGCAAGGTCTGCCGACGCACTGCGGCTCTTGCGCGGCACGATGACCGCCACCAGCACCGCTGCGGCTGCGACCACCGCGATGCAGCGCTTTTTGTGGGTCTTGATAAAGTGGAACACCTTATTTTCTCCGCCGGTATTCTCCTGCGGAGAGGCGTCCTGTGTCTTCTTGTTGAAACCTAGCATGAAAAGCCTGACCTCCTGTGTTTCATGAAAAAGAAAAGTTCTTTCTGCCTGTTTTCATTCGTTCTGCGCTTTCCCCCACAGCGTCCGCCAAAAATGACCTGTCTGCGAGATACTGCCCCGGGTTAGCGGCGCAAACCATTATAATGATACCACCTAACAAAACGGACTACAAGAAATTTTTCCTGCACAATCTGCAACTTTTTTGAAAATTTTTCCATCATCTCTGTGTCTGGAAACTGAAACATCAGACAGAACTTTCGGATGAAGAGTTCATCCACTCGCTCCGGCCCTTCGTGCAGCGGCTTTTGGGATACAGTCAGAAATAAGACCCCGACTACGATTCATGGCAGGGATTTGGACATTTCAAAACACATCAGGGAGCAGCATAGGTCACAGCTGCTCCTGATGTGTTTTTGCGGTTCTTTTCAATGTGTCACTGTCACGGATCTGTTGCCTGCAATACGCAGGCACAATACCCCGGTTCCGGCTGGTAGCAATGGATCGTAAGGCATTTGTCCACCTCCGGGCTGTAGTCGTGAAGGATGTGCTTTGTTCCGTTCAACGCCACATCCGCATACGATACAAGCCACTTCTTATCACCATTGGGGAACACTTCGTAAAACGAACGGCCAAGCATTTCTTCCACCGGCACGCCTTCGATCGTTGCCATTTCGGCATTGCAGTAGCGGAAAATAAAATCCACCCCGTGTCCGTCCTCATTGAACACCAGCTCAATAATGCAGAATGCCAGCGGCATATCGTCCAGCAGACTGCATTTTTCCAGCAGGCTCATACTCATTGGGCGTGGCTGTGCGTCCACCCGCCTGATTTCTGCGCGCAAGCGGCGATGGTCGCTCAGACCACGTCTACGTCCCTGAAAACTGCGGCCATCTGACATTGTATAAATACCGTCATTGCTAATATCTACGATCTGGCTGCGGCACACTACGATTCCCTTACTGATGTTCAGAAACATATCTTCCGGCAAAGCAGACAAGACGCTGTGCAACGGAGCATACAGCGCAACTTCTTCCCCATCCATGCGGTGAACGACCGTTTTGCGGTCGTTACGGTAAAGATACAAGATATTTTCTGGGCAAAGGTCATTTTTCTGAAACCACTCATGCAGATCATTCATCGCCATACTCCTTTGTCAGTTGGATATGTTTAGTATAGCATACCTCCGTGCAGCGCACAAGAACAGCTTGATTAAAATTCATTTCAACGGAGTTTTTGCCAATTTTCATCGAACATTTTTGTCAACATTCACGTTTTTAATGTCTAAAGCGCAGAAGTCGTTGACTTTCAGGCATTTTCTGTGTATTCTGTAACATAGAAGGTCAAATGGTTTTTTCGCAAGATGAATGCCCTGAGCGGCTGGCAGCCGCCCACGGTCTGTGTAAAATAAACCCAGATATAAAGGAGGCAAACCACCATGAAGATGACCCGCAGAAACTTTCTTTCCACTTCAGCGGTTGCGGCGTTAGCCTGCGGCGCATCCCTGACCGCACACGCAGCAGGTAGTACCGATGAAAACAGTCTGAACTTTATCACAGACATTTTCAAGGACTCCACCAACCGGGCGAGATCGAAGAGGCAACGGCTATCACGGCAGAAAAGAACGCCGAATGGTATGAAAAGCTGGATTTTTCCGATCGGCGGGAGTTTGCCAAGCAGAACGCGGCTGGCTGGACAATGCGGAAGGCAGGATCATCGATGGTGAGGATAACAGATCTGCATGGGATCTGCAAAGCTACGGCGATTTGAACCGGGATGCTCCGGACACTGTAAACCCCAGTCTGTGGCGGAATGCCCAACTCAACGCCAAAGCCGGTCTGTTTGAAGTATGTGACGGCATCTATCAGGTGCGCGGCTTTGATATGGCCAATACGACCTTTATCCGCACCGACCACGGCTGGATCGTGTTTGATGTGCTAATGTGCAAGGAAAACATGAAGGCTGCCAAGGAGCTGATGGAGGAGCGCTTCGGTCCGCTGGACATCAAGGCGGTGCTGTACAGCCACTCTCATGTGGACCACTTCGGCGGCGTGGAGGGCATTATCACCCGGGAGCAGGTAGCGGATGCAACGCTTTCGCTTAAAAAGCAGCTGGCTTCCGGCAAGACCCCTGTGCTTGCGCCGGCGGGCTTTCTGAAGCACGCCATCAGCGAGAATGTCTATGCGGGCATCGCCATGGCGCGGCGCGCACAGTTCCAGTACGGCACGGTGCTTGACAAGGGCGAAAAGGGTGCGCTGAGCGTGGGCATCGGCATGGGACAGTCCACCGGTACGGTGTCCCTCATCGCTCCCACCTACGAAATCGGGGAAGATGTTCCGAAGCTGACCATCGACGGGATGGAGATCGAATTCCAGCTGACCCCCGGCACCGAAGCCCCTGCTGAGATGAACGCCTATTTTCCAAAATACCGCGCCCTCTGGATGGCGGAAAACTGCACCGGTACGCTGCATAATCTGTACACCCTGCGCGGCGCAGAGGTGCGCGATGCCAACGACTGGGCGAAGTATATCATCGAGCAGATCAGCGCTTCTGCAGCAAGACTGATGTGGTGTTCCAGAGCCACAACTGGCCGCATTGGGGCGAGGAGATCCATGAGTATCTGTTGAACACGGCAGCGATCTACAAGTTCATCCACGACCAGACCCTGCATTACATGAATCAGGGATATACCTCAAATGAGATCTCGGCGATGCTGACCCTGCCCAAAAACTGGAAAAGGTCTGGTATACCCGTCCGTACTACGGTACGCTGGCGCACAATTCCAAGGCCGTTTACCAGAAATATCTGGGCTGGTATGACGCCAAACCCGGTCAACCTGAATCCCGCTCCCGCCCAGCGATACCGCCAAGAAGCTGGTAGAATATCTGGGCAGTGCCGATGCAGTCCTCCGCAAAGCGCAGAAGGATTTTG
>ENA-OQCN01000264-OQCN01000264.1-human-gut-metagenome-genome-assembly--contig:-NODE-264-length-27629-cov-2.647698_pt1 | contig 27629 bp, 43 predicted proteins | sample MGYA00242497_ERZ504576 | MGnify/ENA primary metagenome ERZ504576 (study PRJEB26092, sample SAMD00036296) | human gut metagenome | host: Homo sapiens | study: EMG produced TPA metagenomics assembly of...
ACTACGTTGACTGCACCATCACCTGCGCATGCGGCAACGTCATCAAGACTCGTTCCACCAAGCCCGAGATCCACGTCGAAGTTTGCTCCAAGTGCCATCCTTTCTACACTGGTAAGCAGAAGCTGGTCGACACCGGCGGACGTGTTGAGCGCTTCAACAAGCGTTTCGGCCGTAAGTAATTGCAACAATTACAAGGCTTCCAAGAGCGTCGTTCCCTTTGCGGGGAGCGGCGCTCTTTTTTGCGTCCGGCCGCGAAAACTGCCGCATCAGCGCAAAAGAAACAATATTTGGAAACGCACACAGGTTTATCTTATTTCTGACACATTTTCGGGCTAAAATGATGCAGATATTCCCGGGGACACCCGCAGAGAAGGAGCGTTTTTTGTGATAGAAGTATCCCACCTCACCAAGAAATACGGCAGCCGCCTTGCAGTGGACGACATCTCTTTCACGGTGGAGGACGGCGTCATCTACGGCCTGCTGGGGCCGAACGGTGCCGGCAAGTCCACCATCATGAACATCCTCACCGGCTACCTCGCCGCCACGGAGGGACAGGTGACGGTGGCGGGCCATCCGCTGCCCGAGGAAGCCGACGCCGCCAAGGCCTGCGTGGCTATCTGCCGGAACAGCCGCCCCTTTACCCGGAGATGACGGTGGCCGAATATCTCGACTTTGCCGCCGAACTGAAAGGCGTCAAGAAAGCAGACCGCCCGGCACAGGTGCAGTCTGCCGCCCGCCGTACCGGTCTGGAAGACGTTCTGCCCCGCTCATCCGCAGCCTCTCGAAGGCTACCGCCAGCGGGTGGGCGTGGCGCAGGCGCTGCTGGGCAGTCCGCAGCTCATCATTCTGGACGAACCCACCGTGGGTCTCGACCCGGCGCAGGTCATCGAGCTGCGCCGCCTCATCCGGTGCGCTGGGCCGCACCCACACGGTCATCCTGTCCAGCCACATCCTCAGTGAAGTGAAGGCCGTCTGCGACAAGGCGCTCATCCTGTCGCAGGGGCATCTGGCCGCTGTCGTGGACCTTGCCGCCGAAGAGCGCGATTTGGAAGAGCTCTTCCTTGAGCTGACGGCTCCGGAAGAGACTTCGGATAAAAAGGAGGACTGATTCGATGCTTGCCATCTACAAGCGGGAGCTGCGCAGCTTTTTTCACGGCATGATGGGCTATGTGCTTACGGCCTTTCTGCTGGCGGCTTCCGGCATCTATTTTCTGGCCCTGAACCTCGGTTACGGCCTGACGGATTTTGGCTACTATACGCTCTACCGAACGATCTTCATGCTGCTGCTCTATTTTCCGGTGCTGGCCATGCGCTCGCTGGCCGAAGAGCGCCGCGCCCGCACCGACCAGCTGCTTCTCACCAGCGGTGTCCGTGTGGGGCGATTGTGGTTGGGCGAAGCATATCTGCCCTCGTCGCACCGTGTTCGCGCTGCCCTGTCTGGCCGACGGCATCATGATCGTCGTGCTCTGGCTGCTGGGCGGCACGGCCTCGGCCTGCGGGGCAAATTTCGCCGCGCTGCTGTGCTATTTCCTGCTGGGCTGTGCGGCCATTGCCGTCTGCGAGTTCTGCTCCGGCCTCACGGAGAACCAGATCATCGCGGCAGTCATGGGCTTTTCGGCTCTGCTGCTGGCCTATATGATGCCCAGCCTCCGCAGTATGTTCAACGCCGGGAGCGCCGTGGCACTGGTGGTCTTTACGGCTCTGTCGGCGGGAGCCTCCCTTGCGGTGGGCCTGCGCACCCGGAGCTTCACGCTGGGCTGCTTCTGCTTTGCGGCCCTCTGTGCCGGGCTGAGCGCTCTATTCCTGCTGCGCAGCGCATGGCTCACCGAAGCGTTCAGTGCTGTCTTGAGCGCCCTCTGCCTGTTTGCGCCCTTTGAGGAGTTCGTCAACAACAGCTTTTCCATCCCGACGCTGGTTTATTATCTGACGGTGACGGTGCTCTTCCTCTTCTTTACGGCGCAGGGCATCGAGAAGCGCCGCTGGAACTGAGAGGGGGGCAGACTATGAAGAAATTTGAGAAAAAAAGCGCAGGCTCGCTGGAACGTCTGCGGATAGGCAGCGGCATCTATGCCTCGGCGGTCACGGTGCTGGTGGTCGTGCTGGCCGTCCTGCTCAACCTCATCGTCCGGGCCGTTCCGACGAAGTACACCGAGTTCGACCTCTCGGAGGCCGGGCTCTACACCCTCAGCGACAGCTCCAAGGACATCGCCCACGCCCTGACGCAGGATGTCACCATCTACTATCTGGCCGAGACGGGCAGCGAGGACGCCATCATCACAAAGCTGCTGGACCGCTACGCCTCCGAGAGCGGCCACATCAAGTGGGAGACGAAAGACCCCGCCGTCTACCCGACCTTCGCCGCCCAGTACGGTGTGCAGTCGGCTGAGAACGGCAGTCTCATCCTCGTCTCGGGGGAGAAGAGCGCCGTGCTGGCGCGTCCGACCTCTACGATTATGACTACTCCGACTACTACACCACCGGCAGCTACAGTGTGACCTTTGGCGGCGAAAATAAGCTCACCGCTGCATCTACCGCATCACCAGCGGCGAAGAGCTCCACGCTACTACACGACGAACCACGGCGAACAGCGCCTCACCGACACCCTGACCGATGCGCTGGAAGGCCAGAACCTCTCCGTCAGCCCCCTCGACCTGCTGACGGACACCATCCCGGACGACTGCGACCTGCTCATCATCAATGACCCGCAGCAGGACTTTGCATCGACGGGCGGCCTCGTGGATGAGATGTCGGCCCTGCGCGCCTACCTGAAAAATGGCGGACATCTGATGCTCACCACCGATAGCTATTACTCCACCCCGAATCTTGACGCCCTGATGGCCGAGTTTGGACTGACCCGCACGACCGGCCTTGTGGTGGAAGGGGACAGCGGCCATTACCTGAACGGTTACCCCTACTATCTGCTGCCGGATTACGCCACCGACACCGAAAGCGGCACGCTGGACGGAATCGACACCAGCCGCCGCGTCCTGCTGCAGATGGCGCAGGGCATCACCATCACTGAAACGGAGGGCATCGCCTCGGAAGCCCTGCTGGTCAGTACCGAGAGCTCCTACAGCAAGGCGGCGGGCTATGAGATGACCACCGCCGAGCAGGAAGACGGCGACCCCGACGGCCCCTTTGCACTGGCAGCCTATGCTTCCAATAACAGCACCGGCGCAGAGGTCATCTGGGTCAACTGCGGCAACATGGACAACGAGGCCGTCTATCAGACTGTTCCCGGCAACGTGACCTTCCTGCAGGGCTGCGCTGCCTCTCTGGCCGGGCAGGAGGGGACCACCCTCGTGGAGTCCAAGGCGCTGGAAGCTGCGCCCATCACCATCTCGGGCCACACCGCCGCTGTGCTGGGTCTGGTGTTCGTCCTCATCCTCCCAGCGGCTGTGCTGGCCGTGGGCGCAGTGGTGGTGCTGCTGCGACGCCGCAAATAAGGAGGCACGCCATGAAAGCAAAACAGCATACCCTCATCGTTTTGCTGGTATTCGTCCTCGCCGCCGGGGCGGCGCTGGCCCTGCTGACCCACGCGAACCAGAAGGCCGAACAGGCCGCCAGTGAGGCCGAGGACGGCAGCATCCCGCTGCTGGATGTGACCATCGCCACGCTGGAAAGCGTCTCCATCCAGTATGGCGGCGAGACGCTGACGCTCCGGCCCTCTGACGACGGCTGGACGCTGACCGAGGACCCGGCCTACCATCTGGATGATTCGGCCTGCAACACCATCCGGACCGCGCTGGCAGGCATGAAGCCAGGCGCCAGCTCGAGGCGCAGCCCGGCGAGGACTACGGCTTCGACGCGCCCCGGCTTGTTGTAAATGTTTCGGCGGCGGGGGAGAGTACCACCCTTACCGTGGGAGCGGAGAACCCCGTCACCGGGGATGTGTACGTCCGGCGGGAGGGCGGCGACGCTGTCTACACCGTGGACGCGGCCAGGTTCCGCTGCATGGAACAGACGAAGGCGGAGCTCTTCGGGGCATTCAGCCCGGCGGGCATTACTGTCTCGGACATCGAGGCCGTGCGCTATACCCTCCAAAGCGGCGAGACGGTCAAGCTGCAATCCGTCTCCCAGTCCACGGAGGCCGACAGCACCACCTACCAGACCGTCTGGCAGCTCACAGATGAGCCGGATGCTGCGTTGGACACCGACAAGACGGACGCTCTGCTGGCCGCACTGGCCAGCTATGTCACCGGGCAGGACACTGCCGCTGACCTTTCCGCCTGCGGCTTCGACGCCCCGCTGGTGACAGCAGAGGTGACGACGACGGACGGCACTGTCACCCTGACGTATGCCATCGGCACCGACGGCTATTATATGATGGTGTCGGGCGACAGCTCTGTCTACACTGTGGACGGCCAGACCGTGCAGGCCCTCTGCCTGACGGCCCGGCAGCTGAAAGCCGACACCTGAGAATTTATCCCAAAAGCACCCGCAGTTCTGCACTGTAGGTGCTTTTATGCTGTATGAGGAAACGCTATATGCAAAATTGATGTAAAACCCGGGTGGGAAAAGCTCCCTCGGAGTCAAAGTTTCGGCAAACATCAGCAGAGTGATTGACATTTTGACAAAGATTGTTTAAGATAGACAAGACAGGGCAGAATAACTGCGCAATGTTACGGTCGTCATGGATGTTGTGCGGGGATGAGTCTGCTCCCACAGCCAGCACATATTGGATGGGCGAGGCGTTTTTGCGTCAGACAAGGAGGACTTCCGCAGCAATCCTGACGGATTGCAAGGAGAACGACGCGGTATGACACAAAAAGGCCGTTCAGACGGTGTGGGATGGGTTGCGGGGAGCAGACTCAAAGTCACCCTGGTACGAGAGGATGGGGGAGTAAACCCCTGTCTTTTTTCGTATCTGAGTTACAAGGAGGATATAGGAAAGAAATGAACAACTCGGTGATCGTTTCGCTGCGAGACATCGTAGTGGAATTTGATGGTCAGCGCATCCTGGATGGGCTGAACCTCGACATCCATGACAAAGAGTTTGTGACGCTGCTGGGATCCTCCGGCTGCGGCAAAACCACCACCCTCCGCCTCATCGCGGGCTTTCTGGAACCGACGTCCGGCAAAGTGCTGCTGAAAGGAGAGGACATCACAGGTGTACCGCCCTACAAGCGTCCGGTGAACACCGTGTTCCAGAAATACGCGCTGTTCCCCCACCTGAACGTCTTTGAGAATGTGGCCTTCGGCCTCCGCCTCAAGAAGATGGACGAAGAGACCATCCGCCGCAAAGTGCGGGATATGCTGGAAGTCGTGGGCCTGAAGGGTTTCGAGCGCCGCAGCATCGGCCAGATGTCCGGCGGCCAGCAGCAGCGCGTGGCCATCGCCCGCAGCCTGGTCAATGAGCCGGAGATCCTGCTTCTCGACGAGCCTCTGGGCGCCCTGGACCTCAAGCTGCGCAAGGAGATGCAGCTGGAGCTCAAGCGCCTGCAGCGCGAGATGAACATCACCTTCATCTACGTCACCCACGATCAGGAAGAGGCCCTGACCATGTCCGACACCGTCGTCGTCATGAACGGCGGCAAGGTGCAGCAGATCGGCACCCCCGAGGACATCTACAACGAGCCAAAGAACGCCTTTGTTGCCGACTTCATCGGCGACTCCAACATCGTGGACGGCGTGATGCACCGTGATTTTCTCGTCTCCTTCTCGGGCGTCGAGTTCCCCTGTGTGGACCGCGGCTTTGCCCGGGAGGAGAGCGTACAGGTGGTCGTCCGCCCCGAAGATATTGAAGTGGTCTCCCCGGTGGAAGGCCAGCTGGTGGGCGTCGTCAATGACGTCATCTTCAAGGCGTCCACTTCGAGATGCATGTGGAATGCGAGGGCCGCGAGTGGCTCATCCATTCCACCCGCGCCTGCACGCCCGGTGAGACCATCGGTATGCGCATCGGCCCCAACGAGATCCATATCATGTCGCGTTCGGAGGGGTGAGGCCGCATGAAGATTTACGATAAGAAACTGGCCTATCCGTACTTTGTATGGATGGTGCTGTTCACGGTGGTGCCGTTATTCATCGTGGTGTATTACGCCCTCACCGACTCCACCGGCAGCTTTACGCTGGACAATCTGGTGACCGTCAGCGGCTATGGCTCGGTGTTCGCCCGCAGCCTGCTGCTGGCCATCATCTCCACCGTCGTCTGCCTCATCATCGCGTTTCCGGTGGGCTATTTCCTCTCCCGGCTGCGCGTCAACAAGCAGCACATCATGCTGATGCTGGTGATGCTGCCCATGTGGATGAACTTCCTGCTCCGTACCTACGCATGGATGGGTCTGCTGAGCCTCAACGGCCCCGTGAACGCCGTTCTGGGCGTCTTCGGCCTCGGACCCTACAACATGCTGAATACCTCTGGCGCTGTGGTGCTGGGCATGGTGTACAACTATGTGCCGTATATGATCCTGCCCCTCTACACCAGCATGACCAAAATCGACCAGAGCATCGTGGAGGCAGCGCAGGACCTGGGCGCTTCCACCACCAAGACTCTGTTCCGGGTGCTCATCCCCATGAGCATCCCCGGCATCAGCACCGGCATCACGATGGTGTTCGTCCCGGCGGTGTCCACCTTCGTTATCAGCCGTATGCTGGGCGGTGGTTCCAACCTGCTCATCGGCGATTTGATCGAGATGCAGTTCCTCGGCAACAGCTACAACCTCAATGTCGGCTCTGCATGAGCCTCGTGCTGATGGTCATCGTGTTGCTCTGCATGAGCTTTACGTCCAGCTTCGACGAGGATGAGATGGAGGGTGTGTCCTGATGAAAACGAAACATCTGCGTCTGATGCAGCGCGCCTACGTCATCCTGTTCTTCTGCTTCATGTACCTGCCCATCGCGTACATGGTCGTGTTCAGCTTCAACCAGAGCAAGGGCTACGCCCTCTTTACCGGCTTTACCTTTAAGTGGTACACCAGCCTGCTCCACAACGAGTCCATCCTGCACGCGCTGTGGGTGTCGCTGTATCTGGCACTGTTCTCGCGGTCATCGCCACCGTGCTGGGGACTGCGGCGTCTCTGGGCATCGCCTCCATGGGCCGCAAGAGCCGCCTGCTGGTGACGAATATCACCTATATCACCACGGTCAATCCCGAGATCATCACCGGTATCTCCCTGATGATGCTCTTTGTGGCATACCAGCGCTTTGCGTCTGAGCTGGACTTCCTGCCCGACAATATCATGGGCTTCCCCACGCTGCTCATCGCCCATATCGCATTCAACGTGCCGTATGTCATCTTCAATGTCACACCCAAGCTCAAACAGCTGGACATCAAGCTGTTTGAGGCGGCGCTGGACCTCGGCTGTGACCCCCGGCAGGCATTTTTCAAGGTCATCCTGCCCGAGATCAGCCCGGCCATCCTGTCGGGCTTCCTTATCAGCCTGACCTACTCCATCGACGACTTCATGATCTCCTACTTCAACTGCGGTACGGTGGAGACACTGCCCATCGCCATCTACTCCATGACCCGCAAGAAGGTCAGCCCGGAGATCTACGCGCTGTCCACCATCATGTTCGTGGTCATCCTGAGCATCATCCTCATCTCCAACGCCATGGAGAGCCGCGGCTACCGCCGCGACCAGCGCGCACTGAGAGGGGAGATGTCAAATGAAGCGTTTCGTCATTCTTCTGCTGACGGCTGTGCTGGCGCTGACCATGCCGCTGTCGGCTCTGGCCGCGGGACAGATCGAGGTCACGGAGGACATTTCCGTCTCGGATGACTACGACTGGACCCGCTTCAAGGGCCAGAACGTCACCCTGAACGTCTACAACTGGGGCGAGTATATCTCCAACGGTTCCGACGACAGCGTGGACGTGGTGGCGGCCTTTGAAAAGCTGACCGGCATCAAGGTCAACTATACCACCTTCGATTCCAACGAGTCCCTCTACGCCAAGCTGAAGTCCGGTGCGGCCAACTACGATGTCATCATCCCGTCGGACTACATGGTCGCCAAGATGATAAGCGAAGGGATGCTGATGCCGCTGGACTACAGCAACATCCCGAACTTCCAGAACATCGACGAGGAGTACCGCAACGGAGACTATGACCCCGAGAATGCCTACACCGTGCCTTACACCCTCTGCACCACTGGCATCATCTACAATACAAAGATGGTAGACGAGGCCCCCACCAGCTGGGCAGACCTGTGGGACGAGAAGTATGCAGGCAACATCCTGATGTTCAACAACAGCCGCGACGCCTACGCCATCGGTGCATTCAAGAGCGGCAGCAGCGTCAACCCCCAGACCACGGAGGAAGTGGATGCGGTGGTGGACGAACTGAAAGCCAGAAGCCTCTGGTGCAGGCCTATGTCATGGACGAGATCTTCGATAAGATGATCGGCAGCGAGGCGGCCGTCGGCGTCTACTACTCCGGCGACGCCATCACCATGATTGACGACAACCCCGATCTGGCCTGGGTGTTCCCTGAGGAGGGAACGGTGCTGTCGGTGGACAGCATGGCCATCCCCGCCACCAGTGAGCACGAGGAAGCTGCAGAGATGTTCATCAACTTCATGTGTGCACCGGACGTCGCAAGGCCAATATCGAGTATATCGGCTACACCACCCCCATGCACTGTGTGTGGGAGCTTCTGGATGAAGACCTCAAGTACAGCGAGATCGCGTACCCCTCCGAGGACATTGCGGCCAAAGAAGAGGTGTTCACTGCCCTGAGCGATGAGTCAACAGCGAGCTGGACGTGAAGTGGAGCGAGATGAAGAGCTACGACGAGGGCGGCAGCGGGTATCTGTTCCTGATGCTGCTGGCGGCGATGCTGGCTCTGGCCTGCTTCAATATCTGGCGCAAGGTGCGCAGGAAAACGCGCAATATGTATTGAACCTGAGGGGGCTGTGCGGAGGCGTACAGCCCCTTTTTATAAGGAAAGGGAAAGAATATGAGTGAATACAGAAGCTATACGGAGCAGATGACCGTGCTGGACGGCGACAGCGACTTCCGCCGCTGCCTGAAGCCCAGCGCTCTGTTCCGGTATGTGGAGCAGGTGTCGGCAGACCATGCCCGGGCTTACGGCATGGACCACGCCTTTTTCAGGGAGCGCCACAGCGCATTCCTCGTGGGCAAGCAGGCCCTCAGGGTCTGGCGGATGCCCGGCCGTGCGGAGAAGATCAACCTGACCACGGCCTGCGAGGTGTTCAAGAAAGGCACGATGAAGCGGCTGACCACCATCACCAGCGAAACAGGGGAGAAGCTGGCCCTCGTGGACTGCCGCTGGATGATCGTGGACACTGAGGCAGGGCGCATCCTGCGCACCCCCGGCTGGACGATGCCGGACTTCCAGAACGACGACCTGCCCGAAGAACTGCCCCAGATCGTCCACAAGAGCCAGCCGCTGACGGCGGCAGGGGAGAGCCGCGCCAGCTACTCCATGTGTGACCTCAACGGCCATATCAACAACTCCCTCTATCTGACATCGCCTGCGACGCTCTGCCGCAGGAGGTCGTGGAGCTGCGCCGCTGTCCTTCGCTTCCATCAAGTACACCGTGAAGTGCCGATGGGCCAGACCGTGCAGGTGTTCTATGCCCCCTCAGGAAACGGCTGGTATGTGCTGGGCCGGAGGGAAGAGCACGCGGCTTTTGAGTGTTATCTGGAATTCGGAAGCTCTGTCACAGAATCTTTACAAAAATAATTACAGAAAAATTACAAAAAACTATTGCAAAAGTCCTTCAAAAGAGTTACAATATGGTTACAGAAAGGGCAAGACCCTTCTGGATCATGAAATCTTTTTCTTCTTGTTTTTTGGAATATCGGGTGTCCGCCATCCTCCTCCGGCTGTTCTCCTTCGCAGCTGTCGGCCGACACCGCACAGGCGATATTCCGCTTCGTGTGCAAAAGAGCCCGTCTGGTTTCGGACGGGCTTTTTGCGTCCAAAAATCCGGAGAAATCGGCCCACAGCGAGGGAAAGTATGACCTTAGGTCAATTTGCCTGTTTTTCTGCAAAGGACATTTATAAAGTTTGGCGGGGCAGGGGTTTGTATTCCGCGTGGGTTTGTGGTAAAGTATATACAATCAATTCCTAAGTCGAAAACATGAAATTGTTTTGATGTTGTTTGATATGATCCGCTGCGGATGCGTTAAGAGAAAAGGAGTTTGAATATGGCTTATTTTTACGAAGAACCCTCTCGTACCTTTGGCGAGTACCTGCTGGTGCCGGGCTACTCTTCTGCTGAGAATGTCCCCACAGCTGTCAGCCTCAAGACCCCGCTGGTCAAGTACCGCAAGGGCGAGGAGAACTGCCCGCTGGAAATGAATATCCCCATGATCAGCGCCATCATGCAGTCTGTCTCCGGCGATAAGCTGGCCATCGCGCTGGCCCGTCAGGGCGGCGTCTCCTTCATCTACGGCTCCCAGAGCATCGAGAACGAGGCCGCTATGGTCCGCCGCGTCAAGAGCTTCAAGGCCGGTTACGTCGTTTCCGACTCCAACCTGGCCCCCACTGCCACCCTGCACGATGTGCTGGAGCTGAAAGCCCGCACCGGCCACTCCACCATCGCCATCACCGCCGACGGCACTCCTAACGGCAAGCTGCTGGGCATCGTGGCCTCCCGCGATTACCGCGTCAACCACACCCCCGATGACGCTCCTGTTACCACCTTCATGACCCCCATCGAGAAGCTGGTCACTGCCCCGGAGAACACCTCCCTGCACGACTGCAACAACATCATCTGGGACAACAAGATCAACACCCTGCCTCTGGTGGATGCCGAGGGCAACCTGAAGTATATCGTCTTCCGCAAGGACTACGATTCCCACAAGAAGAATGCCAACGAGCTGCTGGACAAGAACAAGAGCTACGTCGTCGGTGCCGGTATCAACACCCGCGACTACGCCCAGCGCGTGCCTGCTCTGGTGGAGGCCGGTGTGGATGTCCTCTGCATCGACTCCTCTGAGGGCTACTCCGAGTGGCAGAGCCGCACCATCGGCTGGATCCGTGAGCACTACGGCGACACCGTGAAGGTGGGCGCCGGTAACGTCGTGGATGCCGAGGGCTTCCGCTTCCTCGCAAAGGCTGGTGCAGACTTCGTGAAGATCGGCATCGGCGGCGGCTCTATCTGCATCACCCGCGAGACCAAGGGCATTGGCCGTGGTCAGGCTACTGCCGTCATCGAGGTCGCCAAGCCCGTGACGAGTACTTCAAGGAGACCGGCATCTATGTGCTATCTGCTCCGACGGCGGCATCGTCCACGACTACCACATCACCCTTGCACTGGCCATGGGCGCTGACTTCGTCATGCTGGGCCGCTACTTTGCCCGCTTCGACGAGAGCCCCACGAACAAGGTGCGTATCAATGGCCAGTATATGAAGGAGTATTGGGGCGAAGGCTCCAACCGCGCCCGCAACTGGCAGCGCTATGACCTCGGCGGCTCCACCAAGCTGAGCTTCGAGGAAGGTGTGGACAGCTATGTTCCTTACGCCGGTCCGCTGGCCGATGGCGTCCAGACCACCCTGTACAAGGTCAAGAGCACCATGTGCAACTGCGGCGCACTCTCCATCCCCGAACTGCAGCAGAAGGCCAAGCTGACCGTCGTTTCCTCTACCTCCATCGTTGAGGGCGGCAGCCACGACGTCGTGCTGAAGAATGCTACCCCCAGCATCATGAACGGCTGAATCTGAAATATCAAAACACCTGCAGCACGAAAAGGCGCTGCGGGTGTTTTTGCATATTCGGGCGCATCGATGCCCGTGATTTATCCGAGGACAGAAGAGCACTGCCGGAGGTGCTGGTAAAGATTTCGTAAAAAACATTTTTTCTTTCTGTCGTCATTTTTTACCAAAACCTCTTGCGTCTGCCCGCCAAAGATGCTATAGTGGTACAAACATCCTGTCATGACAGGGCAAAACGCGCGGCAGCGCAGAGTTTGTTTGGCTGCACCCGCCGCAGGGGTGCGCGGAAAAAGAGAGGAAACTTTTCATGAGCGAGATCAAAGTTGTGCCGTATATCCCGGATGAGGACTACGACAATCCGGCAATGGTCGTTGATTTTTACGAATTCACTATGGCCAACTGCCTGTTTCTGAACGGCTTTAAGGATACGACCCTTGTGTTTGATATGTTCTTCCGCAAGAACCCGGATAACCAGGGCTACTCCATCAGCGCCGGCCAGCGCAAGCTGACCCGTTTCCTGCTGAACTACCACTTCAATGAGCAGGATGTCCACTGGCTGCGCACCAAGGGCATGAGTGAGGAGTTCTGCGAGTATCTGCGCACGTACCGCTGGAAGGGCGATATGTACGCTCTGCCCGAAGGCACGGTCTGCTACCCCCATGTGCAGATGGTGCGCATCGAGTGCGACCTCGTGGGCGCTATCCTCATCGAGACCTACCTGCTCCAGACCATGAACTTCCACAGCCTCATCGCCACCAAGGCACCCGCATCACCGGCCTCAACACCCACACCCCCCGCAGCGTCATGGAGTTCGGCACCCGCCGCGCACAGGGCGAGAGCGCAGGCAACGACGGCGCTTATGCTGCCGTTCTGGGCGGCTGCATCGGCACGGCCAACTGTCTGGCCGAGATGAAGTACGGCTCTGAGGTCAAGGCTGTGGGTACTGTGGCCCACAGCTTCATCGAGTTCTTCCCGACCGAGTTCGATGCCTTCAAGGCATTCGCTGATACCTACCCGGATTCCGTCAGCCTGCTGCTGGATACCTACAACATCATGGAGAGCGGTCTGCCCAACCTCATCAAGCTGGACGACTACCTCATTGAGAAATATCCTGATAACCCCAACCGCCGCGTCAAGAGCGCCCGCATCGACTCCGGTGACCTGGCCCGAGGCTCCAAGCGCCTGCGCAAGGCGCTGGATGCAGCAGGGAAGTCCTACATCAAGCTGGTGGCCTCCAACGGTCTGGACGAGAAGAAGATCGCCAACATGGAGCTGTACGAGCACGCACACTTCGACTCCTACGGCGTGGGCGAGAACCTCATAACCTCGGCCTCGGACCCCGTGTTCGGCGGCGTATACAAGCTGGTGGCGGTCAAGCGCCCCGATGGCAGCTATCAGCAAGATGAAGTGCTCCGACTCCGCCAGCAAGGCCATCATCCCGGCAAGAAGATGCCGTGGCGTCTCTACGATGAAAACGGCCAGGCGCAGTGCGACCTTATCGCCATGGACAGCGAGGTCATCGAGGCAGGCAAGCCGGTCACGATGGTCAATCTCGACTCTGATGCCATCGAGCGCACCGTCACCATCGTTCCCACCCGCGTCAAGCAGCTGCTGGTGCCGCATATCCTGAACGGTGAGCTGGCCATCGAGCTGCCTCCATTGCGGAGAAAAAGGCCTATATCGCCAAGCAGCTCACCGAGGAGACCTGGGAGAGCGAGCTGCGCATCGAGATGCCTCACAAGCACTACGTCAACATGACCCCTGCTGTGGCTGAGTGCCGCTCCAAGATGTACGCAGAGCTGCACGGCGGCAAAGTGTAAACTTGACAAAACAGCATTTCTATTGTATTATATGAGCTGCTGCTTGCAAGATCGTGAGCAGCAGCTCATTCAGAAGCCACTGTGGTGAAATTGGCAGACACGAGGGACTTAAAATCCCTTTCTGGAGACAGAGTGCGGGTTCAAGCCCCGCCGGTGGCATGGAAAAGCCCCGGTAAGTGCAGAAATGCATTTACCGGGGCTTTTTTGTGTATTATAGCAATTCAACTTTTTAATGCAACAGCAACAGCGTTGAATTGCATATCACAGATATGCTGTTATCAGGCTGCGTTATTTTCTTGATTTGCGATAAAACGGGAAGGAAACGATACTGCCGACCGGTATCCGCTCCATCCAAGGGGGTATTTTATTACTCTTCGTTGAATGCTTCCTCCTGCGCATGGAACCGCTCGAGGAAGCTGTGCTCCACACCCTCAGATTTGTAGCCGGGCATGGTATCCAGAGCCACTGCGTGGATGCTGCGGAAGATGCTGTTCTCGATGTTGGGGTTGTCCCGCTTGAGGCGGCGGAGCAGAATTTTCGTCTCCTGCCGCTTGGAGCCACCGCCGCCGTTGTCGCACATGGTGCAGTTCTCGGTAAAGCGGCAGGCGCACTGGATGAATTCCAGCTCATTGTAGCGCTTCCACGCCAGAATATCTTCCTCGCGGATGCAGTACATCGGGCGGATGAGGGTCATGCCGGGGAAGCTGGTGCTGTGGAGCATGGGCGGCATGGCCTGCAGCTGGGAGCCGTAGAACATACTCATAACGGTCGTCTCGATGACGTCGTTGAAGTGGTGGCCCAGTGCGATTTTATTGCAGCCCAGCTCCTTGGCCTTGCTGTAGAGGTGGCCGCGGCGCATCCGGGCGCAGAGATAGCAGGGGTTTTTGTCGGTGTTGTTGGCCACAGAGAAGATGTTGCTCTCGAAGATGGTCACAGGGATGTGGAGCAGCTCGCGTTGGACTCGATCTTCTGGCGGTTTATCTCATTGTAGCCGGGGTCCATCACCAGGAAGACCAGCTCGAACGGCACATCGCTGTGGCGCTGAAGCTCCTGCATCAGCTTTGCCATCAGCATCGAGTCTTTGCCACCCGAGATGCAGACGGCGATCTTGTCACCGGCCTTGATGAGCTCGTAGCGCTTGACCGCTACGATGAAGGGGGTCCACAGCTCCTTGCGGTATTTTTTGATGATGCTCCGCTCAATGAGCTGGTAAGGTTCCATTTCGCGTTTCATGGCTCTGTCCTTTCTTTTTTCTCACAGCTGGGTCAGCCGGGTGTAGCAGGCGTCAAAGGCGCGGAGAAAGCCGTCCAGCTCCTCCTGCGTGGTCAGGTGGCTCAGACTGATGCGCCACGAGGAGAGGGAATTCTTCCGGTCGCGGCTGACGGCGAACACCGCCCGGGAGGGCAGGCCGTCCGACGAGCAGGCCGACTTGACCGAGACACAGACGCCCTCCGCGTCCAGCTCCCGCTGGAACACGGTGCCTTTGACGTTCTCAACGCTCAGGTTCAGGATGTGGGGGATGGCACTCTCCGGGCTGTTGATGCGGACTTTTGGGTACTTGCTCAGAGCAGTGCGGAGATACAGGTTTGCCTCTTTCACCCGGGCAGAACGCTCTGGCAGCTCATTTACCGCAGAGTTCAGAGCCGTCTCGAGGGAAGCCGCCAGAGCCACCGTAGGCGTGCCGCTGCGGTAGATGGTGGTGCTTTCGCCGCCGTGGATGAGAGGATCAAGCGCCAGCCGCCGCCGCTTGAGCAGCAGGCCGATGCCGTTCAGGCCGTAGAACTTGTGGGCTGTCAGGCTCATGGTGTCCACGCCCTCGAAGGAAACGGGGATCTTGCCCACGGCCTGGGTGGCGTCTACGTGCAGGTGGCAGTTGGGCCAAGCCTGCAAAATTTCCGAAATTTCTTTCACCGGCTGCACGACGCCCAGCTCACTGTCCACCAGTGTTACCGCTACAGCAATGGTGTCGGGACGGAGAAGTTCTTTCAGGTGCTCGAGGTCGATGGTACCGTCTCGCCTGATGTCCACGAGGTCGATTTCATAGCCCTGCTCCTGCAGAGCGGTCAGGGTGCCGCTGACGGACGAGTGTTCCAGCGGGGTGGAGATGATGTGCTTGCCAGATGGCGGGAGAGTTTTGCCAGCCCCTTGAGAGCAAAGTTGTTGGCCTCGCTGGCTCCCGAGGTATAGATGACCTCGGCGGGCTGTGCGCTCAGCAGCCCCGCGATGCTCTGGGTAGCGTGGTCAATGACCAGTTTTGCGTCCCGGCCTGCCTGATGGCGGGAGTTCGCGTTGCCGGGGCAGCTGCGCTCTACCTCACAAAAACGCTCCAGCACCCGGGAGTCTGCGGGGGTGTTGGCCGAATAATCCAGATATATCATAAGTGTCCTTCTATAATAAGTGGTACAACTGCTGTCGTTTCGGATGCCGCCGGCCCAGTGACCAACTGCGGCAATAGGTTATATTATAGTGCGGAATGCGGCATATTTCAAGGCTGTACGGCCTCCGCCGACAGAAAATCGCCGCAAAATACAGGAAAAAGGTTGTCAGCGTCCTTCTTTTATGCTATACTATGCCGAAGAATGAAAGGAAAGGGGAGAGCGGGATGCTGAAAAAGAAATCGTCTTTTGCACGCATCGGCTGTATTTTCCGTTTCCGATTTGGTCCCGATTTTTGAGGCATTGCCGCTTTCCCGCGGTAGTGCCTCTTTTTTTGGGCCGCAGATAGAAGGAGGAAATAATGAGTCAGAATATTGATTACTCCAAGGGTATTTACGACGCCCGCCAGCTGGGTGCCGGACGGATGCTGATCCTGGGCGTCCAGCACATGTTCGCCATGTTTGGCGCCACCGTGCTGGTCCCCCTGCTCACCGGTCTGAGCGTTTCGACCACTCTGCTCTGCGCAGGTCTGGGTACGCTGCTGTTCCACTTTATCACCAAGGGCAAGGTCCCGGCCTTCCTCGCTCGTCCTTTGCCTATCTGGCGGCTTCTCCATCGTGGCTCCCATGCTGGCTGACGCCGACGGCAATCTGACCATCGCCAACACCCAGATGCTGCCCTACGCCTGCGCAGGCGTGGCCTTCTCGGGTCTGGTCTATCTGGCCGTCAGCCTGCTCATCTCCACCTTCGGCATCCGCCGCATCATGCGGTTCTTCCCGCCGGTGGTCACAGGCCCCATCATCATCGCCATCGGCCTCATCCTCGCCCCCTCGGCCATCAGCAACTGTCAGGCAAACTGGCTGCTGGCCTTTGTGGCTCTGGGTACGGTCATCGTCTGCAACATCTGGGGCAAGGGCATGGTCAAGATCCTGCCCATCCTGATCGGCGTTCTCGTCTCCTACGCAGTGGCCCTTGTGACCGGTGCCGTGGACTTTGAGCGCATTGCCTCCGCCGCATGGTTCGGCATCCCTCTCCACAAGGAAGCATGGGCCTCTTTGCCATCGACGGTAGCCCGAGTTCATCAGCGCCCTGTTCACCATCATCCCCATCGCTCTGGCTACTATGATGGAGCACGTCGGTGACATCGCCGCCATCAGCGCCACCGTCGGCCACAACTATATCAACGACCCCGGCCTGAACCGCACCCTGATGGGCGACGGCCTCGCCACCACTCTGGCCGGCCTGCTGGGCGGCCCGGCCAACACCACCTACGGTGAGAACACCGGCGTCCTCGCTCTGAGCAAAATTTACGACCCCCTCGTCATCCGCATTGCCGCTGTGCTGGCCATCATCCTGAGCTTCAGCCCAAGTTTGAGGCCGTCATCAACACCATCCCCACCGGCATTATCGGCGGTATCAGCTTCGTGCTCTACGGCATGATCTCCGCCATCGGTGTCCGCAACGTGGTTGAGAACCGGGTGGACTTCACCAACAGCCGCAACCTCATCATCGCCGCTGTCATTCTGGTGTCTGCTCTGGGCTTCAACTCGGTGGGTGGCCTGACCTTCGTGGTCGCCGGTGTGTCCATCAACCTGTCCGGTCTGGCTATCGCTGCTATCGTGGGCATCCTGCTCAACGCCATCCTCCCCGGCAACGATTACGAGTTCGACGCTGCCGATGGTGCCGACGCTCCTTCCAGCGGCAATCTGCAGGTCTGACCTCGACAGGGAAGCCCCTTCTTCGGCAGAAGTGACAGCTTTTTGAAATGTTCTTTGGGTAATGTGCGAGACTTCAAAATAAATGAGAATAATTCTTAAAATCAGTCTTGACTAACTAGGAACTATTCGCTATAATAGAGTCACAAACAAGGTCTGCTGTACCAGAGCAGACCCTTAAAAAAGAACAAACCAAATGGAGGATAAATCTTATGAAGAAGTACGTTTGCACCGTCTGTGGCTACATCGCTGAAGGCACCATCCCCGAGCAGTGCCCTGTCTGCAAGCTCCCGCTTCCGCATTCGTCGAGAAGACCGGCAACACCTACGTCACCGAGCACGTTGTGGGCATCGGCAAGGCTGAGGCGTTCCTCAGGAGATCGTCGATGGTCTGCGCGCCAACTTCGAGGGCGAGTGCAGCGAGGTCGGTATGTACCTGGCAATGGCTCGCGTGGCTGAGCGTGAGGCTACCCCGAGATCGCCGAGCTTACAAGCGCTATGCCTACGAGGAGGCAGATCATGCTTCCCGTTTCGCCGAGCTGCTGGGCGAGGTCGTCACCGACAGCACCAAGAAGAACCTGATGATGCGTGCAGAGGCCGAGTGCGGTGCCTGCTCCGGCAAGATGGACCTGGCCAAGAAGGCTAAGGCTCTGAACCTCGACGCTATCCACGACACCGTCCACGAGATGGCAAAGGATGAGGCCCGTCATGGCCGCGGCTTCGAGGGCCTGCTGAAGCGCTACTTCAACACGGAAGTCTGAGCAAGGGTACTCCAGTCATTGTAATACGCCGCCCCGGCGTGCAGTTTGCAGCTGCTGCCGGGGCGGCTTTTTTGTGGTAAAGCATTTACAAAAGTTTTCGCAGTCGCTCCAGCTCTTCTACGGTATCTGCATCTTCCAGCTCTTCCTGCCGTGCCGCATATACCGCCCGCACAGACTCCGGATGCTGGCGGATGACCACGCCGCCGCCCTTGCCCTCGGGCAGGGAACACAGAGCGCCGAAATAACTGCTTCCGAACAGAACGGGACTTCCCAGCCGCTCCGTGCCGTCCTCGGCACGAAAGCCCAGCCGGAGGATGGCCCGTTCTTTTTCGTCCAGCGCTGAGAAATCGAGCACCATCGCCTCGAGGCTTTCTTTCCGCAAGAGCGGCTGATCCCCGGGCAGGAAGATGCATCCCGCAAGGCCGGGCAGCTCCGAAAGCAGCGTTTCGAGGCCGAGGCGCACCGTGTCGTTCCGGCCCGGCAGGCTGTGAAGGATGGTTTTCACGCCCGCCTTACAAGCGAGTTCAGCCACTTCCGGTGAACGGGTCACCACCACCCGGGCCGCGAGGGCGGGCGTCTCTGTTACGTCCAGGCGCCTGGGCGATGAGGGGCGCGCCGCCGAAGTCGGCCAGCAGCTTATTGGAGCCGAACCGCACCGCCCGCCCCGACGCATGATGACGCAGCCACCGCTGTGTTTTCTGTGTACTCCATCCCGCAGACCTCCCGAAATTTCCGTTGCTGTTCATTGCCGAATTGATGCTTTCTGACGGTAGTATTATAGCGGATTTTGTGATAAAATAAAAGAAAAAGGTCACAGGAAAAAGAGAGGATACTGCATATGATGACCATTCGGGAATACAAGCGGGCTGAAAGCCTCGAGGAGGCTTGGCAGCTCAACCAGAAGCGCCCCAACCGTGTCCTCGGCGGCATGATATGGCTCAAGATGGAGAATATCAATGTCGGCACGGCCATCGACCTGTCGGGCCTCGGCCTCGACACCATCGAGGAGACGGACGAGGGCTTTTCCATCGGAGCGATGGTGACGCTGCGTCAGATCGAGCTGCACCCCGGCCTCGCCGCCTATACGGACGGTGCTGTGCGGGAGTCGGTGCGCCACATCGTGGGCGTCCAGCTGCGCAACCTCGCCACCGTGGGCGGCAGTATTTACAGCCGCTTCGGTTTCTCCGACGTACTCACCATGTTCCTCGCGCTGAACGCTTCCGTAGAGCTTTATAAGGGCGGCGTCGTGCCGCTTGCTGAGTATGCCCAGCGCCCCTACGACCGGGACATCCTTGTGCGTGTCCTCGTGCCGAAGGAGCACTCCCGCTTTGTCTACCAGTCGGTGCGCAACAGCCAGACGGACTTCCCGGTGCTGACCTGCGCTGCCGCAAAATTGGCGGACGGCAGCATCCGCGCCGCCATCGGTGCGCGTCCGGGCAAGGCTGTGCTCTACACCGCAGCGCCTGAGGCGGGGGAGACCGCCGAGAAATTTGCTGCCCGCTTTGCCGCCGAGGTAAAGGCCGACATCAAGACCGAAAGCAATCTTCGCGGCGGCGCCGAATACCGCCGCCATCTGGCCGGCGTGCTGACGAAACGCGCCGTCTGTCGTCTGGAAGGCTGAGGAGGACACCATGCAGATAACACTTACATTGAACGATAAAAAGCTTACCGCCGACGTGGCCCTGACACTCTGCTCATCGACTTCGTGCGCAGCCACGGCTGTCTGAGCGTCAAGAGGGGCTGTGAGACGTCCAACTGCGGCCTCTGCACGGTCTTCCTCGACGACAAGCCGGTGCTGTCCTGCTCTGTTCTCGCGGCCCGCGCGGATGGCCATAAAGTGACCACGCTGGAGGGTCTGCAGGACGAAGCCGCCGAGTTCGGGGCTTTCATCGCGGATCAGGGCGCAGAGCAGTGCGGCTTCTGCAACCCGGGCTTCATCATGAACGCCCTCGCCCTCTTCCGGGAGAAGGAGTACCCCACCGACGAGGAAATAAAAGAGTATCTTTCCGGCAATCTCTGCCGCTGCTCTGGTTATGAGGGTCAGCTGCGGGGCATTCAGAACTTCCTCGCGTGGAAAAAGGCGAAAAAGGAGGCGGCAGAATGAACACAGTCAACAAACCCTTCCGCAAGAAGGATGCCATGCAGCTGGTGACGGGTCAGCCCGTCTATATGGACGACCTCGTCCCCGCCGACTGCCTCATCGTGAAGCTCCTGCGCTCTCCCCACGCCAACGCCATCGTGAAGAGCATCAATACTGCTGTGGCGAAGAAGGTGCCGGGCATTGAGGCCATCTTCACCTGGAGGATGTGCCGCAGGATGCCCGCCGCTACACTCAGGCCGGCCAGACTTACCCCGAGGCCAGCCCTATGACCGCCTTCTCATCGACCGCCACGTACGCTTTGTGGGCGACGTGGTGGCCATCGTGGCAGGCAAAGACGATAAATGCGTCGATAAGGCGCTGAAAATGATAAAGGTTGAGTATGAGGCGATGGAACCTGTGCTCGACTACCACACCGCAAAGGATAACCTCATCCTCGTCCATCCGGAAGACAACTGGGAGAGCCTCTGCCCTGTGGGGGCGATAACAAGCGCAACCTCTGCGCCCACGACGAGTGCGGCAGCGGCGACATCGACGCCGTGCTGGCCGACTGCGATGTGGTCATCGACCATGTCTACCATACCAAAGCCTGCCAGCAGGCCATGATGGAGACCTTCCGCACCTATTGCAGCATCGACCTCTATGGCCGGCTGAACGTCCTGAGCTCGACTCAAATCGTCTTCCACGCCCGCCGCATCATGCAAACGCGCTTCATATCCCGAAGTCCATGGTGCGTGTGACGAAGCCCCGCATCGGCGGCGGCTTTGGCGCGAAGCAGACGGCTGTCTGCGAAGTCTACCCGGCCTTCGTAACCTGGAAGACTAAGAAACCCTCGAAGCTCATCTTCACCCGGAGGAGAGCCAAATCGCCTCCACGCCCCGCCATGAGATGGAGATCCATCTTCGCCTCGGCGCAAACAAGGATGGCCGCATCCGAGGCCTCGACCTCTACACCCTCTCCAACACCGGCGCTTATGGCGAGCACGGCCCCACGACGGTGGGCCTTTCGGGACATAAATCCATCCCGCTCTATAGCAACGCTGAGGCTTTCCGCTTTACCTATGATGTGGTCTATACCAACCATATGTCGGCGGGCGCATACCGCGGCTACGGCGCGACCCAGGGCCTGTTCGCGGTGGAATCCGCCGTCAACGAGCTGGCCGCGAAGCTCCATATGGACCCCTTCAAGATCAGGGAAATGAACATCGTCCACGAGGGTGACGTCATGCCCGCCTACTACGGCGCGGTGAACACCAGCTGCACCCTCGACCGGTGCCTTGCAAAGGTCCACGAGATGATAAACTGGGACGAAAAGTACCCCCGCCGCGACATGGGCAACGGGAAGGTCCGTGCCGTCGGCATGGGCATGGCGATGCAGGGCTCCGGCATCTCGGGCATGGACGTGGGCAGCGCGACCCTGAAAGTCAACGACGAGGCTTCTACACCCTGCTCATCGGTGCCGCTGATATGGGTACCGGCTGCGACACCACGCTGGCCCAAATTGCTGCCGAGGTGATGGAATGTGACCTCGACAATATCACGGTCTTCGGTGCGGACACTGACACCTCGCCCTACGACTCCGGCTCCTACGCGTCCAGCACCACCTACATCACCGGCAAAGCCGTCGAGAAGTGCGCGCTGAAGCTGCGGAGCCAGATCTGCAAGCTGGGTGCACAGCTGCTGGATTGCAGCGAAAATGACGTGGAATTTGACGGTAAAACGGTATTTACCTCGGCTGACCCGTCTAAATCTGTCTCGCTGGGTGATATTGCCACGGCTTCCATGTTCGGCCACGACATCCCGCTGGAAGTCACCGAGACCCACATGTCGCCTCTGTCGCCTCCGCCCTACATGGTGGGCGCGGCCGAGGTGGAGGTGGACACCGAGACCGGCGAAGTGAAACTGCTGGAATTTGACGCCTGCGTGGACTGCGGCACCCCCATCAACCGAACCTCACCCGGGTGCAGGCCGAGGGCGGCATTTTACAGGGCATCGGCATGACCCTCACCGAGAACGTCACCTACGACCAGCGCGGCTGGCCCATGGAGAATTCGCTCATGCAGTATAAGATCCCCACCCGTGTGGACGTGGGCAAGGTTCGGGTCGAGTTCGAGAACAGCTATGAGCCCAACGGCCCGTTTGGTGCGAAATCCATCGGCGAAGTGGTCATCAACACGCCGCTTCCCGCCATCTCGGACGCCATCTACAACGCCATCGGCACCCGTTTCTACGAGCTGCCCATCACGCCCGAAAAAATCGCAATGGCAGTGGCCGAAAAAGAGGGTGCGGTCGGATGACTGGCCTCGAGGCTCTGCCATTCCTCGGAGAAACGGGACACGTTATTTCTCTGGTGGGCGGCGGAGGGAAGACAACATTGCTCTATGCGCTGGCCCGCCATTATTCGGCGCAGGGACAGCGGGTGCTCGTCTCCACCACGACCCATATCCAGCGTCCGGACGCGAACTACGCCCCCGATGAGGCGGCGCGGGACGCCCTCTGGCAGGCAGCACCTACGCCGTGGCGGGGGTGCCTGCCGAAGGCGGGAAGCTGACCATGCCGCCCTATCTGGACGACTGGATGGCCGAGGCCGACACTGTTTTGCTCGAGGCTGACGGCGCGAAGCACCATCCCTGCAAGGCCCCGGCCGCTCATGAGCCGGTGCTCCTGCGGTCAAGCGACATCGTGATGGTGGCAGCCGGGCTGTCGGCAGTGGGGAAACCACTGCAAGAGTCTGCTTCCGCCTCGAAGCGGCCTGCACCTTGCTGGCCGTGCCGCCCGAGACGCCCCTGACGCCCCGCTCTGCTGGCAAAACTGCTGGCAAGTGAAGCAGGCGGAAGAAAGTACGTAGCACGCGGAAATTCTACGCCGTCCTCAATCAGCCGACGACGAGGCCCGCCGTACAGCAGGGGAACAGACACTTGCCATCTTGAAAGAAAATTACGATGTAACAGGATATTTGACACACTTCGAGGAAGGGGAGAGAGCCTGATGGCAAAAGAGGACAAAATCGTCTTCTGCACGGGCGGCGGCTGTACCGCCAAGCTCGGCGCGGGAGTGCTGAGCCATATTCTGGAAAAGCTGCCCCGGGGTGAGAAAGACCCCGACCTTCTCGTGGGCTACGACAGCCGGGACGATGCGGCTGTCTACCGCATCACCGACGACATCGCGCTGGTGCAGACGGTGGACTTCTTCCCGCCGATGGTGGATGACCCCTACACCTTCGGCCAGATCGCGGCGGCAAACGCTCTCAGCGACGTTTACGCCATGGGCGGCGAGGTGAAGACTGCACTAAATCTTGTCTGCTTCCCTGAGAGCATGGATCTGAACATCCTCGGTGAGATCTTGCGCGGCGGCGCAGAAAAAGTGGCCGAGGCGGGGGGCATCCTCGCGGGAGGCCACTCCATCGCCGACACCGGTGTGAAGTACGGCCTGTCGGTCACCGGTCTCGTGGACCCCCGCCGCCTCACTGCCAATGATACGGGAAAGCCCGGCGACAAGCTCATCCTCACCAAGGCGCTGGGTGTGGGCCTCATCTGCACGGCCAACCGCGTGGGCGAAGCTGCCCCCGGCGCCATGGACGCCGCCGTGGCCTCCATGACGACCCTGAACAAGTCTGCCGCCGAGATAAGTCGAAGCTATGATGTTCACGCGGCCACGGATGTGACCGGGTTCAGCTTCCTCGGCCACCTCCATGAGATGATGGGCGGGCGGCTGTCCTGCCGTATCGACGGCAGCGCTGTGCCGGTCCTGCCGGGTGCGTGGCAGGCCGCTGACGACTGCCTTTATACCGCCGCCGGTCAGCGCAACCGAAACCACACCGGGCCTTTCGTCCGGTTCGAAAATGTGCCGTTTGCCATGCAGGAAATTTTGTTCGACCCCCAGACCTCGGGCGGACTGCTGCTTGCCGTGGCTCCGGAAGAGGCTGAACACCTCCGGGACGAGCTGCAAAAAGCCGGCATCCCCGCACAAATCGTGGGAGAAATCACAGAGAAGCAGGACACCGAAATAGTTGTGTCCTATCCTGAATAAAACATACGATAGAGAGGGAAAACTATGCGGAAAGTTGATGCCAGAGGGGACGCCTGCCCGCTGCCTGTAGTGAAGGCAAAGAAAGCGATTGCTGAACTAAATGGCGCAGGCGAAGTCGAAGTGCTCGTGGACAACGAGATCGCCGTCCAGAACCTCACCAAAATGGCCCAGCAGAAAGGCTACCGGTCTGCCGCCGAAAAGCTGGCCGAGCGGGAATACCGCGTCCTGTTCACCGTGGGTGAGCCTGCGGCAGAAGAAGAGGAAGCACCGGCCTGCGCCCCTGACGCCCGCACCGATACGGTGGTGGTCCTCGCGTCCGACAAGATGGGCGAGGGTGCTGAGGAGCTGGGCAAGACCCTGCTGAAGGCTTTTATCTTCTCGCTGACCCAGCAGGACAAGCTGCCCAAGACCATCCTCCTCTATAACGGCGGTGCGCACCTCACCTGCGAGGGTTCGCCCATGCTGGACGACCTCAAGGCGCTGGAGGCTGAGGCGTTGAGATCCTCACCTGCGGCACCTGCCTGAACTTCTACGGCCTGACCGAGAAGCTGGCCGTGGGCGGCGTGACGAATATGTACGTTATCGCCGAGAAGATGCTGAACGCCGGGAACGTGGTCAAGCCGTGATCTACCTCGACAACGCCGCTACCACCCTGCAAAAGCCGCCCTGCGTGGGCCAGGCTATGCTGGATGCACTGGAACATGCGGGCAACCCGGGCCGCGGGGCGCATGAGCCGACCCTTCACGCGGCCCGTATCGTCTACCATGCCCGTGAGACACTTGCAACACTTCTCTATGCAGAAGGTCCGGACTGCATTGCTTTCACGGCCAACGTGACCCAGGCGCTCAACACGGTGCTCTGCGGCCTCGTCCGCCCCGGCGACCATGTTATCACAACGGTCTGCGAGCACAACTCAGTGCTACGGCCGCTCTATCGCCTGCGGGAGCAGGGGGCAGAAGTGAGTTTTGTGGAGGTGGACGACACCGGGCGGCTGCGGTATGAGCAGTTCGAAAAATTTCTCCGCCCCAATACCCGTCTTGTCGTGGTGACGCATGCTTCCAACGTCACAGGCAATCTTACGGACCTTGCGTTCGTCTCCACTTTTGCGAAAAAGCACGGTCTTACGCTTGTTATGGACGCAGCCCAGACTGTGGGCGCACGGCCCATCGACGTGCAGGCGCTGGGGGTGGATGTTCTCTGTTTCACCGGACACAAGGCGCTGCTGGGTCCGCAGGGGACCGGCGGGCTGTATGTCCGCCCCGGGCTGACCATGGCCCCCCTTGTGGTGGGCGGCAGCGGTATCCACAGTTTCGATGAAACACACCCCTCTCAGATGCCCACAGCGCTGGAAGCGGGGACGCTGGATGTTCCCGGCCTCGCGGGCCTCGGGGTAGGCGTGGAGTGGATACTTTCGCAGGGCGTCGAGGTTCTGCATGAAAAAGAAATGGCTCTGACACGTCTGTTTTATGAGAAAATCGTCCATGCTCCCGACGTGAAAATTTACGGCAGTTTCGACGAAACAGACCGTGCGCCCATCGTCTCCCTGAACTTCGGGGATGCGGACGCAGCCCGTGCCGCCGACATCCTCTGGGAGGACTACGGCATCTGTGTCCGGGCGGGCGCTCATTGTGCGCCCCTCATCCACAAAGCCCTCGGCACCGTGGAGGCAGGGGATGGTGCGATTCAGCTTCTCCCACCAGAACACAGAGCCGAGGTGCTCAAAGCCGCCGAGGCGGTCTGTGAGCTGGCCGAGGAGGGTTGATATGCGCAGAAAAAGACAATATATCGTTCTTTCGTTTGCCTCTACTGCCCGTGCGATGGGCTGGGAGAAAGAGTGTGCCGCCCGGGGTATCCCGGGGCGGCTCATCCCGCTGCCCAGTGAGATCACGGCAGGCTGCGGGCTCGGCTGGCGGATGCTGCCCGAGGACTGGCGGGTGTGGCAGTCGCAGTTGAACGATGCGGGCTACGATACTGCCACACCGGTGGAGCAATAAACCATAATGGAGAAATTCTATGTCGATTCGTGAGTTTTTGGACGCTTTGCGCAGCACACAGGGGCAGCATACGCTGGCCTCCGTACTGGAAGGGCCGGAAAGCGGAGCGCGGCTTCTTCTTTGTGAAGGCGTACCCGTCTGGCCCGCAAGACCGGAGGGGCTGCTGGCCCGGAATCTCCCGGCGCTGGCCGGATGTGGTGCAAGCGACATCCTGACGCTGGAAAATAAGCGGATCTTCGTCGAGAAATTCGGAGGCGCGCCCCGGCTCGTCATCTGCGGCGGAGGCCATGTGGCCGAGTCCGTCGTCCGGCTGGCGTGATGCTGGGCCTGCCCGTCACCGGTCTCGAGGAGCGGCCAGATTACGCTGACGCCCTTCGCCGCGCCGGGGCCGAAAAGGTCCTCTGCGGTCCTTATGCCGAAAATCTCACGCAGGTGGAGGGCAGTGCGGAGACCTACTTTGTTGTCGCTACCCGTGCCCACTCCTTCGACGTGGAATGCCTTACCGAAATATACAAGAAACGACTTGCCTACGTTGGTATGCTGGGCAGTCGAAGTCGGTCGGCCCTTGTCCGCCGCCAGCTCATCGAGGCCGGAACTGCCCCGGAAAAGGCCGAAGAACTCCACGCTCCCATCGGCCTCGCCATCAAGGCGCAGACAGCGCAGGAAATCGCACTATCCATCCTCGCGGAGATCGTTGAAGTGAAAAATGGCCGTCAGCAGACGGAAGGCTTCCCGCCCGAGCTGCTGAATGCGCTGGATGCCTGCACGGGACAGGGGAAAGCTCCTGTCCTTGTGACCATCGTTTCCCGCCACGGTTCGACCCCCCGGGAGGTGGGAGCAAAGATGTTGGTGCTGCCGGACGGCAGATCCGTGGGCAGTGTGGGCGGCGGCATTATGGAATACCGTGTGCAGCAGCTTGCATCAAAAATTCAGGCAGGCGAGGCTGCGCCCTGTCAGCTGGCAGAGTATTCGGCCAGCGCAAAAGAGGACGATGCGGCGCTGGCTGCCTGCGGCGGCTCGATGAACGTGTTCCTGCAGCTGCTCAAGGAGGAAGAAAATAATGAAGCGTGATGACGTCATCCTGGTGCGCGGCGGCGGCGACCTCGCCACCGGCACCATCCATCGGCTGTGTCGGCGGGATTGAAAGTGCTCGTGCTCGAGGCAGAGCATCCTGCCGCCATCCGCCGCCAGGTCTCGGTGAGTGAGGCCGTGTATGAGGG